>Ga0209095_1000277_pt1 | contig 32218 bp, 27 predicted proteins | sample COGITO_mtgs_1104_3_FD_184795 | JGI IMG/M metagenome (GOLD analysis project Ga0209095, IMG submission 184795) | Pelagic marine microbial communities from North Sea - COGITO_mtgs_110404 (SPAdes) (version 2) | ecosystem: Environmental > Aquatic > Marine > Epipelagic ... | reverse complement strand
GAAAGTGCCCGTAGAAGCATCCCACGACCCTTGGTTGGTGTAGCCATTTGATGTGCCGTTATCTGTCCGGAACATTGAACAAGATAGCCACGCTGTATTTTTTATGACCCACTCTGTGCTGCTGGTCATTGATGCGTGATCAAACTTCGGTACTACAAAATCACCAACGGAAATTGCAAGTCCGTCAATCGTCGCAGTTGAGGTTGCTTCATAATATGTTCCTTCAATTGCATCTTGTGGGAAAACGCCTGCTCCCGCGGGATCAAAATTGGCTTCTTTTCTCAAGCGATAGGATGTAAAGTTATCGCCCGTCACGGCCACATCGTGCACACCTTTGAAGTAATAGCCGCAGTTTTCTCGACCTGGTCTCGGTATAAATACGTTGCCATTTGATATAATACCGTTGACTTGTAGCCATTCCGGGGCTGTCAAACCGTAACTGGTCAGGTCTTCGTTGAGTGTGAAAATAAACTCACCGCCACGAATGATATTATTAGAGATCGTCAGGCCCTTGAAGTTTCCCTCAAGGTTACCAACCACGCTTGCGTCGTTGACTTGTTGCTTGGCGTCTATAGCCGCTGTTGTCACATCAAATATGTTATTGCTGATCTTCCATCCGTGCAGCCCACCAGTACTGTCAACAGCATCACGCTTGCTGTTAACAAAATGATTGCTTGTCACTGTACAATAACGTGACCCGAACCCATTTAGGGATGCACCGGCTTTGATATAGTCACCGAAGTTGTTTGTCCCAATACTGTCAACATATCCCATATCGCCAGAGTTCCCGCTGAACAGTCCGTAATCACAGCGACCGTTCAGGTACACAAAATAAAACTGTTTGCCCGCCCAGCAATCGCTTACGCGCCAATACGGGTGGTCGATGATGCGCAGAAGGAATCCCGAAAGAAAATCGGTCTTACATTTCTCAGCGAAGAAACCGCTGCCCGTTCCAGATTTGTCATAAAAAACCGCGTTTCCATTACCGTTCCCTATAATTTCAGCTTCGGTAACGTCTATATCGTATGCAAAACGAAGCCCGCGTGCACGAAACATCTTAGCGTCAAACATACATGTATATCTATTAAGGGAATTTGCAGTCGCCCGCTGCTGGATCAAATTTAGCATGCTAATTGTGCGAGTTGCTTCTTTGCCGTGCCCTATTTGGTCCACGTTGTCAGCTTCTAGCGTGATAACGGCCGCCGCAGTGAAGCCGGTATGCGATGGAGAGGCTAGATGAAAATCCACATCGCAAACAAACCGTGTGATGCCGTCAAGACGCGACGCGCAGAACCGTGCGAACTCAGCCGTCCCATCGCTGCTGTCTGCAATGCCAATTTGTTTTGCAGAAACTGCGCCTTTATGATCCGGGTGGGCATACAGTCTGACCCCGCCCAACGTGGTCAAGTGATAGTCAGTAGCGGCCGGGTCGGCGACTTGGTATTTAAACTGGCCACCCGCCACTAGGACGGTCTTGCCAATTGCCATCCCCTGGCTAGTCGCAAGCAAATCCTCAACTGTATCGAACTCTCCCAAGGAGACAGCCGGACGAATACGATCCCATTCTCCTACGGTCGCGGCATTGGATGTGTTGGCAATTATCTGGTCTCCTGGCGCATAAGAGATGCCTTCGACAACACCTGCGACCGTTACGCTAAACGTATCGCCTGACGATGCGTTGCTGGGAAACGCCCCCGAAGAGGCGTCCCATCCGCCGCGATACACAACCGGCCCTGCCGCCGTGGACACGGCCATATCGATCATATCCTGAAGCCCTGTGACATCTGCGGCCGAATGCGCATGATCTGCATCGGCCTTCCCGTCCAACTCCTGTTGAAACCCGGCAGTCTCGGATACAGTGGTTGTAAACGTTTCGGCGGCAACAGTGATCTCGGCATCGCTGAGGAATGTCGTGCCAAACCGGTTTTCGAGACAGATGCGATAGTCTCCTCCTGGCAGGAAACACTGTGCGAAATACCCGTCGACATCAGCTTTCATCGGATTTTCCTGAGTATAAGTCAGGTGCTGATCTTCGTAGATTCTGGCCAAGGAATCCGTGCCGGAGAGGTAGATGTGAAGGCGCGCGCCCGATATCGGTACGCCATTTGTATCAACGGCACGTACCGCGCTTTGGTGGTTAAGCAATCCCATTTCGCATCTCCTTTGGCTGAGAGCGCGCAGAGACCGCGGCCCCCGCTGGGTTCGTTGCCTAAAAACTGACGGAAGCTGATTAACAGGGACTTCCGGACAGTACGCCCCATAGGCAACGCCCCTGCTGAGGCCGTGGCGAAACCCACCCTTTGCATGGACTACGCTTGTGCTGTGTCGCAACGGCTGCTAGCCCATGAGGCGTCCAAAGATTGAAGATGGTCCTCACGATGTCCCAGCCCTCCACCGCGATGCCAGTTCGGACCCAGCATCTTCCGGCGATTCAATGGCTTCGGGCCTTCGCCGCGATTTCTGTAGCAATCGGTCACATCCTGCATGAAGCGACTAAAATCCGCGATGCCAGTACTGCAATCGAACGCATAGGCAGCGCCCTGCCTTTCCAGATTGGCGTCGATATCTTCTTTGTGATTAGTGGTTTTATCATGGTCTACGTGACCTGGGGAAAACTTGATCGCCCTGGGGCTCATTGGCATTTCTTGCGGGCACGGCTCATACGCATCGTGCCGATCTATTGGTTCTATACGCTGCTTCTGGCTGCGGTCGCGCTCACCGTGCCTTCGGTTCTTGATACAGCCGTCTTTTCCGTCAAACAGTTGTTGTCCTCGTTGTTATTTATCCCCGGGCTTTTCGGAGCCGACGCCCGCCCGTTGCTGAAATTGGGGTGGACGCTCAATTACGAGATGTTCTTTTATGCTGTCTTTTTTCTTGGCATCCTGTTTGGGGGGCACCGGACGCCATGGGTTGTCTTTATTGGCCTGTTGTCGGTCATCTTTGCGCGCCAATTGGGATGGCTCAGTACATTGCCGTGGCAGGTCTGGGCTGAACCTATCATCTTGGAATTCTGCTTTGGCATGGGGATCGGTGTCCTCTACCACCGAGGGCTTCGGTTGAGGCCGCTTGCCGCGGCATGTCTGGTGGCATTTGCTGTCGTGATGCTCACCCTTACTCTTCCGAATTTTGCATGGGCCACACGTTACTGGGTGCTAGGTGTTCCATCGGCGTTTTTGGTGCTTGCTGTCGCGTGCCTACAGCGTTCTTCGGATATGCGAATTGGGGCGTTTGGGCGCTTTTGTGCTTGGGTCGGAGATGCTTCCTACACGCTATACCTCATGCACCCTTTTGTGATCAGTGCTATTTTCATTATATGGCGGAAGCTAGATTTTGATGGCTGGAGCTATGTCGGCGTTACGCTTGCGGTAATCATCGGGGGCGCGCTTGTTGCATATCATTTGATTGAGATACCTCTAACGGCCGCCGGGCGGCGTTTTGCGGGCTTTGTCACTCGGCGGCGGCACCCGGCTACCCAGGGTTAGGGCCCTTCAAAGCGTGAAACGCGTTTCCAATAGATGGTACTCAAGAGCCGAAAATAGGTGATCTGATAATTGCGGCCAAGCGTAATCAAGCAAACAGTCAACTGAACGCCCTCATAATCTGAGGTGCCTTTGGATTAATCTTGTGTGGCGGGCCGATGTTGGCCAGAAGCCCCGCGCTGACAATTCCGGTGGTATCCAAGCTCAAAATAGGCCAAGAACCTTCTAACCTTTCTTACGCGCATTAATGAGATCCACTATGTCCAACCGACAGACTTCATCGGCTCAACCGGCACAGGACGAACTTGACCTGATGCAACTTCTGGGCTTGGCGTGGCGCGGAAAGTGGATCATCGCAATCTGTATTGTGGTATGTTTGTTAGTGTCGATCGTGTACGTCCGTGAAATCGCCGTGCCCCGATACCAAGCTACGGCTAAAATACTGATCTCGCAGCGCTCAGCACAAGTGATCGATTTCGAAAGCGTCGTGTCGGGCGTTTCAGCGGATGCTGCGGCCATCAATACTGAACTCGAAATTATACGCTCTCCAGCCATGATCGAAAAGCTGGTTAAGGATATGGCGCTGTACGAGGATCCCGAATTCAACCTCTATCTGCGCGAAATTAGTCCATGGTCTATTCAGGGGATCACGAACTGGTTGCGCGCGATGGTGTCCGGACCGGCTCCGGTCCGCCCCGAACAGACCGAGAGTCAGGCCATTGAAAGTGCCATGAACATGGTGTCGCGGTCGCTTAGATTACAGGCCCAAGAGAAGACCCACCTCTTTGACATTTATGTAACGACGCAGGAGAAGAAAAAGTCCGTCCGGATGGCGAACCGTCTCGCCGATCTCTATATCGAGCAGCAGGTCGGGACCAAGTTCGAGGCCGTTGGTTACGCTGTCGACTGGCTTTCGGACCGGGTGGTCGAACTTAGTGCCGAAATGAGTGACCGGGAAGATCAGATCAAAGTGTTGCGCGCGGATACCGGCATGCTTATTGAACAGGATCTCGATGCGTTGTCCCTTCGGCTACGTGACTTGGAAGACAGGTACGCCTCGGCGTCGGACGCACTGGAAATTGATCGCAAACGGGTCGAGCAAGCGCGCGCCCTGCAGGAGAGCGGTGATACAGAAGGGCTCATCCAACTTCTTAGAGATGTCTTACCACGTCGTATCCTTGATAACCTGCAGGGACTTTCGGACGGGAACACGACTGCCCAACAGCAAATTGACGCACAAATCAGACTACTTGAGGCTGGGGCACAACGCCAGCAAGAGCAACGGGGTTCCTTGTACACTGCATTGATCAGGCTTCGGGATGAAGTTGATGTCGAGACCCAGAAGTTCACCCAGCTGAGCGCCGTCATCCGAGAAGCAGAATCCACACGCACGCTTCTGGACACTTTTTCTGCACGCCTCAAAGAAACCTCGCTGCAGGCAGGTCTACAGCAAGCTGACAGCCAGTTGATCTCGCCAGCGCGCAACGGTTTGCAGGTAGAGCCCCGAGCAAAACGGACCTACTCTCTTGCAGTTGTTTTTGGTGTCCTGATGGGCTTCTTTTTGATTGTCGTGCGGCAGTTCACCCAAAATGGATTCCGGTCCAGTGCAGAGGTCACGAACAGCACTGGCCTTCCCGTTATCGGTCAGCTTCCGATCATTCCGATTAAGCGGCGCGACCAGCTCATCCCTTATCTCATGGAAAAACCGACCTCAGCCGCTGCCGAAGCTATGCGCAACCTACGCACCTCGCTCACGATGCTCGATCTAGAGACGTCACCACAGGTCATTATGTTGACCTCTTCGATTCCAGGTGAAGGCAAGACAACTACGTCGATCGCGTTGGCGATGAATTTCGCCAAGCTTGGGCGCAAGGTTCTGTTTATCGAAGGTGACATCCGGCGGCGGACCCTCACTAATTATTTCAGGCAGGTACCTGGTCATGGGTTGGTAGACGCCATGTCCGGCGAGCGGCCTTTGGAAGAGGTGGTCATGCATGACGATGACCTAGATATAGATATCCTAATGGGACAGGTCAGTAAGACTAACGCAGCTGACCTGTTCGCCTCGGCTAATTTTACAAGGCTCATGAGTGCGGCGCGGGAACGCTATGATCACATTATTATCGATACGCCACCCGTGCTTCTGGTTCCGGATGCACGGCTGATCGCGCGCCATTGCGACACGCTTGCCTATGTCGTGCACTGGGACAGTACGGACCGTGCACAGGTCGCGGATGGTTTGAGCCAGCTTCAGTCCTTGGGCATTAAGGTAACCGGTATCGTGCTGTCGCAAGTCGACCCGGCTGGCATGAAGCGCTATGGCTACGGCAATCGTTACGGTGCCTATACAAGCTACGATACAGGATATTATTCGAACTGATTTTCCCAAACTTATTAGGGTAAATTAACAATTTTAACTCCGAACGGACAGGAGCCGACGTGACAATCACGGCCTTTTTCAACCGTGCCCGGCGGTCTATTTCAGGGCGGTATACAAGTTACCGCTGGCGTATTTTTGAAGGCTTAAAACCGGTGTTTCGTAGCCGTTTTGGCGCTCCTGCCCGCAGCACGGTTTTCATTTTTGGCTGCCAACGCTCGGGCACGACCCATATGGAAAGACTGTTCCGTGCAGATCCGCGCTCAGTGGTGCATGGTGAATTCAGCGATCTGTCGGTAACCCCGGACAGCACCTTGTGGATGCCATTTGATCAGATGCGCACCCTCATTGACCACGATGCTGCCCGCTACGTGGTTATCCGCTCTCTTCTGGCCTCTCACCGGGCAGTAGAAACGCTGGAGTACTGGCCTGACGCCGCCGCCTTTTGGGTTTTTCGCGATGCCAACAGCGTGGTCGATTCCATGATACGTAAATGGGGTGGAGATTTCTTCGAAATATCGAAGCGGGTCGAAAGCGCTCCCGACGGCCAGTGGGACTTGGCAACGCTCTGGCAAGATATTCAAAAAGAGGCACGATCCCTCGCTCCCGATGCCGAAGGGGACGACCATATCAGGAACGTTTACGCGCTGTTCTGGCTCCATCGGAACCAGTTGGTGTATGATCTTGATTTAGCAGAACATCCCCGCGTAACTATGATTGATTATGCTGACTTTACCGCCACCCCTGAGGTCTATCTTGACCACGGATTGGCGATCGCAGGGGTGCCGCCGGTCGGCTGGCGCTACAAGCTCAAGACACGTCGGCTGGATGCCGCCACAACGGCTCGTAAACCCCAGTTTTCGCCAACGGTCCAAGCGCGCTGTGATGCGCTTTATCAAGCGTTGCGTCAGAAATCGGGTATTTCTTCTGAAAAGGCGTGCCCGCAGTGACGCTTCTGGTTGCAACGCAAGATCCGAATACCCCGTCCGAGACTTATGTCCGTCAGCACATGCGGCTTGTTGCTCCTGGCGCGACAGTTGGCGTTGCTTTCCAAGACACAGGCACGCAGCAGCTGGATATTCCTTTCCATGTGGTGCGCCGCAATGCGGGACCGCTGGCCAGAAAGCTTATGACAATTTACGGGCTTTGCGCCCATGGCTTTGCCGGCACACCGGTCGGGGCTGCTCGTACTGCGCTACGAGACTTCATGAAACAGAACGATGTGTCGGTGGTGCTCGCTGAATTTGGCCCAACCGGTGCGGCGCTGCGCTCGCTTTGTCGTGAATTGAGCATTCCTCTGGTCGTAAACTTTCACGGCTACGATGCGACCGTGATGCCCCGGTCGCGCCTTGTCCGGCACGCTTACAGACTGCTTGCCCGCGACGCTCAGGCGATCATTGGCGGATCAGAACATTTCCGGGAAAAGCTGATCGGATTGGGCTTTGCACCGGATAAGGTGCATGTAGTGCCCTGCGGCATCGAGACTGAACGTTTCGGGCGGGCATCTGATCGCAACGGTCGACGTCTCGTGGCTGTTGGTCGCCTTACGCCCAAAAAAGCACCCCAATTGACACTCCAAGCCGTAGCGCACGCACGCGCCGAGGTACCTGATTTAACGCTCGATATTATCGGAAACGGTCCGATGTATGCCGCATGCGAAGCAGAAATCACACGGCTGGGCCTCTCGGATGCTGTCACACTGCACGGGGCGCTGGATCACGACGTAGTCCGCAAGGTGCTAGCGCAAGCTGATGTTTTTGTTCAGCATTCGGTGGTTGCGCCAAATGGCGACACCGAAAGCCAAGGCATTTCCTTGGTCGAGGCGATGGCCTCAAACCTGCCCGTCGTAGCGACGGATCACAACGGCTTCTCCGAGACAGTAAAACACGGCCAGACAGGTTATCTGGTGCCCGAAGGGGACGTGGAACAAATGGGCCGGCATCTTATCACCCTTTTGCAAGACCCTGCCTTGCGCCAAACCATGGGAAATGCTGGACGTGCCCATGCAGTCGAGCATTTCGACGCGGCACCTGTCACGAACCGGATGCGAAAAGTCCTTGGCCGCTTGGCAACGCCTTGGGAGGATGCTGGCTTTGGCGAAAAGCTATAGTACATAGCTCCATTCATACGGTATTCCTTAAGGAATACGAAGTTTTTACCTGAGACAGCCAAGAACATAGTAGATTTTGAGCGTGTTAATTATGGGCGGCATGTAACGGGTTATTAGCGGTAAAATTTTGTCTAATTACCAATGCAATAACTTATTATATCTTCGCCTCAGCGATTTAGCTGAATCTGACTGGGTCAGCCGGTGGCTCTAAGCCCAAGGATTGTAAAGTAGAGGTCCTTATTGAAGCACCCTTTTCGGTTTCATCAGACTTTTGATATCTATCAACGGCAATCGCAATGGTAATGCTGCTAAAGAATGGATAGGATTTGAAGTATGGATCAGACCCCTATATCACCCGATGATTGGCCGCAAAGCGGACTGGAAACACTTGGCCACTGCCCCGTATGCAGGTCGATAGACACCGAAGTCGCGCACGACCATTGCCACGACGTTGTTTTCGGGGTCGCAGGCGGGGGGTGGACTGTGTTGCGGTGTAAGGACTGCTTTTCGGGGTTTCTGGACCCGCGGCCGACACCGGAAACCATCGGAGACGCTTATAGCGTTTACTATACCCATGAAAGTCGCTTAAAAACTCCCACCAACAAGCGCAGCCTGAAGCACATTCTGCTGAACAGAATTCGGGGCAGTTACATCAATGCGCATTACGGTCGCGGGCAGCCATCACTTGGTTGGCTTGGCCGCAAAATGGCCAATCTTCTGCCCGAACTGCGTCGCTCGCTGGACAACAGCCACCGCTTTCTTCCATTCCCGCAATCCGAAACTACGCCACGACTGCTTGATGTCGGCTGCGGCAATGGAGACTTCCTGAAGGTCGCCGGGAAAGTCGGCTGGACTACCTTCGGAAATGATCCCGACCCGTCCGCTCTGGATGTGCCCACAGAGCAGAGCAGTGAAATCCGGCAAGGTGGGATCAATGTGTGGGACCAATACAGCAACTATTTTGACGCCATCACAATGAACCACGTGGTTGAACACTTACACGATCCCATAGCTGATTTGTCGCGCTGCTACGACATACTCAAGCCTGGTGGGGTATTCTATATCGAGACCCCAAACTTTGATGCCTATGGCCGGACTCTGTACGGGCCGAATTGGCGCGGTCTCGAAGTGCCTCGCCACTTAGTGATCTTTACTTGGCACAGCCTGCCCGAAGCTTTGCGGCGGGCTGGATTTGAGATTGTCAGCCAGATCGAACGGGGCAATTTCGAAAAACAAGCACAGCGTAGTGCCAAATGCGAAGCTGGCATCTACGATTACCAACCTGTGGGTGACGCGAACTTGCGCCTTCCGACGGTACAGGAACGCAAAGATGCGCGCATAGTGCAGGACGCAGGAAAAAGTGAATGGATCGGTATTCTTGCCCGTAAACCGGTTTGATGATCTGCGCTGCGATGGTTACCAAGAAATTTAAATAAGAAATTAAAGGAAACGTTATGTCTCTTGCGAGATCCATGAAACGTCGGCTCGCCCTCTTGCGAAATTCGGCGCGCGCCCGCTTTGGCGCTGCCCGCAAGCTAGAAGACGTGTATGCGCAGGTCGAACGCATGTATCAGCCCGGGCCCGAATTTGAGGAGTTTGATCCCTCGATAGGAGCAGGGAAGCAGGCGATTTCCAATGTGATTGCATTCTATCTACCGCAATTTCATGAGATTCCGCAGAACAACAACAACTGGGGTGCCGGTTTCACCGAATGGACCAATGTCGCGCGCAGCATTCCGCGCTATGCAGGCCATACCCAACCGCGCATTCCCCGAGATTTGGGATTTTATAATCTCTTGGACGGGGATGCCCAGCATCGACAGGCTGAGATGGCCAAAGCAGCCGGTGTGTCAGGGTTTTGCTATTATTACTATCGGCTGAGTGGCGGTCCGCTTCTGGAAAAACCGCTTGAAAAGATGTGCGCAGATCCTTCGGTCGACATGCCTTTCTGCCTGATGTGGGTGAACGAAAACTGGACCCGCACCTGGAGCGGGAACGGCCGTGAGGTCCTGCTTGAACAGCGCTACGGAGATGAAGAAGACATTGCGCTTGTTGACGATCTGGCACGTTATTTTGACGATAAGCGCTATATTCAGGTCGATGGCCGGCCTTTGCTTGTCATCTATCGGCCCGATCTTCTGCCCAACTCTGAGGCGGATGTAGAACGCATTAGAAGCCTATTTATGACACGCCATGGTGTCGATCCGGTGCTGTTCATGGTGCAGAACAACCACGGATGGGATCCGCGCAAGCACGGTCTTGATGCCGCTATCGAGTTTCTTCCCGGAAAGTATAAGGGTCGCATGTCCCCGATCCAGAAATCCCTCGATCTCTACGATCCGCATTTCAACGGAACTGTTCTGGACTATGACGAGATTATGCGGCTCAGCATGGAAGATGAGGCCGCTCATGAAGAGGATTTCCCGCTCATCCGGGCAGTGCTGCCCTCTTGGGACAACAACCCGCGCCGACCCGGCCGAGGTATGCTGATCCACGACTCCTCGCCGCAAAAGTTCGAGGCTTGGCTGCGGTTCATTGCCGAGCAAAGCACGCGAAATAAAGTGTTTGGCGAGTCCTTCGTCTTCGTGAATGCATGGAACGAATGGGCAGAAGGCACTTATCTTGAACCTGATCGTTATTACGGTTCTGCGTATCTAAATGCTGTCGCGCGCGCAGTCTTCGAACGCAACAGCTGACCAAACCTGCAGACTGATCCCTAGAAAGAGCCGCCATGACACATCTCTTGTCTCGCTTGAAACGCCTGCTGCGGACGCTGGTCAAAAAACCGAAGAAACCGGAAAGCCCCGCGCCCCAAGACTTCACTGTCGGACACAGCCGCGTTCGCATCGGGCGCTTTACCTATGGCAAGGGTGGTCTGATTATTAAGCAATGGAACGAAGGGGCTGCACTGACGATCGGATCATTTTGCTCAATTGCGAAGGATGTGACCATCATTCTTGGCGGTAACCACCGCACAGATTGGGTCACAACGTTTCCCTTTGGCCATATCTACCAAGACACCCTTGGTGATGTCCGACCCGAGGGGCATCCTGCCACGCGGGGTGAAGTTATTATAGGGCATGACGTCTGGCTTGGTTACAATGCCACTATCCTATCCGGCATCAGCATTGGTACCGGTGCGGTCGTTGCCGCCAATGCAACCGTGACGAAGGACATTGCGCCCTATGAGATCTGGGGAGGAAATCCAGCGCGTCGAATTGGCAGCCGTTTCGACCCGGAAATGGTCGATAGGTTGCTTGCCCTAGAATGGTGGAATCTACCTGAATCGGTCATCCGCAAAGTCGTACCTGACCTGTCCCAAAGCCCAACCCCGGAAACGCTTGACAGAATTTCTAGCTCTTGGAAGAGCTAGATTTATCATTTTTAAAATAGAAAGAAACTTTCCCGACGGGGACTGGCGATGAGCGTGAATGAACCCTAAATGGGAACTTTATCATTTGAGCTAACTTGTATTCTTGCAACTCGATGGATCTGCCTTGTATTGCTTATATGGACACAGGCCGTTCCGCCGCTTTATAATTTTGCCGCGAACTTGAGAACGCTTCAAGATGGCTGGCATCGCCGAAAAATTCTCCCACTGGAAAACGGCGTTTTCTTTCACTCTGCATTGTATTTTTACCCCAAGTCATTGATGCTGCAACGCAACATAGACACAGTATCGGAAGAGGTACATGATGATCGAGACCTCCGACCTAACGCCCCCCTTACACCGATTAGTCTCGATGCTCTGGCGTATCACAACCCTCCCGATGCGGTTGCAATTTTTGACACTGTTTCTGGTAATGTTGGTGGCAGCTATTGCTGAGTTGGGTAGTCTCCTCGGCATTCAGGTCTATTTCAAGTTCATCGCTTCAAGAGAGTTGTCGCTAGACAATCCCATTACATCACTACTTGCAGGCCTTGACGCGCGCACGCAAATCATTGCTCTTTCGATCGGGCTTGGCGGACTGCTGCTGATCAAGCTGGCCTTGGACCTTCTAACCAATCTTATGCTTGCCCGAACAGTGGTGCGGCAGCAGGTCACGCTCGCAACACGCCTTTTCAAGGCGTATCAATTCGCCCCCTATACCTGGTACGGCGGGCGCAATACGTCCGACCTACAGCGCAATCTGTTGTTAGACGTCAACTTGGTGTCAAACCAGATTACCTTGCAACTGCTGCAGCTTGTGCTCAACAGCATCATATCCGGGGCGCTGTTGGTGTTTATTCTACTGACCCTATCCCCGGGTCTGATGCTGGCAATTGGCGCGATCGTCGTCTTGTTGGCAACGGTGGCTATGCGCGTTCAAAAAATCCTGATCAAAGCGGGATCGCAGACCCGGCTGGCCAGTGGCGAAACGCTGAAAGCCACCGATGAAGGTATGAATTCGATGACCGAGGCCCGGATACTGGGCCGCAACGACAACTTCATCAGGCGGTTCCAACGCACCCAAAGTCGACTGGGCTATGCACTTCGGCGCAGGATCTTTCTGACCCAATCGCTTCCATTGGTGCTGGAAAGCCTGATCATGATCTCCTTTATCATGATTGTGTCCTTTATGGTCGTCACCGGTGATGGCGTGGAAGATGCCTTTGCGATGGCGGCAGTTCTCGCGGTTGCCATTTTTCGCCTGCGTCAGGTGCTTAACAAGATCTTGGGCGCGATAAACAAGATCGGGTCTGCCAGTGCCTCACTGCCGCCGCTGGTCCAAGACCTCGAAACCCTAGAACCTCTTTCGGAGCAGGCACCGCGGCGGGTCGCAGCCCCGGAGCCGGGGTTTTCGGTCTTGCAGTTCGACAACGCAAAATTCCATTTTCCAGACCAAGACAACCTTGCGCTCGCTGGTATTTCCACGACTTTGCGCCGGGGTGAACATCTGGCGATCATGGGTGCTACCGGGGCAGGTAAATCCACTTTCCTTCTCATGCTTCTGGGTCTGATCCGACCGACAGAGGGACAGATCATTCTGGATGGTACACCCCTGTCACAAGTCTTGGCAGAGTGGAATGCGCAGATCGGCTATGTGCCGCAAGCAGTTTTCCTGATTGACGATACAATCGCAGCCAATGTCGCCTTCGGCGTGCCCGAAGAGGAGCGCGACCCTGAGCGGATCCGTATCGCGCTCGAGCAAGCGCAGCTATTGGATTTCGTCTCTGGCTTGCCGCAAGATATCAACAGCCCCGTGGGCGAACGAGGCTCGGCCCTATCGGGGGGGCAGCGTCAGCGTATTGGACTTGCTCGGGCTCTTTACCGTACTCCCACCGTCATTATTCTGGACGAAGCAACATCGGCGCTGGACCTCAACACACAGACAAAGATGTTGCAGGCATTGTCTGACCTTCCACAGAATCCGACGGTTATTTCAGTGACCCATCAACTCGAACCGCTGGAATATGCCGATCGGTTGATCCTTCTGGAAGAAGGTCGCATCTCGGCAGATGGTAGCGTCAAGGAGGTCTGGCGTTCTGAGGCGTTCCACCGCATCACCACGAGCGGTGGAGTTGAAGAGGGTACATGAAGATCTGGCCTGACAAAAAATGCCTTTGCATATCATTGGAGGTCCAAAGCTTGATTTTGTTCCCACAAAAAGCCTATTTTTGATGTCTGCTCAGTCTCAAATTCGCGTGGCCTTCGGTTCTGTCCCCAAGGATGCAGGGACCTTCACCTTCTATAGAAACCTGCGCCCTGCCCTGTTGGGCCATGGGATCGACCTGCGTTGCGTCAGCCTTGGCAGGGACGACGCGCATCTTTGCGATGCCGATTATGTCGATGAGGGATGCCATCTTCTGGTCCCGCGCAGTTCCAGCCTAAAAAGGCAGGCGCGTGCTTTCACCGATTGGTGCAAGCGTGAACGGATCGACATCGTCATGGGCATCAACTCGGCCGGGATCTTATCGGCGCTGCCGCATTTGCCGGCCAACATCAGGGTAATGTCACGCTGTGCCAATGCCTTTGATCATGGGTATCGCATCACGATGTCGGGGCGCGAACGTCTGATGCGGATCGTCGCGCTCAGCCCTCGGCTGCGCGACGACTTGGTTGCCGATTATGGTGCTGACCCGGCTCGGATCGAGCTTATTCCAAATGGCATCGACCCGGACCGTTTTGATGATGCGGCTGCCCGCCCCCGCGGCCAAGGGGAGGAACTTGAATTAGGCTTTCTCGGGCGGCTCGAACATGGCCAGAAAGGTGTGCTGCACATCCCCTCGATCCTTGATGCCTTGCACGCGCGCAAGGTACCATTTCGGCTGCGCATCGCGGGCAAAGGCCGTGACGGTGACCAGCTACGCGATGCACTTGCAGCACATGAAGCGGCAGGCCGGGTGGCGTTTCTTGGCGCGCTTGGCCCCGATCAGATCCCAGAGTTCTTAGCAGAGACAGATGTTTTTGTTTTCACCTCGCGCTTTGAAGGCATGCCCAATGCGCTGCTTGAAGCGATGGTGGCCGGCTGTGTCCCGGTCTGTTTCAACATCAAGGGCATCACCGATTTCATGATCGAGCAAGGGCAGACCGGCAGCTTGCATGATCAAGGCGATGCCGAAGCTTTGGCTGACACCATCGCTGATCTCGCCCGAGACCGCGCCAGTCTGCAGGCACAACATGAACGCGGTGCCCAGCAGGCCCGCGCGCGGTTCAGCAATGCCAAAGCTGCCAAAGCCTATGCAGCGCTTTTCCAAGCACTCATGCAGGAAACGCCGCCCGCTGTCGAACCCCGCCCTTGGCGCCATTTCCAAGCTGATCCTAATTTTCCCCAAACTTGGCGGCGCTTTATCCCACCCGCCCTCAAAGACGTAGTGCGAAGCGGCTTGTACTCAGCCAGTAAGAGGACCTGATCATGGCTAAGATGCCGTATCATGTGTTCTTCATCGGCCCGCGCAAGACAGCAACAACAAGCCTGCATGATCTTCTGACCAAAAGGGACTTGCCGCTGCCTCAAGGAACGCTAGGCAACACGATGTCCAGAAGACGGGGATGCATTGCCCCCGTATTGTGTTTTTGCGATGGTATCTTGGGCGATGATGCTTCTGAGAGAGGCAAGGCACGAATGTCGCGTTCTGGTTCCATTCAACCGGCAGAAAACAACAGTGACGGAAACAGGATAACGGTATGCGCGTAGTGCAGGTCATCAACCATTTCGGAACAGTTTTTGGCGGGGCTGAAAGACTAACCACCACTCTGCACTGTGACCTTATTGAGTCGGGGGTTGATGCCCATCTTATATCCATTGGGGCTTGCGAAATTACGAACGCTTCACAGACAACAAGCCTTGGCTTTGAAACGGTGCGCGATCCAAGGGTCACCCTACAACTAAGGGCAGCGCTGCGGGATCTGGTCCGGCCCAGCACGATTGTACACGCACATTTATTCCCCGCGACCTTACATGTGTCCGCCCTGCGCCAGACAGGGCAATTGGCCACTCCCTGCAGTATGACCGAGCACAGCACTTGGAACCGACGCCGTGAACATGTCGCGCTGCGCGGTTTGGACCGAATAGTCTATCGGGGTTTTGAACGGATTGCAGCGATCAGCACTCAAACACAAAACGCGCTCCTTTCTACCTATCCGGCCCTGCGGCCACGCACAGAGATTATCCGCAACGGGGCGACGCTGCGCTTTGCCACGCCGCCTGAGCACAACTCTGACCAGATACCGTGCATTTTGACTGTGGCGCGTCTGGCCCCGGTCAAGAACATCGCAAATGCCCTACGCGCTCTGGCGAAGCTGACCGACCGTCCGTGGCGCTATGTAGTTGCGGGTGGCGGCGAAGACGAAGGGAAACTCAAGAGCCTTGCAGCCGAGCTCGGGATCGCCAAGCGGGTTACATTTCTTGGTCAGGTCTCGGATATTACGCCACTGCTGGCAGCCGCACACATATTTCTGCTACCATCTCGTTGGGAGGGCTTCGGCCTTGCCGCTGTCGAGGCGATGAACGCGGCGTTGCCGGTTGTTGCCACGGACGTGCCTGGTCTGCGCGAAGTGGTTGTCCCTGCGGGCAACCCTATAGTCGCTCCGGATGATGTGGACGGAATGGCCTCAGCAATTGCGGCCCTGCTGGATGATCCTGCCCGGCGCGCGCGATTGGGTGCAGCTGGGTTTGAGCAAGCCTGGCAATATGATCGCAAGGGGATGAACGAAGGTTACATGGCGCTCTGGTCGGCTCTTCTTGCTGAGAGGGCTGTCGAATGAGTTCTGCACGCACACCCAAAGTGGGGCTTCTCGCGCTTTTCGTATTTTTGCTGTTTTCCATGCCTCGCCTCAACATCAAACTGGGACCGGTTCCTGTTTATGCCATGGATGTAGTGGCTGCCCTTATTCTATACCAAATGGCACTTAGCGCGCGTACGGCCAAGCGCCTGACCGTTCCGTTTCGTAATATTCTGATTGTAATAGGTTTTTTCGTAATTCTAAGCGAATTCTCGGTTTTGGTCTACGGTGGGTCACTGCTAGACGCGATATATATTTCGATACGCTATTTTCTGACTTTCGGAATCATGTTCGCTGTCCCAACCCTGATCCGCGGGAGGGCCGATATCGAAATCGTTCTGAAAGGATTAGCGCTAGCACTGCTGATTAGCTCTTTGCTCATGCTCCTTAGCTCTCTGCCTCAGACTCGCGGGATCGCCGTTTTCTTGTTCTCAATCCCCTTCCTTGAACCGACTAGTGCTGCAGACCGCCTGCTACGAGGTGCCGCTGACAGTGGTGTACGCGGTCGCACACTGATTGGCGTATCCATTCTGAGCGGAGCATTTATCTCGATCGCCTGGCCTTTAGTGGCCTATCTGCGGACCCAGCGGTTTCGGTTATCGGCCTTATGGTCAATTGTTTCGGTGTCGGCCGTCACGCTATCACCTCTTGCAATCGTGGTGAGTTATTCCAGACAGGCAGCAGTTGGCGGCATTCTAGTTCTACTTGCGGCGCTGATCCTGCCGCTTAGCGATCTGCGGCGCAGCTTGTTGCGTCCCTTCTTGTTGTCGGTAGGTGTGGTTTTGATAGTCGGAGTTGGATCATCGTTATTCTTTTTTGACCGCTATGTGAATCGCTTTACGGCTGTGGTCGAAAACCCATTGGATGATGTGAACGAATCCGCGCGTTTTTTATCTTACGTGGTGCCCTTCGAACATGTTGTCGATCACCCACAATTCCTGTTTGTGGGTGCAGGCGCGACCGCTGAAAGGTCTTCTAAGATCACCATTGATAGCTTCAAGGAAAACCATTCCTTGCTAGGTGCTGGATATTTTGCCCATGGCATGCTCAGCACATTGCTGCTGTTCTTTCTAATTTTTGCAAGTTTTCGATTTGCTAATTGGCACCGAATCCAAGCGCAAAATTTAGCGTTCATAGCGCGCGGTTGGCCTAGGTCACTATTTCTCGCCTATCTGCCGATCCTGCCAATGGCGGCCTTTGCCCCTGCCCTCGGGACTAATGTTCGGGCAATGTATGTCTTCATGCTACTTCTTGGGCTATTGGCGACGCTGCGCAATACCGACCTGATTGCGTCGCTCGAAACAAATGAAGAACCGGAGGCCCCCGTATCTGAGATGGACAATGTCGAGAATACTGCGCAACCGCTCCATCCTACAGCATTGCCCAGAAAGGCCTAACATGTCCCGTCCTACTGTTGTCATCCTCCTATCGGACAAACGTTCGGGCTCAACCATCCTCCAGACAGAGTTTCTGTCCCATCCCGATGTGCGTGGGCTTGATTATACGTCCCATACCTATCTCGAAAGCCATCACTGGTTGAAGGCCGCGGTGATGACCGGCCAACCCGATCGGTTGTTTTCCGCAGGCCAAATATATCCGGGATACGGCGGGGCACGAAACGCACGCACCTACATGATTGATACGATCACAGGCAACTTGCCGGATTTCGTTCCCCCCCAAGACGACCGGGACCTGGTTTTCGAAGGGTGGGAAGCGCTGTGCCAACACTATGCCAAACCGGTCTTTTTCGAGAAGTCACCGCAGGTGCTTGCCAATTGGGCTTCGGTCATCATGCTGCTGGAATGGGTGAAAAAGACGTCTTTCGACGTGCGCCTTGTGGGCCTGGTGCGCAACCCTCTAGCGGTGCAGCATTCAGCCCAGCTTCTGTTTGGATCGGTCCCGGTGGCGCGCCAGTACGGCTGGGCCGAAACCCATCGTAACCTCCTTGCCCTGCGGCAGATGTTACCCGAAGACCGTCTGATGTTGTTGCGTCACGAAGACATTCTAGCCGACCCGCAGGCGCGTTTCGCTGATCTATGCCGTTACGTAGGCCTTGAGAATTCAGACGGGATGGGCCAGCAGATCACCGCCCGGACCCAAGACCGTTGGAAAGACGACCCCGATTACACCTTACGGCTTCATCCGTCTGTTGTTCATGTCGCCAAGGCATTGGGATATCACGATGATGAATTGCAAAACCCCAATGCGCAGGCGGAGCCGGATTTAGGGGTCACACCCCAGACCATATCATGGAAGTTACCTTCGCTGAGCCAAGCCAAAAACAAGTTTCGCGATCGCGTTGCCCGCCCTTATCTCATGCGACGCCGTACTAAATTTCGATAAAGACGATTAGGATTTTTTTAAAATGAATGTTCAAGTGAAACCGACGCTAGGCGTTGTGACGATCAGCTATAACGAAGAACAGGATCTTCCCGGGTTTCTGGATAACCTGCTGGATTGGGTCGACGAGATCGTCATCGTGGATGACGGGTCCAGCGACCGCACCGAGGAACTGGCGGCAGCCGCCGGCGACAAAGTAACCTTCCTGCGCACCCCCCGTGTCGAGGGGGAGTATTTTTCCCATCAGCGCAACAAGGGGATAGAAGCTGCCAAAAGTGACTGGCTGTTGCACATGGATGTGGATGAGCGGGTAACGCCGGAACTGGCCCGCGAAATCCTGCAAGCTATTAAAAACCCTGATAAGGACGGCTATCGTTACCGGAGGCTGAACTATTTCATGCACCGGCCCATGAAAGGTGGCGGTTGGCGCGACTGGAACCTTGTGCACTTGGCCCGGCGCGACAAGTTCCATTTTGGCGGAATGTTTCACGAAAGCTGCCATCTCGACGCACCGGAAGCCCGGGAAGGCCAGCTACAGTCGTTGATGGTGCATTTCAACGAGGACAACCTAGAAAAGCGCTTCCGCAAGAGCGGGACTTACATGGAAGAACTCCTTAAGCGCGTTGAGGCGCGGCCAAAGCCGGTAAGGTTGATCGACATCTTAGGGCGGCCCTTTGTTGAATTTACGCGCAAATACGTGCTCAAGAAAGGTTTTCTGGATGGCACGCCCGGGCTGATATCTGCGATCCATTCGGCCACGGCAGTCTTCCGGGCCAACGCGCTTGTCTGGGATCGACAAAACGCCGTATCGCGCAACCAGATTGAGGCCGATTTCCAACAGCAATGGCGTGACAACGGCGGCGCAGGTTAAAACAGTTTATGGCACATGTGCTCTTCCATCGGCCTACAGTCTGGGCGTCCGATATCCAGTGCTCGACCAAGGTATTGGCGCGACTGACCGCAGCACGGGGCCATGACACTGATTATCTGCAAGCACCGCTTGACCCCGCGCATCTGCTTCGCGGCCCAGGTGGGTATCTACGGGTTTGGCGGAATAGTCCGCGCCGTGAAGACGGGGTAAATATCCTGACCCCTGCAACGCCCGTGCCGGTACGCGATGTCTGGCCACTCAACGGCCTAACCGCAGCCTCCTTACGCTATAAAACCTGTGTTCCCAGCCTTTCAAAGATAGGCCAACCCGATCTTGTCTGGACCACGGTGCCGGGTTCAGGGCGGGCGATGAAACGTGCCTTTCCTACGGCAAATGTGGTCTTTCATGTGGTGGATTACTATCCGGCTTTCCGCGGCGAAGCGGTCAAAGCGCTGGAACGCGAGGACTATGCCGCTGTCGATGCAGTAGCGACCATCAGTGGCACATTGACGGATTACCTTGCCGATGAACTGGACGTCCCGAGGGACAGGATCACGACCTTGGGACAAGGCGTGGAAATCGACCGCTATGCGCCAGATCTGCCCGAACCCGAATTTCTGGCCGACATGCCGCATCCCCGCGCCATCTGGACCGGCGTCCTTACCAAGGGCGATGCGGGATTGTTTGCCGAGGTGGCGAAAGATATGGCGGCACGCGGTGGATCGCTGGTGCTGATTGGGCCGGGTGCTGAATGGGCCGACCAACTGGCAGAGGCATATCCCGACACTGTGCGCCTGGTGGGACCGATGGCTCCGGCAAAGCTGCCCGGCTGGCTGGTGCATTGTGATCTCGGGATCATGCTGTACGACCGCAACCGGCAAGATGTCTATCGTGGCCAGAACCCCTTGAAGCTGTACGAATATGCAGCCGCAGGGCTGCCTGTTTTGTCGACCCCCCATGACGAATATGCCCAGCTAGATCCCCCCGCGACAGTGTTATCAAACGAAACCGAGGTCGCGCCCGCGATTGCCGCAGCACTGACCGACGCCAGTAATCTGCGAGATGCGGCGCGCGCCTTTGTCGCCGCGCGGTCTTGGGGTGCAAAGCTAGACACGATCTTCGATCTCTACCTTCCTCAAGCATCATAGGACAAATCCGCATGACCCCGACAGTTTCCTATTTTGCCAATCAGTTTGCCGCCGCCGAAGGCCACGGTATGCGGCGCTATGCCTTTGAGCTTTATGACGCGATCACCGAGCTGGGAGGTGCACAGCTGGTGCCCGCTGCAGGGTGGAGCAACCTTGCCCCCGATGCGCTGTCCGACCTACAGACGCGCACCGGCTTGCGGTTGATGAAGACCGGACGCAAGGGCACCTCGCTCGGCTGGACGCTGGCAGGGTTTCCGCCAATGGAATGGATGATGCCCGACCAGCTGGACGTCGTGCATTCGGTCTGCATGGGCTACCCGGTGGCAACGCGCAAACCTCTGGTGGTGACGATACATGACCTTGGCCCCCTCACCCACCCGGAATTCTTCAGCCACAACCGTCCTTGGGTAATGGAACGCGCGCTGAAACAGGCCGTGGACAAGGCAGCCACGGTGGTGGCCATCTCGCAGGCGACGGCGGATGAAATTCTGTCGCTCCATCCGCAGGCCGCTGACCGGGTCCGCGTGGTACATTCCGGCGTCGCCGAGCAGTTCTTTGAGGAGCCCGACCCGGCCGCACTGGACGGACTGGACCTGCCGCCGGACGACGTCCCCTTTATTCTGACGGCAGGGTCGCTGAACCCGCGCAAGAATGTGCTGGGTGTCATGCAGGCCTTGCGACACGCCCTGCAAGATATCCCGCATCATCTGGTTCTGGCAGGCGGCGGCGGTTGGGACATGGAGCAACTTCAGCAAGAGCTTGGCTCCTCTGATCTGGCTGCGCGGGTGCATCGTTTAGGGTTTGTATCGGACGAGGCTTTGCGCGCGCTATATCGCCGGGCGGCGATGTATGTGCATCCGTCGCTTTACGAGGGTTTCGGGCTGACCTTGCTGGAAGCCATGGCAGCCGGCACACCCGTGGTGACATCGAACCGGTCATCCCTACCCGAAATTGCTGGAGATGCAGCGCTATTGGTCGATCCGACTGATCCGAACGCCATTGCAGAGGCAGTGATCCGTCTTGCCAATGACCAAGGGCTGGTCGACACTCTGCGGGAGAAGGGCTTTGCCCGGGCGCGGTCTTTTTCGTGGAACAAGACAGCCCAAACGATGAAAGAAATTTATCAAGACGCAGCCTCTGGTTGATACAAAAGGAATTTTCACATGTTCACAGTTGTTGGCGGCTCAGGCTTCATAGGAACACGGCTTTGCAGCCTGCTGGAAGAGCGCGGCCTCGACTTCGAGATTGTCGATCTGAAAAGCAGTGGGCGGTTTCCCGAGCGCACGCAGATTGCTGATATTCGGGATATCGAAGCGTTGCGCAAAGCCGTTACCGGGAATGCGATCATCAATCTGGCTGCAGTGCACCGCGATGACGTGCGCGACCGCAGTGAATATTACAGCACGAATGTGGATGGCACCCGCAACCTGTGCGAAGTGGCATCCGAAAAGGGCATTGCCACGATGGTCTTTACCTCGACCGTTGCGGTTTACGGATTTTGCGCACCGGAAACCGATGAGAGCGGGACTCTGAACCCGTTCAATGACTACGGGCGTTCAAAGATGCAGGCCGAGGCCGTTCTGAATGAATGGCATGATAATGCCCCCGAGGCGCGGCATCTGGCGATCCTGCGCCCGACAGTGGTCTTCGGGGAAGGCAACCGCGGCAATGTCTATAATCTGCTGCGACAGATTGCAGGGGGACGGTTTGTCATGGTGGGCAATGGCGAGAACCGCAAATCCATGGCCTATGTGGGGAACGTGGCAGAATACCTGCTTTATGCCGCGACGCGCGCGCAAGGAAAAAGCGTTGTGAACTATGTCGACAAGCCTGATTTCACCATGAACGCGCTGGTACGCAAGGTACGCAAAGTATTGGAAGACAAGGACGGGGTCGGCCTGCGCCTACCTTATAGTGTTGGGCTTGGGCTTGGTTATGTCGCCGATCTGGTGGCCCGCGTCAGCGGGAAATCCTTGCCGATTTCGTCCATTCGGGTCCAGAAGTTCTGCGCCACGACCAGCTTTGCCTCAGCCGCACATGAGCAGCCGGGCTTTGCGGCACCTTATGCGTTGGAAGAAGGGCTGGCACGCACCCTGGATGCAGAATTTTTAAACCCTGACCCGACCCGGGAAGTCTTTTTTACCGAGTAAACCAGCTCACGCATTCCCAAGGAGCCACCCATGGCCCGCAAGACAGTGACCCTTCTCTACAATACCTGCGTTTACGTGGTAAAATTCCGCCTTCCGCTCATCAAGGCGCTGCAGGAGGAAGGGTACCATGTGGTCGTCATCGCCCCCGAGGACGAGACTACCGAGGTGCTACGCGCCCGCGGCATAGACTATCGCCCCATCACCATGAGCCAGTACGGCATGAACCCTCTTCACGAGTTCCGCTCGATCCGCGAGATCCGTGGCATTCTGCAAGATCTGCGCCCGATGGCCTCGTTACATTACACCATCAAACCCAACACCTTCGGCACCATGGCGGCGCATCAGGCGGGTGTCCCCGTGCTCAATAACATTGCCGGTGCCGGGCGGGCCTTTTCTAGTGGCAATTCGGTCATGCGAACACTGGTGGTCGGCCTGTATCGTCGGGCGCTGCGGCGGTCACATACTGTGTTCTTCCAGAACGGCGATGACATGGCGGTCTTTTCCAAAGCTGGCTTGGTCCGTGACGCGCAATGCGTCCGTATCCCTGGCAGTGGCGTCGATTTGACCCGTTTCACCCCTACCCCCTTGCCCACAGGACCAGTGCGCTTTCTTTTCGTCGGGCGCCTGCTCAAGGAAAAGGGCATTGCTGAGTTCCTAGAGGCAGCAGCGCGCATGATGGCGGCGGGGGATCCGGAAAAGCTGCGCTTTGATATCGTTGGAGAGCATGAGGATGACGGGTCATTCATTTCGCGCGCCGATCTTGATCGACTAACGGCAGCCCCTCAGGTGACTTATCATGGTACTGTCCCGCCCGAACAGATCGACGGGCTTATGAAAGCCGCTTCCTGCGTGGTGCTCCCGTCTTATTACGGCGAAGGCGTGCCGCGTGTACTGCTCGAGGCCTGCGCCTCGGGACGGCCCATCATAACCACGGACAATGTAGGGTGCCGCGATGTGGTGGAGCATGGCGTGAACGGTTGGAAAGTAGCCCCCCGCGACGTGACAGCGCTTGCGGGTGCGATGGAAGACTTTGCCGCGATGTCCGCGCCAGAGCGCACGGCCCTAGCCCAAGCGGCGCGGCACACGGCCGAAACCCAATTTGATGAAAAGACCGTTATCAACGCCTATCTCGACCGTCTTGCATTGCTGGGAGCGGTTGAGAAAATATAGTCCAGCAGGCTAAGGATACCTGAACCTAATTTGCTTCGCATTCCGGCGTCAGATACATATTTACGTAAGGGTGCCGTCGAAAACAAAACCTGCCCCAAATGCCCGATTTGTCACGCGTCCCTCCAGCCTTTACAGTTACTGCATATCCACTCCAAGAGGGCACTAGACGTTTCAGCGCTTCCGAAGCTGATCAAGCGCGCTTGCAAGCTGACGTCCCGCTGAGATCGTATCGGCTTGGATATAGTGTCCTTCGGCAATCCGGGTTGTTGAGTGTCCAAGGACCGGCTTGATCATCCGCGCAGAAGAAGGGGACGCATGGGCAAGTGTGGTTGCAGCGGCATCACGGTAGAAATGCGGTGGGATATCTACACCAAGCTGCTGTTTGCTTCGATTGCCAATGGCCCGTGTGAACTGGCCAATGTTCATGGGTGCACCGTGCTTCCCAAGCCAGACAGCGTGGTGCTCACCGGGATCACGGGCTGCTAGAACCGGGCGCCCGATGTTCAGATATGTCTCAAGTACGCCCCAGGCAGCATCCGGAACAACACCTTCCCAGCTCTGACCGTTTTTCGTCATAGAACCATCGAGACAGATTGTGATCTGCCCCGGCTCCACATGAAAGGATCTCCCAAGCGCCAGCAGGCAGATCATCGCACCATCGCGGAGTTTCACGGCCTGATACGGATGGGTGATAGGACCCTCGTTCTCGCGGGCAAGCTGTAGGCCGATCTCGAAGAGCACGTCGCTGGACATGATACGCCCAACCTTGCGCGGTGAGCCATGGCGCGTTTTGGCCCGTTGCAGATTGGCAAGGATAGCCTGGTGTCGTGACCAATTATGGTCGGGCTCGATTGAACGACACAGACGGACGACAGCGTCGACGTATCCAAGCAAGGTTGCAGGTGCCAGGTGATTTATAGACTTCAGCCAGCTGCGCAGACGTTCGGGTGTCGCGCGCATGACGGGATCGAGGTGCAATGCGTTCGGCTCGGTACAAGACACCCAATGTACCCAGAGGCCATATTGGGGTCAGGTGCGGATAGGGGCGGAATCCTGCGTTAAGAGGTTTTTTGGTTTCCATAGATGTCGGTTGTCAGGTGACGACCGAGCGCGGCGTCTTTGCCTTCTATGACGCCCTGAAACCCTTCCAGGATTTCGGCGGCCTTACTTTGAGCATCGGATGCTTGCCCATCCTTGAAATAATGGGTCCGCATCTTCTCTAAAGCGATGCTACCTTTCCCTTCGGCGATCAGGCTGCACCAGAAAAGAGTTTGGTACCTGTCTGCGTTCTCATGCTCAGAGACGAGTTCGGAGTATGGTTTTGATTTTATGGATTTGGTAGCCGCGTCAGCCATACCCATGATCGCATTGAAAACGTCTGTGCTGGCTTGTTCCACATCCGTGAGATTTTTGTCCCATGTTTGTTTTGCCATAGGGAGAGCTGGCATCTTAAAAGCTGCATTGGATCGGAACGAAGGTGGCTTCTTGATGTTGTCCGATAGTCCGGTGGCTTTCCAATAGATAGGGTCAACAGCCATCGGTTTGACCCCGAGTTCCACATTGATCAGATTTTCCATCCCGTCTGGCGTGGTTCCACCCGTTATGAAAGCTGTAAAGTACCAGTCACCATCCACTTTGAATACCCACGCAGATTTTCGCTTCCAGCCAGTTCCTTTGAGTAATGGATTGAGGCCTTTAATCACCTGATCCTTGAAGCGTTGCCCGCAGCGTTGACGTTGATAAAGCGTCATACTTTCTTGGGGTATGATAGGTTTTTCGGACTGGTTCATGTGTACTCTACGCAGCTGAGACTGTTTTCTGATTTCTCTTCGCAATTGCGAGGACTGTGTTTTTGCTGATGCCGAGGTCTCGGGCGATCCATCGATAGGATCGACCCTCTTCGATCAGCGTCATGACCTTTGGGGCGAGGCGGTCTGATTTTGGACGTTGGCCTGGTTGTCGCCCCAGCTTTTTGCCGCGTGCTTTGGCGGCGGCGAGGCCGGATTTTATGCGCTCGCTCATGAGGTCGCGCTCAAACTGTGCGATGCCTGCCAGCATAGTCGCCATCATCCGCCCGTGGGGGCTGTCGAGTTCAAAGGTCATGCCGCTCATGGCTACGACGGATACGTTCCAGCCTGCCAGTTGGTTCAGCGTGTCCAAAAGGTCTTGCGTGGAACGCCCCCACCGGCTGAGTTCTGTGACCAATACCGCATCGATCTTGCGGGCCTGTGCCAAGGCCATGACCTGATTGCGGGCATGGCGGTTGGTCTTGGTGCCAGAGATCGTCTCTTTGTGGATGTCCAGAACGGCATATCCGGCGCGGGCGGCGAAATCGGTCAGATCAGCGATCTGTCGTTCGCAGGATTGGTCAGTCGTTGAGACGCGCGCGTAGATCACTGCCCGCTTCATCTGAGCGGGTGTTTTCTGTCCCAATTGAACTGGTGTGGTTTGAAGGGTCATAATGGCTTGTTTTTGTTAGAGCTATTATTGTCCCTTTTAGTCATTTAATCAAGGGGGACATATTTGATGCCAAGAAGAAGCGTTCTGACAAAGCGACAGCAAGCAAGGCTTTTGGATTTGCCGACAGACCCGGCCCGATTGCAGGAGCACTACACGCTTGATGACTTTGATCTTGAACAGATCAAAAAACGCCGTCGCAGCCATAACAAAATGGGCTTCGCACTTCAGCTCTGTGCCCTGCGATAAACCCCATGCCAATACCTATGAACAAAAAACGGTCGTTTCTGCCGGTCCGCCCTGCCCCACGAAAAACCAATCGCTTAGACAAGACAAAAACCCCCGGCAAAACCTTTGCGGTTCTGGCAGGTTTTTGGCACAGTGAGGCATGATCATTGGATATGCCCGCGTCAGCACGGACGACCAGAACCTCGATGCACAGACTGACGCTTTGACAGCGGCAGGAGCCGGTAAGCTGTTCGCCGACAAGATCAGCGGATCAAAACGGGACCGGCCCGAGCTGGACAGGATGTTGGACCAGCTTCGTGATGGTGACGTCGTTACGGTCACAAAATACGATCGCCTCGCCCGGTCTTTGAAAGACCTTTTGGAGATCGTAGAGAGCATCGGTGGGCGGGGTGCGGGTTTCCGATCATTGGCCGAGGACATTGATACGACGACACCCGCTGGCCGTCTGGTGTTCCACGTGTTTGCTTCCATTGCCCAGTTCGAGCGGGAGCGGATTTCCGAGCGTACAAGGGAAGGCTTGGCAGCCGCGCGCAAGCGGGGCCGTATTGGCGGCAGACCCCCTGCACTGTCGACGGCCCAGAAAGACGAAGTCCGGCATATGCGAGATAATAAGCACAGACCTGTGCCCGAAATCGCACGCTTGTTCAAAGTCAGTGATAGAACCGTGCGGCGCGCTTAGACCTTTTGTTCCAACGACGATCAACGCGCAAACCCACCATGATAGTAGGGTCAGGATGGTCTTGCGTTGGCTATGGTACCATTCCGTACCTTATGGTAACATAGCACAAAGTACTATAAGATATTCCTTGGTAGGGTAGGGTAACCTATGCTACCAAGGAATATGGCCCCGCAGAGGGTCAGGTAAAAACAACAAAAGACAGGATTACACCCATGCCGGTGATTGCTTTCGCCAACTCCAAGGGCGGCAGCGGGAAGACGACTAGCGCGCTTCTCCTTGCCCAAGCCCTTGCCGCCCATCGTCCTACTACAATCATTGATGCCGATCCGCGCCACCCCATTACCACTTGGGCTGAAAAACCGGGCTGTCCCGATACACTCAGCGTGGTGACGAATACTTCGGAAAAAACCATTCTTGATGAAATCGAAGAGGCCGCTGCCCGTGATCCCTTTGTGATCATCGACCTGGAAGGAACAGCCTCGCGCTTGATGAGCTATGCGATCTCCCAGGCTGATCTGGTGATTGTCCCGATGAAAGAGCAACAGCAGGATGCGTTGGCCGCTTTGGACGTCATCCAGGAAATACATCGCGACATGAAGGCGACCCGCCGCAAAATTCCTTATGCCGCCTTGTTCACACAAAGTCGGGCTGCCGTAAAATCCCGCACGGCGCGGCATATCTCTGCCCAGTTCCGAGAGAATGCCAACATTGATACCTTTACAACCGAAATCCACGATCGGGATGCTTTTGCTGCGATGTTCTCCATGGGCGGCACGGTAGCAGATATGTCACCCAAGCTGGTCAACGGGTTGGACAAAGCCATGGAAAACATTGAAGCGTTCCGCGCCGAAGTCATCAGCAAACTGCGGGCTATCCGCGATACAGAAAAGGGGAGGGTGGCTTGATGAGCGAACGTGAAGCTTTGGCTATGCCAACCTTTGATGATGATCTCGATGATTTTGCACCACGCGGCGTATTGCCGGTAAAACTTCCTGACGGGGGAGGGCAGGAGGCTGCCTCTCATGTACCAAACCCGACAAAGGCCCGCGCAGCTGAGGCACGCCGTGCAATCGACGCAGTTTCGCAGTTCCCATCGCGTGAGGCATCGTCGGACGGTCAACTAAACCTCAAGGGTCCGCAACACGTGCTAGACCGTTTCAAAGCAATTTGCAAAGCAGACCGTCGTGCATATTACGATATGTTGACGATCTTGATGGATCGGTACGAAAGCTAATTGTACTTATTCTAAGCTTCTAAGCCGGAGATTTTGGTTTAGGGGCTCAAGTTGAACAGCCTTCTTGTGTTAAATATGTGTTAATATATGTGTTACGTCTGATTTGAGTGTCATTTTTTAATTTGAATACAACAAGTTATGAAATGCCTTGGTGTGTGATAACACGTTTCTAGGTGTGTGATAACACGAAAGAAGGTGTGTGATAACACGTTTCTAGCCGCTGGTGTGTGATAACACGAAAAACCTTGACTTGGTGTGTAATAACACGTTTCTAGGGGGCATGGTGGGTAATAACACGAAAGCACGGTCCCCTCTTCTTCCGGACCGAATGCAGCAAGGCGATTTCTTCGTCTGTGACATCTTTGATGCCGCGCCCAAGGGTGACATGGCGTCAATGGAACATCCTGTCTTTTCAATCTCTACAAAGCCGGACAAAAACATCCGCCGATACGAGAACGGTGATATCTTCGTTGAGGTGGTGCCATCCGTCAAAGGGCTGGCGACAGTATACGACCGTGACATTCTGATTTTCTGTATCTCTCAGGTCATAGCCGCCTTGAATGACGGCAGGGAGGTCAATCAAACGGTACGCTTCAAGGCTTTCGATCTGCTTTCTTCAACGAACAGAGGCACGGATGGGCGCGGGTATGAGCAGCTCAGAGCTGCGTTTGAGCGGCTTTCGGGGACCCGTATATCCACCAACATTACTACGGCGGATACAGAAGTGATGGACGGTTTCGGCCTGATCGACCGCTACCGTATCGTTCGAGAAACCCGCGATGGACGAATGCAGGAAATTGAGGTCAAGCTGTCGGACTGGGTGTTCAATGCGATCAACGCTCGAGAAGTTCTCACGCTAAGCCGCAATTACTTCCGCCTGCGCAAGCCCTTGGAGCGCCGCCTCTACGAGATTGCGCGCAAGCATTGCGGATACAAGCAACGTTGGGCAATCGGCCTGACGAAGCTCAAGGAAAAATGTGGTTCCTATTCTACGGATAAGGAATTTAAACGCCTTATTTCAAAGGTCGTGGCTGAAGACGTCGCCCATAATCATATCCCCGATTACAGCCTACGTATTGAGGGATCTCAGGCCGTATTCTATTCACGCGGCTCGGTTCCCACGCCGCAAGAAGACGTGTTCGAAGGGCAGCTTGAGTCAGATGCCTACGACGCCGCACGCGAAGCCGCACCAGGTTGGGATACCCGACATCTCGAACATGAATGGCGTCGCTGGTGCGGCAAGGAAGAGATCGAACCCAAGCATCCAACCAAGCACTACCTAAAATTTTGCGAGAGCTGGTTTGAGAAAAGGGGACGGCCTTAAACTATTGCGCTCGTCGAATTTGAAAAACCCCGCTGCACTTGGCAATGGAACTTAAAAATCCTTGGTCTTGGGCAAAAGTCTCTGGCAAGGTAGACAAACTTGGGGGTGGACTCACCAGAGTCTAGAAAGTGTCTACGTTCATCCTATGCAGCATCCCTTTTGAGCCAATGTGACAGGTCTCGGCCGGTCATCTCGCTCAATAGTTGAATGTCGCTAGCGTAATATTCATCCAGCATGGCCTGAATTTCTGGATCTATTTTGGGCTGCTTGAGTATTGCTTTGTAAACTCTTGACCGAATTTTTTCTCGAAGAATCCGCGGGAAAAAGCGCTTTATCTGGCCTTTGGGCATATTCATCAATCGCATCAGGATCTTGCTTCTGGGCTGACCACCTTTTTGCGTATGAACGACTTGCGGAACAAATTCATTGTCAACCTCAAGCCATGAGTAAATCCCCTGTGCTACATGAGTAGGCTTTTTTTCGAGATCGTCAAAGAATACGAAATGAAGCCGATCCCATCCAAAGGTATCCACCCATATTTTCAGGCTCTCGGCTTGCAATCCCTTTCGAACCCGTGACACGGGCGGAACCTCGGAAATTCTAAAGCTTTTGGACCATTTCAGACCATTGGCAGAAATGAAATCTGTAAATGTCCCTTCAAAACCCCAACTCCGCACCCAAATTAAGTACTCCGAAAATAACCGATCGGTCGGGTTTCGGAGGGATACGATGATATGCGCGTCGGGGACCTCTTGACGAAGAACCCCGACAACGTCTGGATGATACAAGTAGTGAGAGGCCTCTCCACGCCACTGTGAACTTTTTGGGGTCTCAAACAGGCCAAGGTAGGCATCTGTTGTTACATATTTGCCAGTAACAACAGACTTATAATCCTTTCCTAAACGCCGTAGATTTTCTGCCAACCAAAACATGGGTTCTTTGATCGAAGCCATGAATATTTCAGGGTGCTGTGATAACAAAAGGAAAAGAGTTGTCGACCCGCATCGCATCCCCCCTATGAAATAAAGGTTAGGCCATTTTTTTGCCTCAGCAGTCATTGTGTTCACTTTCTCGTTTGTCTCATGCATATGATCTTGGCTGCCTGACAGCCGTTGTTCGAACCTAAATCTTGCGGGCAAGCTCGGCATTCTGAAAGCGGTAGAGTAAGTACTGCATCGTCCTGTATTGAACAATACTAGCCGTAAAATTTATCATATTAGTCCCTATGCCTCAGATATGAAAATACATTATGTGACAGACGAAAATGCAACTTCATGCCAGCCCCCATCTGCATGCTTGCGCAACACCAGTGTATCACCTGTCTCATTAAGGCTGCGATCGCCTCCAAGCCTCAAATTCCCTATGCCATTTTTTGCAGCTACCGTCCGAGCGCCATCTGCGAGATAGATTGTCAGTAGATCGCCTGTCATACCCCCGTAGATAGTAGCCAAGTCATCAGTCAACCCATCTGCTTCAGTATTGATCGCGTGTGCGGTATGGGTTGCGGTGATAATGCCCATGGCAATGGTCAATTTCAGTCCATCACCCGGATCAAGCCCGTAAAGATTTCCCGTTAGGCCGATGTCATTTGATGAGAGGCTGTTGGTCAGCCTGATATTCTCCATCAGCCCTTTTCGCACAGGATTAATGTCAGCATCTTTTACCAAAACATGATCACAATCACTGGTAAAAAAACCTCTCCCCATGCCAAGGTTGAGTACCTGCCAAGTATCTTGCGCCCGTATTGGTGCCCGGAAATTTCGATACGTGCCATCAAGCCAGATACGCGGTGACCTGCCACTAAAGTGGCGAATGAAATCCCCACGCCCCTGGCTGCCGTGATGGGTCGCATCGAAGTCAATTCTTATGTCTGCGCTTGACTGGATCGAAATCGGTTCAACATTTGAGCTAGGGTTAAACTCATCAGGGTATACCTCGAACCGCCCGCTCAGGTCTATTTCATATGCGGTTGACCGAATGTCGAAAGTTTCAGAGTGGTCTGTGATCAAGCTTGCAAAATGCAATGACACGTTCTCACATTCATCTAACGTGCACGCTGCGGTTCCTCTTGCATCCCAGACGATGTTCTTAAAAGAGATGTTCTTTGCGGGGGGCGGGGAATACGTTCCACGCCTTTTAATCCAGTTCCCATCGTAAACTGTGGTTGACGCGCTGTTTACCAATGCGACTAGGAAGTTGCCAACCTCGAACCGCATGCCATCAAGAGTCCCTGCAACACTTACGATCCAGTATTGACCATCCGAGGTTGAGACTGGGAAAGTGCCCGTAGAAGCATCCCACGACCCTTGGTTGGTGTAGCCATTTGATGTGCCGTTATCTGTCCGGAACATTGAACAAGATAGCCACGCTGTATTTTTTATGACCCACTCTGTGCTGCTGGTTATTGATGCGTGATCAGACTTC
>Ga0209095_1000267_pt1 | contig 32901 bp, 36 predicted proteins | sample COGITO_mtgs_1104_3_FD_184795 | JGI IMG/M metagenome (GOLD analysis project Ga0209095, IMG submission 184795) | Pelagic marine microbial communities from North Sea - COGITO_mtgs_110404 (SPAdes) (version 2) | ecosystem: Environmental > Aquatic > Marine > Epipelagic ... | reverse complement strand
GGCCAATGTCGCCGCCGCTGAAACCTTGCTTGAAAAGAAAACACCGCTTCTGTTCCGCACCCACGAAGAACCGTCGCCCGCAAAGCTGGATGCGCTGCGCGAGACGGCGCAGGCGTCGGGATACACTTTGGCCAAGGGGCAGGTGCTGCACACGCGGCATTTGAATAAGTTGCTGAACGATGCGGCGGGCACTGACGACGCGGAACTGATCAATATATCGACCTTGCGGTCGATGACGCAAGCCTATTACGGCCCTGCACATATCGGGCATTTCGGGTTGGCGCTGCGGTCTTACGCGCATTTCACCTCTCCGATCCGGCGTTATGCCGATCTGGTGGTGCATCGCGCGCTGATCACGGCCCATGGTTGGGGCAAGGACGGCCTAAGCCCCCATGACATCGAAGACATGGAACAAACCGGCGCACATATTTCCACCACCGAACGCCGGTCGATGGTGGCCGAACGGGACACGACCGACCGCTACCTGGCGTCCTATCTGTCCGAACGCGTGGGCAATGAATTTTCCGGCAGGATCAGCGGTATCGCGCGTTTCGGTGCCTTTGTGAAACTGGATGAAACCGGCGCTGACGGCCTGTTGCCCATGCGGTCCTTGGGTCGTGAATATTTTCACTTTGACCAAGAGGCTGGCACGCTGATGGGGTCGGATACCGGACTGATGATCAGCATCGGCCAGCGCGTCACCGTGCGTCTGACCGAAGCTGTCCCTGTCACGGGCGGCATCGCGCTAGAGTTGCTGACCTTGGAAGGGAACGCATTGCCCCAAGGTGGGCGTGGAGGGCGCGGGCCTGCAGGGCGGACCAACCCCAAGCGCAAGGCAACCAAGGCCAAACGCAAGTCCGACAAGGTTAAACGCAAGGTGAAACGTACTCGGCAATAGGGCGCGCATCGCTTAGGTTCAGGCTTTCTGTGGTCCCGCAATGCCGCTAGGCTTTTGGTTGAAATAGCCAAGGGAGCGGCGGCGGATGAGACCTGTTCGACTATGTATGCTGGCAGCGCTGCTGGGCTTTGCTGCGGTGCCGGCCGGTGCCCAAGGCAGTGGCGCTGCGACGGCAATGACGCAGGTGGGCAGCGATGCAGGCTTGCAGGCTTGGTTGGTGGATTTTCGCAGCCGCGCGATGGCGGCGGACATTGATGCGCAAGTATTCGACGCCGCGATGAACGGCGTGCGCTATGACACCGAGGTCATTCGACGTGATCGCAACCAATCTGAATTTACCAAGACGGTTTGGGAATACCTGAAGACAGCAACTTCTGATCTGCGGATCGAGAATGGCAAGAAGGCGTTGTCGCGCCACCGCGCCGATCTTGAGCAGATCGAAAAGACATATGCCGTCGACAAAGAGGTGGTTGTCGCGATTTGGGGTCTGGAAAGCGCCTATGGCACGTTCCGGGGAAGCGACAGCGTGATCACGTCGCTCGCTTCACTGGCTTATGACGGGCGACGCAGTGCGTTTTTCGAGGCCGAATTGTTGGAAGCGCTGCGGATCTTGCAGGATGGCGATACGCAGCCCGACCAGATGAAAGGCAGCTGGGCTGGTGCGATGGGGCATACGCAGTTCATGCCGTCGTCCTTTCAGCTTTATGCCGTCGATTTCACGGGTGATGCGAAACGCGATATCTGGGGAGATGATCCGCGCGATGCACTGGCGTCGACTGCTGCATATCTTAAGCATTTTGGCTGGACGCAGGGGCAGCCTTGGGGTGTAGAAGTGCATGTGCCGGACGGATTTGATTATTTGCAGGCAGACCGTGAGGTTTTGAAATCGCCTGAGGATTGGGCGGCCCTTGGGGTGATGGGGTTGGACGGGACGGCAGTGGCGGACCACGGGCCTGCGTCCATCCTTTTGCCCGGCGGGGCAGAGGGGGCTGCCTTTATGATTTTCTCGAACTTCGGCGTGATCGAGCGGTATAATACAGCTGATGCCTATGTGATCGGGATTGGCCATCTAAGCGACCGGATCGCGGGTGGTGGCCCGATCGAGCAAGGCTGGCCCCTGCAGGATCGCGCGCTGACATTTGACGAGCGGACGGAGCTGCAAACCCGGCTGACGGGGCTTGGATTTGATACGGTCAAGATTGACGCAAAGATCGGGCCTTTGACCATCAACGCAGTTCGGCGTTTCCAAGTGGCGAATGGGTTCTTGCCTGACGGGTATCCGTCGCTGCGTTTGTTGGATCGCATACGGGCTGCGGGTTAGATATTATTTGTCCAAGACCCCAAAGGGGGCCTTGGACGTGCCTTCGGCGAGGATTTAGATCCATTTGGAAAGGGCGGTTAGCCCGGTGACATGCCGCGCAGGCGTTCTGATCTGCGGCGCAGCAATTCAACCACCGTAAGCAAACAGATCGAGATGCCCACAAGGATTGTGGCGACCGCCAGAATGGTCGGGCTGATCTGTTCGCGCAGGCCCGTGAACATCTGCCAAGGCAGGGTTTTCTGACCGGCAGAGCCGACAAAGAGAACCACGACAACTTCGTCGAATGAGGTGATGAAAGCGAAGAGACCGCCAGAAATGACGCCCGGAAGGATCAGTGGCATTTGCACCCGGAAGAAGGTCGTGACCGGGTTTGCACCCATGTTCGCTGCCGCACGGGTCAGCGAGCGGTCAAAGCCCACCAAGGTTGCGGTCACGGTAATGATCACGAAGGGAATGCCAAGGGCGGCGTGGGCCAGAACGACGCCCAAGGTCGTGCCTTGCAGGCCAACGCGGCTGTAGAAGAAGTACATGCCAGCAGCCGAGATGATCAACGGCACAATCATCGGAGAGATCAAGATTGCCATGATTGCGCGGCGGAAGGGAACGTGCGGTTGGCTGAGGCCGATGGCCGCCAATGTCCCAAAGCTTACTGAGAGCAAAGTCGCAGCCGGTGCGATCTTGAGAGAGTTCCACACGGCATCTTGCCAAGCGGCGCTGTTGAAGAAGTCTTTGTAGTGCTTCAACGAATAGCCAGCTGGGTCAAAGCGCAGCATTTCCGGAGTGAAGGTAAAGAAGTTCTCGGCGTTGAAGCTGAGGGGCATCACAACGAGGATCGGTGTGATCAAGAAGACAAAGATCGCACCGCAGATGACCCGGAAGGTAAAGTGCCACAGGACTTGACCCGGCGTGAGATAGGGGGCGACTTTGGCACGGTAGCGCCCCTCGAAGAGCCAAAAGCTGAACCAGCTGAAGAACCATCCGAATGCGGCACCAATCAGCAGGGCGGGGATGCCGCCCATGAAGTACCCGACGACGCCAAGGGCGACGATCGTGCCCCAGCGGCTGATCTGTTCGTTCTTGACGACTTGCGTCAGCACAAAGGCCAAAGCGGCCATGAGAACGGCACCAACGACGATGCCAAGCAGGCCACTGCCATTTGCTGTCCCAACGAAAAGCCCTGCGACAGCACCAGCAGCCGCCACGACGGGTACATAAAAGGAAACGGGTTTGCGAGAGATTGGTGTGAGTGCGACCATTGCTTTAGCCCCCCAGTTTCACGTTATCGATGCCGACAATTTTGTCATAGGCATAGTAGAGCCCCAACACGACGGCGAGCAGAATTGCCCCGAGTGCCGCTGCAAGTCCCCAGTTCAGAGAGCTTGAGATATGGTAGGCGATGCGGTTCGAGATGAAGGTACCGGTTGTCCCGCCGACGATTTCGGGGGTGATGTAGTAGCCAATCGAAAGGATGAACACGAGGATGGACCCCGCACCAATACCGGGCACAGATTGCGGGAAGTAGACCCGCCAGAATGCTGTCCAGTTGGTCGCACCCAGTGATTTCGCGGCGCGCAGATAGCTGGGCGGCACGGTTTTCATCACGGAATACAGTGGCAAGATCATAAAGGGCAGCAAGATATGCGTCATGGCGATGATCGTGCCGGTTTGGTTGTTGATCAAGGCCAGTCGGCTGTCGTCGGCGACAACGCCAAGCCAGACCAGCGTATCATTGACGACACCTTGTTGTTGCAACATCACTTTCCATGCGGATGTCCGCACCAGCAACGATGTCCAGAACGGCAAGAGCACGAGGATCATCAGCAGGTTGGCGGTGCGCGCAGGCAGGTTGGCCAAGATCCAGCCGACCGGGTACCCCAAGATGATACAGCTGATCGTGATGACGACCGACATGAACAGGGTGCGCAGGAAGAGTGTGCCGTATATCCGTTGATTTTCCGGGCGGAATTCCGGGCCATCGGCTGATTTCTGCATGTCGATGGAGTTCAGGAAATATCCGTTGGTAAACTTGGGGCTGTAGGCGCGGATGGTTTCCCAGATCGGGCTTACGCCCCAGTCCTTGTCGATCTTTGTGAATGCGGCCTTGTAATCAACGGTTTCAAAGCTTGCCGCGGCGGCCGCGGCTTCGACGATTTCGGTTGCGCCGGGGCCCGAATAGCTGGCGATTGCGGCTGCGGTGTCGCCGGTCAGATCATCATAAAAGGACGAATAGATCAGGGGCCAGGGGTCTTCTTTGTACAGATTGTCTTCGTCGACATTCTGGACGAAATCGGCAAAAATCGTATAGTAGGTGGCGGTTTCGGGGAAAACCCCGGCGATACCGTCGCGCATTTCAAACGCGGGTTGCGCTGTGCCAGAGGCTTTCTTCCAGTCTTTGATCTGCGCCAGCCAAGCATCGGAGCCAAAGACTTCGTTCCAGTTTTCGCCTTTCTTCCAGAACGCGTTCAGATCTTCGAACTGGTCCTGATAGACTTCGCCGATATCATCGACGCCACGACCGGATTTACGGAACATGGACGATGCACCGGTAAGTTCATAGTTCAGGCGTGACCCCAGACGCGTATGCAACTTGCGTTCTTGGGCGATCGCAATATCTTGATAAAGCGCTTTGTAAACGGGGGCTTCGGGGGTCGTGCCGGGCTGTCCATCCCACTCTTTCAGGGCGGCGGTCGTGCGGGGCAGCGTATCTTGCACGATTTCATTTTCGACGGACCGAAACAGCATGTCGACGATGGGGGCGATGAATGTGACCAATACAAAGATCAGCAGCGGGGCGATCAAAAGCAATGCACGGAATTTTTGGCGGCGTAAGGCGCGGTTCAGGCTTCTTTTCAGCGGTGTGCCATCGGCCGCCAGCATGGGGCCTGAATTTTGTCTGTCGGCGCGCTCTGCCTCTAGGGCCGAGACTGGTGCTGTGGTCGCATTGTTTACATCGCTCATATCGGCCCCACGGGGTTGGATCGGTGTGAAAATCGGAAAAGGGAAAAACGAATTGGTGTGGAAGGGGCCAAGATGGCCCCTTCCGATAGGTTCAAGCGCTTATTGCGCCAACCATGCCTGGAACTTCGCGTCGACATCGTCGCGGTAGTCAGCCCAGAACGTGTAGTTGAAGAAGAACGTGTTCTTCGAGTTGGCGGGATCGGTTGGCATGTGTGGTGCCATTTCGATGCCCAGTTCGGCGTGCTTGCCGACCAACGGTGCAGAGGATGCACGTGCAGGACCGTAGGAGATGTACTTGGCCTGGTCCGCCAGACGCTGTGTGTCTGTTGCGAATTTTACATAGTCAAGTGCACGCGCCTTGCGATCGTCCGGCAGACCTGCGGGAATGATCCACACGTCAAGGTCAAACATCTGACCGTCCCAAAGCATCGCAACAGGCTGTTCCTGCTCTACGATCACGCTGAACAGACGACCGTTGTAGGTCGACCCCATGACGACTTCGCCATCGGCAAGAAGCTGGGGCGTATCGGCACCGGCGTTCCACCAGATTACGTCGTCCTTGATGGTTTCCAGCTTGTCGAGCGCTTTTTGCTGACCTTCAGGGGTTGCCAGAACGTCGTAGATCTCGTCTTTGGCAACGCCGTCACAGAGCAATGCCCATTCCATGTTGCCGATCGGACGCTTTTCAAGCGCACGCTTGCCTGGATAGGCGGTCGTGTCGAATACGTCACAAACCGATGTAGGAGGTGTGTCGCCGACCAGATCGGTGCGGTAGCCGAAGGTTGTCGAGAAGACGATCTGCGGGATCGCACAATCGTTGATCAGCGTGTCACCGAAATCGTCCGATGCGGACGTGCCGTCCGGCGCGGCAGCAAGCTGCTCGTCAAAGTCGATTTCCATCGCAAGGCCTTCGTCGCACAGGCGAATGGAATCGGCGGCAGTTACATCGACGACATCCCAAGTGATGTTGTTCGCTTCGTTCATTGCGCGCAGCTTCGAAACAGCTTCGGCAGAAGATTCGTCATTGATGATCTTCACGCCGGTCATTTCAGCATAGGGCTCGTTATAGGCCTTTTGCTGCGAGTTGGAATATGCGCCACCCCAGCTGATGATTGTCATTTCGTTCGCCATGTGCGCATCGGCAAAGGCCATGCCGGACGCAACGGTCAGCGCAGAGGACGCGAGTAGCGTTGTCGTAAATTTCATTCGGTAGTCTCCCAAATATTGCCCGTTTGGTACTTGAGGATGCGATAACGGGATTAGGCGCATCCTTCTTGATACGCCGCCCAGCGTTGGGGCGGCGCTTTGCCATTACGCGCTATGCATCAAGCGCGCGGCAATCTTCTGCAAGCCAGCCGATTTCGATCTGCTGTCCCGGCGTCAGGCGTACCTGATCCGGTGCGTTGCGTGTTTTGATGATAAAGTTATCGGTGCCCGCGACCCGCAAGCGTGTGCGGAAGATGTCGCCCATATAGACGAATTCTAGAACTTCGGCCTTCAGCGTATGCGCGCCTTCGGGCATCCGGTCCTTGTTGAATTCGACACGTTCGGGGCGGATCGATACGCGGGTGCGTTCGCCTGCTTGTGTGACGTTGATCGGCTTGGCTTCGATCAGGCCGCCACCGTCAAGCTGCACCATGCAGGTACCGCCTTTTATCTCTTTTACGACGCCTTCCAGCGTGTTGTTTTCGCCGATGAACTGCGCAACAAAGCTGTTTTCGGGCTCTTCATACAGCAGGTCCGGCGGGGCCAGTTGCTGAATGCGGCCGTTTTCGAACACGGCAACCCGGTCCGACATTGTTAACGCTTCGGTCTGGTCATGGGTCACGTAAACCACTGTAATACCCAGTTCGTGCGCAAGATGGGTGATTTCAAACTGCAAAGTTTCGCGCAGTTGTTTATCCAAGGCACCCAACGGTTCGTCCATCAAAACCAGTTCGGGTTCAAAAACCAAGGCGCGGGCCAAGGCCACACGCTGCTGCTGACCACCAGAAAGCTGTGCGGGACGGCGCCGCCAAACGTGCCCATCTGAACGCGGTCCAGCGCGATCTTGACCTGCTTTTCACGTTCGGACTTGCCGATCTTGCGAACCTCAAGCGGAAACGCCAGATTTTCGGCAACGGTCATATGCGGAAAAAGGGCGTAGTTCTGGAACACCATGCCAATGCCGCGCTTGTGCGGCGGGATGTTGTTGATCGATTTGCCATCCAGACGGATATCGCCATGGGTGGCTGTCTCGAAGCCGGCCAGCATCATCAGGCAGGTCGTCTTGCCGGACCCCGATGGTCCAAGCATTGTCAGAAATTCGCCCTTAGGCATCGACAGGTTCAGGTCTTTGACGACAAGATTTTCGCCGTCATAGCTTTTTTGTACGCGTTCAAATTCGACAAACGCATTTGTTGCTGACGTATCTGCCAAAAGCTGGCTCCCCATTTTTATTTCTGTGCTTGAGCACTTGTTGACCGAAAGTTAAAGCGGGCTGCCTCACAGTTTGCAACCAATTAACTTAAGTTTCTGGGCGAAGGGGCCAATTGCAGGAAGAAATCTGGTTATTCGGCAGCTTTTAGTGTTTTTGACTGCAATTTAAGCAGCCTGTCGCGGTTTGCAAAGATTGCTGGACTGGCCGCTTTGCACCAAGCTAAGACTCAGGGAACCTTGGAAGGATTCTGTATATGCCTGCAATTGACCTGCCGTTTTCCCCTTTAGAATATGATCGTCGGCTGAAACTGGTGCGCGATGAAATGTCCAAACGCGGGCTTGATGCGCTTTTTGTAACCGATCCCAGCAACCAAGCTTGGCTGACAGGGTACGACGGATGGTCATTTTATGTGCATCAAGGCGTAATTATTTTGCCTGACGCCGATCCGATCTGGTGGGGGCGCAATCAAGACACCAATGGCGCGCTTCGCACCGTCTGGATGGGGGCCGATAACGTACGCGGTTATGCCGACGGGTTCGTGCAATCGACGGAACGTCACCCGATGCAGGATCTTGCCAAGCATCTTGCGGGGGCGGGTGTCGAGGCGGGGCGCATCGGTGTCGAGATGGACAACTATTACTATTCCGCCAAGGCACACGTGTCCCTGTGCGAAAGCCTTCCCAAGGCGCAGGTGGTGGATGCCACGGCTTTGGTCAACTGGAAACGGACAGTTAAATCTGAACCCGAACTGGCCTTTATGCGCAAGGCGGCGCTGATTTCGGAAAAGATCGTGGATGGCCTGTTGGAGAGGGTCGAACCCGGCGTGCCAAAGAATGAAATCGTCGCCGAGATTTACCGCGATGCCATCCGTGGCGTTGACGGGGCATGGGGGGATTATCCGGCGATCGTTCCTTTACTACCATCAGGGTCGGATGCCGCCGCGCCGCATCTGACGTGGGATGGCAGGCCTTTCGCAACTGGCGAAGCGACATTCTTTGAAATCTCAGGCTGCTACCGCCGCTATCACGCGCCTTTTTGCCGGACATTGTTCCTTGGCACGCCGCCCGATTTCCTGAAACGCGCCGAGGCGGCACTGGTCGAAGGGCTAGAGGCAGGTTTGGACAAGGCCCGCGCTGGCAACCGTGCATGCGACGTTGCGAATGCGCTGGCGGCCCCGCTTGAAAAGGCGGGGATCGAACGCGGCGCACGCTGCGGCTATCCCATTGGGATCAGCTATCCGCCCGACTGGGGCGAACGCACGATATCCTTGCGGTCCGAGGATGAAACCGTGCTTGAGCCGAACATGACCTTCCATTTCATGCCCGGCCTGTGGATGAAGGATTGGGGGATCGAGATTACCGAAAGCATCCGCATTCGCGAAGATGGTGCCGCCGAAACCTTTTGCAACCGACCACGGCAGATGTTCGTTAAATGACGCTGAAAGCCACTGTTGATCTGCTGGAGCGGCTGATCGCCTATCCGACCGTTTCGACCGACAGCAATCTTGAGTTGATCATCGACCTGTCGGGCAGGCTGCAATCGCTGGGCGCGCGCACCCATATTTTTGGCGACGAAACCGGCAGCAAGGCGACCCTGTTCGGGTCGTTGGGGCCGGACGTGCCGGGCGGCGTGTTGTTGTCCGGGCATTCCGATGTGGTGCCCGTGACCGATCAGGATTGGTCAAGCGATCCGTTTCAGATGCGGCAAGCCGACGGGCTGCTGTACGGGCGTGGCACTTGCGACATGAAGGGGTTTATCGCGGCCAGCGTTGTGATGGCCGAACGCTATGCCGCGCTGCCACTGAAGCGCCCCGTTCATTTCGCGTTCACCTATGACGAGGAAACCGGATGCCTTGGCGCACAGGCGTTGATCCCGGAACTGGCACGCCTTGGCATCAAGCCCGATATCGCGATCATCGGCGAACCGACCGAAATGCGCGTGATCGAAGGCCACAAGGGCTGCTGCGAATATACCACGCGGTTTGAAGGGCTTGAGGGCCATGGATCATCGCCTGATCTGGGGGTGAATGCGGCGGAATATGCCGTGCGCTATGTCAGCCGCCTGATGGCGCTGCGTGAAGATTTGCGGGCGCGTGTGCCGGCGGGCAGCCGGTTTGAGCCGCCCTATACCACCATCAACATTGGACGGGTTCAGGGTGGTCACGCGCATAACGTGATCGTCGGAAAGGCCGAAGTTGATTGGGAATTCCGCCCCGTTCAAACCAGCGATTTCCGCTTTGTCAAAGAGACGATGGAAGCGTTTGTCGAACAGGATCTGCTGCCCCGAATGCGGGCTGTCTATCCACAGGCTGATATCTCGACCGAGACATTGGGCGAAGTTGTGGGCCTTGAGCCGATGACGCAAAACGCGGCTCGGGATCTGATGTCGGGATTGTTGGGGGCGAACAGCGCGGGCGTTGTCCCGTTCGGGACCGAAGCAGGGCTGTTTCAGCAGTTCGGCATGGATGTGGTCGTTTGCGGGCCGGGGTCGATTGCGCAGGCGCATAAGCCCGATGAATTCGTCAGCCTTGATCAGCTAGAGGTCTGCCTTGGCATGTTGGAACGCCTTGGGCAGAAGTTGGTGTAGGGGCGCAAGGTATCCTCGCGCCCCTGAAACCGGTTTAACCCAAAGGCGAATCGGCGTCGTGGATGTGGTCCTCGGCGGCCTTCAACAGGTCGTCGTCCTTGAGCGCGGTATAGGTTTCATCCAGCGCTTTCTTGGCACGAGTCATGAAGATGTCGATTTCTTCGGGGGTGATAACCAGTGGCGGGGAAATGATCATGCGGTCGCCCACATGGCGCATCACCAGATTGTTGGCAAAGCACCGCTCGCGACACATGTAGCCGACCGTGCCCGCATCGCTGGCGAACTTTGACCGCGTTTCCTTGCGCGGGGACAGCGGCAAGGACGCCATCAGGCCAGAGATGTTAACGCCGCCCACAAGCGGATGTTCGGACAGCTTGTCCAGCCCTTCCTTGAGCGCCGGACCCGCAACATTTTTCACATGATCCAAGATTTTCTCGTCTTGCAGAATGCGCAGGTTTTCCAACGCGACGGCAGAACAAACCGGGTGACCGGAATAGGTGTAACCGTGGTTGAACTCGCCCGAGTTGATGACCTCTGCAATCTCGTCACAGACAATCGACCCGCCGATCGGCTGGTAGCCAGAGCTGAGGCCTTTGGCGATGGTCATGATGTGCGGTTTGATCCCCATGGTTTGCGAGCCGAACCAGTTGCCGGTGCGCCCAAACCCGCAGATGACTTCGTCTGCGATGATCAGCACGTTGTATTTGTCGCAAATGCGCTGGATTTCGGGCCAGTAGGTGCTGGGGGGCACGATAACACCGCCAGCCCCTTGGATGGGTTCACCGATAAAGGCTGCGACGTTATCCGCGCCGAGCTCAAGAATTTTCGCCTCAAGCTCTTGCGCGCGGGCAAGGCCGAATGCTTCGGGCGTGTGATCGCCGCCTTCGGCCCACCAATCGGGCTGGTTGATGTGGTGAATGCCGGGGATCGGCATGCCGCCCTGTTCGTGCATATAGGACATCCCGCCCAGCGAACCTGACCCCATGGACGATCCGTGATAGGCGTTCTTGCGGCTGATAAAATGCGACTTTTCCGGCTTGCCCTTCATCGCCCAATAGGTGCGGACCATGCGGATATTTGTATCGTTCGCCTCGGACCCTGATCCGGCAAAGAAAACGTGGTTCAGATCACCCGGTGCAAGGCTGGCGATTTCCTTGGCCAATGCGATCGCGGGCACATGCGAGGTCATAAAGAACGTGTTGTAGTAGTTCAGTTCAAGCATCTGGCGCGACGCGACATCGGCCATTTCCTGACGGCCATAACCGATGTTGACGCACCAAAGTCCCGCCATCGCATCCAGGATTTCGTTGCCTTCGCTGTCGGTCAGATAAATGCCCTTGGCCCGTGTGATGATACGCGCACCTTTGGCGGCAAGTTCATCATTCGTGGTGAACGGATGCATGTGATGCGCGGCATCCAGCGCCTGTAGTTCAACGGTGGGCATGTGGTTGGTGATATGGGACATTTGTGCACCTCAGGGCATGAGAAAAAGCGTTGAACGGACAATATGATCAAATTATGCCAAGTCAATCGAATCGCAGCGGATGTGTCAGAAATTAAAGGGATGCCTGAATTTGCCGCATGCCTTGGGCGACGTCTTCCGCCATGGCGTGGGCGGCGGCAACCGCGTCGCGATTTCTAAAGGCCGCCAAAAGGTCGGCGTGCTTGTCGGGAAGGTTTGACGTCCCAAAACGTCCGCAAACGACCCGCAGCGATGGCCCGAAACGCAGCCAAAGCCGGTCAACGGTTTCACTGGTGATCGGGGCGTCGGCACAGCGATAAATCTGTTCATGGAATTGATAATTCTGGGTCAGGTATTCGCCAATATCCCCCCGTGCGATGGCGGAGTTAAGCAAGGCATCGATGCTTGTCAGCTGGTCCAGCACCTCGGGGGTCATGCGGGAAGTGGCGCGGCGGGCCAGCTCTGGCTCAAGTGTTTTTCGAATAAAACCAAGCTCTTGTGTATCTGCGGCGGTCAAGGTTGGCACAAAGACTCGGCGGTTTCCCTGATGGATTAAAGCGCCTTCGGCAATCAGGCGGCGCAATGCCTCGCGGACCGGCGTCATGCCTGCGTTCAACAAGCTGGTCAGCCCCTGTATCGTGACCGCTTGACCCGGTGCCAGATCGCCAAACAGGATCAAGGTGCGCAGGTGTGCATAAACATGTTGATGCGCTGGGATCTTGGATGCAATGTCCTGTGCCAGATCGGGTGAAATTTTGACGTCAGTTGGGATCATGTGCCTGCTCAAAATATGGTCAACGGGTGAAGCTTGCGAAGGATACGCTTGCATGAAACGATAAATCAACTTGTCGCAAGACGCAAAACTTGATCAAATTGAAGAAAGGCCGGGATCAACCGGGTCTAACCAACGGGAGCAATCATATGAAATACGGCATTCTTAGCGGCGTGGCCGCAACTGCCCTTATCGCAACTTCTGCCTTTGGCGAAGAAGTGCGTGTTTATAACTGGTCCGATTACATCGACGAATCCTTGCTGCAAAAGTTCGAGGATGAAACCGGAATCGACCTGATTTACGACGTGTTCGACAGCAACGAAGTGCTTGAGACTAAGATGCTTGCTGGCGGGTCCGGCTATGACGTTGTTGTGCCATCGGGCACCTTCTTGCAACGTCAGATTTCTGCAGGCGCGTTTAAAAAGCTGGATAAATCCAAGCTGCCAAACATTGCAAACATGTGGGACACGATCAACACGCGGGTCGCGAAGTATGACCCCGGCAACGAATACGCGATCAACTATATGTGGGGCACCACCGGTCTTGGTGTGAACATCAACAAGGTCAAAGAAGTGCTGGGTGAAGATGCGCCGGTTGATTCTCTTTCCTTGGTGCTGGACCCTGCGAATATGGAAAAGCTGGCCGAATGCGGTGTGCAATTTCTTGATGCCCCCGCCGAGATGATCCCCGCAGCGCTGAAGTATATAGGTGAAAATCCCGACGCGCAGGACGTTGAAACCATCGAAAAAGCAGAGCCTGTTTTGACCGCGATTGCGCCGTTTATCCAGAAATACCATAGCTCTGAATATATCAACGCGCTGGCCAACGGCGAAATCTGCGTTGCCTTCGGGTGGTCCGGCGATATCTTGCAAGCACGTGACCGCGCGGCTGAAGCCGACAATGGTGTCGAGATCGAATTTTACGCGCCAAAAGAAGGTGCGCTGATGTGGTTTGACAACATGGCGATCCCTGTTGATGCGCCCAATTCGGACGGTGCGCACAAGTTCCTGAACTTTATCATGGATGCGCAGAACATGGCGGCGGCGTCGAACTATGTTTATTACGCCAACGGCAACAAGGCGAGCCAGGAGTTCCTGGTCGAAGATGTGATTGGTGATTCGGCGATCTATCCCGATGCGGCGACCCTTGAGAACCTTTATACCACATCGCCTTATGCGCCCAAGGTGCAGCGTGTCGTCACGCGCCTGTGGACAAAGGTTAAGTCCGGTACCTAAGCTGATTTGATCAGGGGCAGGGCCATCCGGTCTTGCCCCTTTTTTCTGCCCCCGCCCGTTCATGGGCTGTGCAAAGGAATGCCCCGAAGTGAGCCAGAAAATATTTGCCCCTTGGGAAAACCCTGATGAAAAGCCGCTGATCCGGTTCGAGAATGTCACCAAAAAATTCGGTGATTTTACCGCGATTGATGATCTGACGCTGAACATCTACGAAAAAGAATTCTTTGCGCTGCTCGGCCCATCTGGCTGTGGCAAGACGACAATGATGCGGATGCTTGCGGGGTTTGAAAACCCGACCTCGGGCAAGATGGAGCTTGCTGGCAAGAATATCGCGGGCATCCCGCCCAACAAGCGTGCGGTGAACATGATGTTCCAGTCCTACGCACTGTTTCCGCACCTAAGCGTCTGGGACAACATCGCCTTCGGCCTAAAACGCGGCGATATGGCCAAGGATGCGGTTGCGGCGCGGGTTGATGAAATGCTCAAGCTGACCCGCCTGACCAAATTCGCGCGGCGCAAGCCGCATCAGATTTCAGGGGGGCAGCGGCAGCGCGTGGCCCTTGCGCGGTCCTTGGCCAAGGCCCCGAAATTGTTGCTGTTGGATGAACCGCTGGGCGCGCTGGATAAAAAGCTGCGGCAGGATACGCAGTTCGAGCTGATGGACATTCAAGAGGGCACCGGCACCACCTTTGTGATCGTGACCCACGACCAAGAAGAAGCGATGACCGTTGCCAGCCGTGTGGCGGTCATGGACGAAGGGCGCATCATTCAGGTCGCCACACCGGACGGCATTTATGAAGCCCCGAATTCGGTTTATGTCGCTGATTTCATTGGCGATGTGAATATTATCGAAGGCAAGGCCAAAGCCGCAGGTGACGGGGTGTACCACCTTGACTGGGCCGCGAACGAAGCGCCTTTGCTTGCCACGTCGGAAATACCCTTTAGTGACGGGCAAACGGCCCATCTTGCGATCCGGCCCGAAAAAATCGCCATTACGATGGACAAACCTGACGCCGCGAAAAACGCGGTACAGGGCAATGTTCTGGACATCGCCTATCTGGGGAACCTTAGCACCTATTATGTCCAATTGGCGGGTGGTATGATTATCAAGGCGCAGACCGCCAACACCCGACGTCTTTCGCGGCGCAGTATCACGTGGGAAGACAAGGTTTGGGTCTCTTGGAACGACACCGCTGGCGTGTTGTTAGAGCGATGAATATGCGCCGGTTTTTCCTGATCGCGGTGCCCTATGCGTGGCTTTTGGCGCTGTTTCTGATCCCGTTCGTTATCGTGTTCAAAATCTCGCTTTCCGATCTGGCGCTCTCGATACCGCCCTATGCGCCAACGATGAAAGACGGCATTGCGAATATGTTCGCAGGGTTCGACCTTGAGAATTTTGTGTTTCTGACAACCGATGATCTGTATTGGAAAGCATATCTGAGCAGTCTGAAGATCGCGCTGATTTCTACGGTTCTGGCGCTGATGGTGGGCTATCCGATGGCCTATGGCATGGCGCGCGCCCCCGAGGAATGGCGCCCCACGCTGATGATGCTGGTGATTTTGCCGTTTTGGACCAGCTTTCTGATCCGGGTGTATGCGTGGGTCGGGATTCTTAGCAACGAAGGGCTGTTGAACCAGTTCTTGCTTTGGACGGGCATCATCGGTGAACCGCTAGCCATTTTGAACACGACGACAGCGGTCTATATCGGGATCGTTTATACCTATTTGCCGTTCATGATCTTGCCGATCTACGCCGCCCTTGACCGTCTGGATGAATCACTGATCGAAGCCGCCGAGGATTTGGGCTGTTCGCGCAGCAAGGCGTTTTGGCTGGTGACAGTTCCGTTGTCGCGCAACGGAATCATCGCGGGGTGTTTTCTGGTGTTCATTCCGGCACTTGGTGAATTCGTTATCCCGTCGCTGTTGGGCGGATCTGGCACGTTGATGATCGGCAAAGTCTTGTTTGAAGAGTTCTTTAACAACCGTGATTGGCCTGTGGCCAGTGCTGTGGCCGTAATCTTGCTGCTGATCCTGATCATTCCCATCATCCTGTTCCAGCGCAACCAGCAGCGCCAAGCGGAGGCCGAAACGTGAAGCGCACAAGTTGGTTCACCGTCACGTCGCTGACCTTGGGGTTCGCGTTCTTGTACCTGCCGATGATCCTGTTGGTCATCTACAGCTTTAACAGTTCGAAACTGGTCACAGTCTGGGCCGGGTTTTCAACCAAATGGTACGGCGAGCTGATGCAGAACGAAGAGTTTCTGGATGCGGCTTTGGTTACCTTGAAGGTGGCCGTGGCATCGTCGACTTTAGCAACTGTTTTAGGAACGATGGCGGCCTATGTGCTGGTGCGGGGCGGTCGTTTTATGGGGCGGACCTTGTTTTCAGGCATGATCTATGCGCCGCTTGTGATGCCCGAAGTGATCACGGGCCTGTCCTTGTTGCTGCTGTTTATCGGGGTCGGTCTGGACCGTGGGGTGTTAACCATCGTCTTGGCACATACGACATTCTCGATGTGCTATGTGTCGGTTGTGGTATCGTCACGTCTGGTGTCTTTTGACCGTTCATTGGAAGAAGCGGCGCTTGATCTGGGCTGTTCACCCTTTGATGCGTTTCGTTTGGTGACTTTGCCGATCATCGCGCCGGCTGTGATATCGGGGTGGCTGTTGGCCTTCACCCTGTCCCTTGACGATCTGGTGATTGCTTCTTTCACAACAGGACCCTCTGCGACAACTCTCCCCATCAAGATCTGGAGCGCGGTGCGTCTGGGTGTGTCGCCCGAGATTAACGCGCTTTCAACCATCATGATTGCGATCGTTACGGTGGGCGTGATCGGTGCATCCCTTATTTCCAAACGCAATGCGATCAAGGCACAGCAGGACATGCAGGCAGCGGAACGCGGGGCCACGTGAAACGTATTTACGGCGCATTTGCCTATAGCGATGCGCCGCGAGCGCGATGTTGGTGGGACCAGACCTGTGATATTCCGGTTCGTGGAGCACTTGAACAGAATGAAACCTGCGATGTTGCGATCATCGGCGGTGGGTTCACGGGCATTTCTGCCGCGCTTCATCTTGCTGAGGCGGGCGTAAAAGCCGTCGTACTTGAAAGCCGATATGTCGGCTGGGGGGCCTCAGGGCGCAACGGCGGGTTCTGTTGTCTTGGGGGCGGACGGTTAGGCGACGCCGCGCTGGACCGTAAATTTGGTCGAGAAGACCGGTTGGTGTACCGTGCTGCGGAAATGGCAGCCATCAATTTGGTGGATAGCCTGACCAAACGTTTCGGAATTGACGTTGACCGTCATTCAAACGGCGAAACAGAATTGGCCCATCGGCCACGCGATATGGCCGATTTGCGTACTCGCGTTGCGCAGATCAAGGAAAACTATGGGCTGGACGCAACACTTATCGAAAAACGAGATCTTGAAGCGCACGGCCTGAAGGGCCCTTTTCACGGGGGTCTGACCATTCCTGCGGGGTTCGGATTGAACCCTCGTAAATATATCACCGGCTTGGCGGCGGCGGCTGAAACGGCGGGTGCAAAGATCTATCACGACACGGCGGCACAGCAGATTACCCAAGTGGGCGACGGCTATGAAATCAGAACGCCGGGCGGGGTTCTGAGGGCTGCCAAAGTTATCATCGCGACGAACGGTTATTCATCAGAGGATCTGCCTACCTGGCTTTCGGGTCGTTATATGCCAGCGCAATCGTCGGTGATTGTAACCAGGCCTTTGACCGCGAAAGAGCTGAGCGAAGCAGGCTGGACCAGTGATCAAATGGTCTATGATACGCGCAATTTATTGCATTATTTCCGTCTCATGCCCGATCGGCGGATGCTTTTTGGCATGCGGGGTGGGTTGATGACCGGCCCAACCGCCGAAGGTCGCGCAATTACTCGGGTCAGACGCGATTTTGACGCGATGTTCCCGGCGTGGTCGGGGGTCGAAACCCCGTATGCGTGGTCGGGCATGGTATGTATTGCGCGCGATCAGATGCCATTTGTGGGCTGTGTCCCGGATCACAAAAATCTTTTTGCCGCTCTGTGCTATCACGGGAACGGTGTTGCGATGGGCAGTTACTCGGGTGCAATTATTGCAAAGGTTGCATTGGGGCAGATGGTTGATTGCCCTTATCCAAAGTCAATCCAGAAGCCGCTTAATACGTTTGAATTCGGGTCCCTGCGTCGTGCGGTTATGCCATTGGCGTATCTTGGTTTTGCGCTTGCTGACCGCTAGATGGAATTGACACGGGCACGGGTTTGACGCACTTAAAAGCGAAATTTATTTAGGAACACTGTTTATGAAAATTGCGATGATTGGCACCGGCTATGTGGGATTGGTTTCCGGCGTTTGCTTCTCTGATTTTGGTCATGACGTAATATGTGTCGATAAAGACCCTAAAAAAATCGCCCAACTGGAAAAGGGGATCGCTCCAATTTATGAACCCGGCTTGGAAGAGTTGATGGCGAAAAATGTGGGTGCGGGCCGGCTTTCATTTACACTGGATCTTGCCAAGGCCGTTGACGGCGCTGACGCTGTTTTTATTGCTGTAGGGACCCCGACGCGCCGTGGTGATGGGCACGCTGATCTGACATTTGTTATGGCCGCTGCAGAAGAAATCGCCTCTGCCTTGACGGGGTATGCTGTGGTCGTGACCAAGTCGACGGTACCAGTTGGAACGAACCGGCAAGTCAAGCGAGTCATCGAAACAGCAAACCCGGCGCTGGAATTCGATGTGGCCTCGAACCCCGAGTTCTTGCGTGAAGGGGCTGCGATCGATGATTTCATGCGTCCTGACCGTGTTGTGGTGGGGGTCGAAAGCGAGCGCGCTGCCGAAGTGATGAATGACATCTACAGACCACTTTACCTGCGCGAGTTTCCAATAATGTCTACCGACTTGGAAAGCGCCGAGATGATTAAATACGCTGCAAATGCGTTTTTGGCGACCAAGATCACATTCATCAATGAAATTGCCGCCCTTTGTGAGCGTGTTGGCGCAGACGTCAAAATGGTGTCGAAAGGCATGGGCTTGGACGGTCGGATTGGATCGAAATTCCTGCATGCGGGACCGGGGTATGGCGGCAGTTGTTTTCCAAAAGACACGCAGGCATTGGCACGTATGGGGCAGGATCATTCAAGCCCGATGCAATTGACCGAAACAGTCATCAAGGTGAATGATGAGGTCAAACGCCGAATGGTCGATAAAGTTGTCGATATTTGCGGCGGGTCCGTGAACGGCAAAGTGATCGCGGTTTTGGGTGTAACTTTCAAGCCGAACACGGATGACATGCGGGATTCGCCAAGCTTGACGATCGTGCCCTCTTTGGTTGGAAACGGTGCAAAAGTCCGTGTCGTTGATCCGCAGGGCAAGCGTGAGGGGGAGGCCTTGCTTCCGGGGGTATCTTGGTTCGAGGATGCCTATGAGGCGGCGCAAGATGCGGATGCTGTCGTTCTTCTGACAGAGTGGAATGAATTCAGGGCTTTGGATCTGGATCGCATGGCCAAGCGCATGACATCGCCAGTCATGGCGGACCTTCGTAATATATATAATCCCAAGGATGCCGAGCGCGCGGGCTTCACGGCCTATGTTTCGATTGGCCGTGAAGGATACGGCGTCTAATCAGCCTCGCGTAGTGCTTTGATCTGGTCCGCCGTTATTTCGCTCCCGCCTGCCAGAACCAGGCGGGAGCCAGTATTTTCGATGCGCGCTTCGACGATGCGAGAATAGCTTTCGGCTTGGGTGGTGCCAATGATTTCACCACTCAGTCTACTTTCGACGCTGAAAGTATATAGGCCATTTTCGAATGGCGTTCCGCTATTTGAAACGCCTGCCCATTGAACTTGACCTTCAGAAAGGGAAATCGGGCTGCGTTGGACTTCTTTTCCTTGGGCGTTGTAAACGATGAGTTGGGCGGAATCCGCTGATGCCGATACTTTAGGGACTACCGTAATGGGGGTGCCGTTGAAGTGTACGGGTGCCGCCGACCGCGCCTCCATTCCGATCCAACCGGCCACCTGACCGATATTTCCACCCCCGATTTGGGCTGTCAGGGCAGTTAACAAATCATTCGACTTTACCTGTTGTTCAACCATCGAAAACTGAGCCAACTGGGCCGAATAATCAGATGAATCGATCGGCTCAAGAGGGTCTTGATATCGTGCCTGTGTCGTCAGCATCTTTAGGAATGTCTCAAAATCTGAAGAAATGACGCTCTTTGATTTTGGCTGCGTTTCAGAAGCAGATGATGCCGCGGTAGTCGCGGAGGTTGCAGTAATGCTCATTATTTTTCCTTTATATACGCAGGTCAAGCCCAGCCTGAGGGCCGGTAGAAAGTCCTTGGCTCTCCGGTACTTGGAGAGATGTTTGCCCTTCTTCATCTACGGTTTTGGGAGCGCCCAAGTTGGCCGAAGGCTCATTATTGTTGGGGTCACTATTTCCATTGCCGAAAGAAAAGCTGGTGTTCTGATAGCCTAGTTGGCGAAGCTCTTGATCTAGCTGATCGACGTTACGGCGGAGCAGTTCTAAGGTCTCTGGCCGCTCGGCAAGAATACTAACCACAACGCCATTATCCGCAGAGGTGATAGAGAGCCTGACGCGCCCCAGTTCTTCTGGGCTTAGCGCTACATCCACGGTTTTTCCGCTATTAGTTTGAACGATTTCGGCCAATTGTCTTGGCACGTGCTGTGGCATGTCCACCTTGCCTATTGGAAGGGCTGTACTGTGGGGCGTGGATCTTGCGTGGTCTATCCCCTGCAAGGAACCTAGTTCATCAGAAAGAAGGATGTCGGTCTCTTGACCTGCTGTAGTGAGGGACGCGATTGTATCCTTCGTGACTGAGAATGGTGGTACTTGCTGCCCAGAAGTCTGATTTTTGGATGGCTGAGAAACAGCCGGTGTCCCGGACAAAGAAACAGTGGATTTCTGATTCGATTCCTCTGCTACAAGGGGGGGGGTTGACTCTGACTGAAGTGAGTTCTCAATCACCGACGGTTTTTGTGCGAGCGGTTGCTGAACCAACATACTAAGATCATTTGTGGCTGCTGAAACTTGCTGCGCAGGCACAAACGAATTCAGCTGTGTAGTGCGAACGACGGCTTGTTCTGGAACGGGACGTGGTACTTGTCTCTCTCCTAGGACAGCTTCCTGACCTGTTTCTTGTCGGCGAATACCATTGGACAGGCCGGCTTTCTGCGGCTGCCCTTCGGCGATCACGGCAGCGGGTCCGGACGCTGATGTATTCTTGCCTACCGCACTCTCCGGAAACGCAGGTCGCTCGATGGCTGAAAGTTTCGCTTCATCCAACCGCGCAATGTGTCGAGATCCAATGGTGTCAGCTTGCTTTTCGGGTGTAGTGGCGGCTTGCTTTTCGGGTATAGTGGTTGCTTGTTTTTCGGGAATAGATGCCTGCGCCGTTTCTGCATCCCGTCTTGGACGAATTACCCTGTCGACTTGGTCCTTGGTGACATGATTGGAGGTGGTGGTTGATGTCGTGACTAGGGGTGTTTCCGGATTAGAATCTGCCCGCACAGGCTGCTGATTGGGACGTCCGGCCTGGTGAGGGCGAACAGCATTTAAGATTTGTATCGTCTCAAGCGTGCTTGTGTCCCGGCGAACCTGTTTCCCCGCGTTATGCAAAGGTTCAGCGCTTGTTTCTTGGCCCCGCTGAGGCGTGTCAGCGACTTCCGGGCCTGTGGCCTTCTCTATCTGCTGTCGCTGATTTCCTACCTCAAATGTATTCGCGCTGGCGGCAGCCGACTTGATAACCTTGTCAGATGCCTGCGACATGCTTGGTAGTATTATTCCCTCAAGGACAGGCGTTGTGCGCTTTGGTTTCTTGGTAGACTTTTCGATGTGTGTTTGATCCCTTAGTTGGTGGGGATCTTTTGCGTTCTCCAGAGTGGTATAGTCCTGTGGCGCTTCATCCACTATCGCTTCGATTTTTCCACTGGTGTGTTTCGGTGTTGGAGTGATCTCTGTCGGCGCAACCAGTGCCTTTTCTGCCGTCTCGCTCGTTGTTGATTCCACCTGATCCGGAGCGTCAGCATCAATTGCTTTTTTGACGATTTTTTCAAATACATCTGAAAAATTCTCGGTTTTGTAAGGCGCTTCTGCTGGGCTCACAACTGCAGTCGGTCCCTCAACATTGGATTTGGCCTGAGGGGGCTTAGCGTCGGTTGACGCTGTTGGAAGTGCTTGAAGAAATTGCATTTGGACCCTCCGCAGGACATCGTTCATCGCCGTAGTCATTGCATGTAGGTGGTTACCGGATGTTTACCGGTTTTCGTCCATGATCGGAAAAGTAGATGCAATTTAAAGGATGCTGAGATGAATATCACAGAAATGTCTGTGCCTGATCGGTCGATGCCACCCAAAGATAAATTGATTTTCCAAGCGGCTCAGAAGCTGGAGGCCACGTTTCTTGCCGAAATGCTTAAATCTTCTGGTTTTGGTGAATCGCGAGATGCCTTTGGAGGCGGGGCCGGCGAGGATCAATTCGGTTCTTTCCTCGTGCAGGAACGGGCGATGCAGTTGGTTAAGGCTGGGGGGATCGGCCTGTCCGAAACCCTTTATGAGGCCTTGAAGGAGAGAAATAATGAGTAGTGAAATTGGATCAATAATGGATTCTCTCAACGACTTGCTTGAGGCGGAACGTGCCGCACTCCTTGCTGGTAATCTTGAGAAATTGACAAGTATGGCGGAACGCAAGGAGGCCTTGATCGAGGCCCTGAATGCTGTGGAACAGACCGACCTTGAATTGCTGCAGGAGCTTGATTCCAAGGTAAAACGCAATCAGACCCTGCTGAACGGTGCATTGGACGGTATTCGGACTGTCGCCCGCCGGATGGCAGCATTCCGACGCGTGAGAGGATCGCTTGAGACTTATGATGCTAAGGGTGAAAAAAGCATTATTGACGTCGATCCAGAGACATCTTTCGAAAAACGTGCGTGATGTTTGAATAAAATACTCGGTATCAGTTTGGTGCGTATTAGGGCGCTGTTAAGTGAAGAAATGACATGGTGGCGATGCATCCGAGGTCGGATGGCGCACCATCAAGCTAATTGAATGTGTGCACAGGTCAGAATGGCATTTTGGTCCAGCCCCAGGGGGGAGGGCCGCAAACGGACGCAAAGCGTCAATGACTAAAGGAACATGTTCATGTCGAGCATTAACACAAACAACGGTGCAATGGTTGCGCTTCAGAGCCTTCGTTCGATCAACAAAGATTTGTCGGCGACTCAAAGCGCGATTTCTACCGGTAAAGACATCAACTCCGCGAAAGATAACTCAGCAATCTGGGCCATTTCGAAGGTTATGGAATCTGATGTCGCTGGTTTCGACGCGGTTCAGGATTCACTTGCTGTAGGTGAATCTACGGTTGCTGTTGCATCGGCGGGCGCAGAGCAAATCGTTGAAACGCTCAAAGAGATGAAGGCGCTTGCAGTCGCAGGTCAGTCCGAGACGTCTGACTTCGCCAAGATCGATGCGGATATGCAAGAGAAAATCGCTCAAATTACAGCGATTACAAACGGGTCGCAGTTCAACGGGGTCAACCTGTTGAAAGATGATATTGATGGAAATGCCAGCACTTCTTTGACAGTAGTCTCCTCCCTTGACCGGATTGGTTCGGGCGCACCGAGTGTCTCGACGATTGACGTTGCCACGGTTGATTTCACGACCAACCTTGATGCGACGACAATCACCGCAATCACTGACTCGGCGACTGCGGCGACTGCCTTTGACGATATCGAGGCGTTCTTGACCGTTGCCATTGATGGTGCGGCTGCTTTGGGTGCTTCGGCACAGCGTATCTCTGACCAAGGCGAATTTGTAAGCAAACTGACTGACGCCGTGAAATCGGGAATTGGCTCGCTTGTCGATGCTGATATGGAAGCGGCCTCTGCCCGCCTACAAGCGCTGCAGACACAGCAGCAGCTTGGCGTTCAATCGTTGTCGATTGCAAACCAAGCACCACAAACGATCCTGTCTCTCTTCCGGTAAGCAGTGAAACTCGGGCGCGATACGTTGCGCCCGAGGCATCCGCTTTAGTTTCTCATGATACAGGTAAGGCTTTTCCGTGAATGTAATCAATATGGCTCAGCGCGCCTATGCGCCGACGGCTGCACCTACGCGGTCGAACAGAAGCATAGAATATGATGTAATCGCACGGATTACATATCGGTTGAAGAAGGCGATTGAGAAAAAAGATCTCGGCCCGCTTCTCGAAGCGCTTCATGAAAACCGTAAGCTATGGCGGACTTTGGCGCTTAACGTTTCGCAACCCGATAATGGCCTCCCGGAAGAATTGCGCGCGCGCCTATATTATCTAAGCGAATTTACAAATCATCACACAAGTGAAGTAATCAGAAATAAAATGTCCGCAATTCCGCTGGTGGAGGTGAATACAGCGATATTGCGTGGGCTTAAAACGGAAGGGGCAATGCGATGAGTGGTCTCGTTCTTAAATTGAGCCCCAAGGAAAGGGTCCTTATCAATGGGGCGGTCATCGAAAACGGTGACCGACGTAGTCGGCTAGCAATCATGACACCGGATGCAAACATTCTTCGTTTGCGAGATGCGATACATCCGGAAGACGCCAAGACTCCAGTCCGGCGGGTTTGTTATTCGATCCAGCTGGTGCTGACCGGTGACAGCGAGCCTGACGCGGTACATCTGTCGCTTTTGCGCCAAATCGAGGAGTTGAGCCAAGTCTTTACCGACAATGACAGCCGAATTGTTCTTGGTGACGCGAGTCAAGCCCTTATAGAGATGCAGCATTACCGTGCCATGAAGCTCTTGAAGGGTTTGTACCCACGCGAGGATCGGCTGATGGCTGTGAGGTTGGGCTAATGTTTCAACCGATTATTCCGCTTTCTGGTTTGTCAGGGTGGCGATTCCTGCAAAGTACTTATGATCGACAGTTTGAGACATTTACGAAGTCCGTCGAACTAAAGCGGGATACTGAATACTTTAAAGATAATATTGGCTCAATAGAAACAGCAGAGGATCTGGTTAAAGATCGCCGTCTTCTTACAGTTGCGCTGGGGGCTTTTGGCCTTCAGGATGACATCAATAACCGCTATTTTATCCGTAAGGTGCTGGAAGAAGGCACGACTAATGACGATTCATTAGCGAACCGTTTCGCTGACCCGCGTTATTCCGAGCTTTCAAAAGCGTTTGGGTTTGGACCTAGCGAGACACGGAAGAATGCAGCCGAAGGTTTTGCTCAGAATATTTCGGAAAAATTCCAAGCTAATAGTTTTGAAGTATCAACAGGGGATCAAGATCAAGCGATGCGTATAGCGCTATATGCACAAAGGCAGCTTTCGGATATTGCTGATTCTGACGGATCAGTTGACACAAAGTGGTTTACGATCATGGGGGACCCCCCTCTTCGAAATCTCTTTCAGAAGGCGTTGAATCTCCCTGAATCATTCGGTCAGATTGATATTGATCAACAGTTGGGTGTCTTCAAAGAGCGTGCAAAAAAAGCATTTGGAACAGAAGATGTTGCGAATTTTAGTGATCCTGAAAAGCTTCAAGAGTTGATTACAAAGTTCATCGTAAAAGATCAGATAGATAACTTTGGCAACTCCCTTTCTTCGGGATCAATCGCTCTCACTTTGCTGCAACGTTAAATTTGGCATCGGCTCCTTATGATCATGGGGCCGGTGCTGCTTTTGCCCTGCGCAGTATGAGTTCAAGCTTTCGAAAGCTTTGACGGATTTCACCAGTTTCACCGCTTCCGAAGAAATTATCCAATTCAGGCCAGAGTGCGATAGATTGGTCGATCTCAGGATCACTGCCTGAAGTGTAGAGGCCGGCGCGAATCATCATGGAATTACGCTCGTAAACGCCGAGCATCTTTCTTACTTGCTTAAGTATTTTGTTTTCTGCTTCGGTCGCTGCCGTGGGCAAGCTGCGAGAAACTGAGCGCAAGACGTCGATTGCGGGGAAACGCCCTCGTTCGGCGATTTCACGGTCGAGAATTACATGGCCGTCCAAAACGCCGCGCAAGATATCAGCGATTGGCTCGTCCATGTCTGATCCGGCGACTAATACACTGAAAATCCCCGTAATATCACCCTGATCTGAATGGCCGGGGCCTGCGCGCTCGCACAGCTGCATGATCAAATGCGCGGTGGAGGGCGGATATCCCCGCAACACTGGCGCTTCACCTGACGAGACCGCAACTTCTCGGTGAGCTTCGGCAAAGCGTGTGATTGAATCGGCTAGGAATAGGACTGATTTTCCCTGGTCTCTGAAATACTCGGCAACGGCCATGGCTGTCCACGCACTGCGACGCCTGAGAAGGGCGGATTGGTCAGATGTTGCCGCAACGACTACGGCACGTGCAAGTCCTTCGGGGCCAAGCACGTCATCAATGAAATGCCGTACTTCCCTTCCTCTCTCTCCGATCATTGCGATGACAACGACATCAGCTTCCATCTTTGAAGCTAACGTGCCCAGCAAGGTTGATTTCCCAATGCCAGAGCCAGCAAAAAGACCAATACGCTGACCTTTGACGATTGGTAATAGGGTATTTGTTATCGTAAGCGCGGTTTCCAGGCGCTGACCCAGTGGTCTGCGCTCTGCCGCTGGTGGAGGGGGAGCACGGAGGGGTTGCGCCTGCACGCCTCGCGGTAGAGGTTTGCCGTCTAATGCTTGCCCGGATGCATCGATAACACGACCAATCCACTGAGGTGACGGAAAAATTTGTCCTGGCGCAGCAAGAAAGACACGATCGTGAATTGCTACTCTGTCAGGGGCATGTTCGAGCAAGGCGGTCAGTTTGTTTCCGTCGAGCTGAACAATTTCACCAAGTAAATCATCCCCAGAACGGCGACGAATTTTCACCCTGTCACCAAGGCAAGCATCTGTTCCCAAACCGAAAACCTGAACAGCTCCCTGATCAACCCGGGTTATGCGCCCGAAGGGTTGTACCGCGTTCAAAGCATTCACCTGCTCGATCAGTCCGTCGATCTCATTCACTTGTTTCATGACAATCCTTTGATGCCTGCAAACTGTTTCTAAAGGAATCAGGGTTAAGCCTTGATTGAAATTAGACGAAGGAGAATCCTTTGATGTTCGAACAGCTCGATGTTTTCAGAATGTCTTCATCAATGGCGGTCCATGCGGGACAGCGGCAAGCCATCGCTTCGCAGAATGTAGCTAACTCGGATACGCCCGGCTATGTCCCCAAAGATATTGCTGCGTTTGAAGCCTTGTATCAGTCAGGTCATGATGGATCTGCGCAACGCGCCACACGTACGGGTCATCTACATGGCAGCGTAGAGGGGCAGCAGATAGCTGAACCTTTTGAGGTCCGCGATGAAGCTTCGCCAAACGGAAATTCTGTTTCGCTCGAGGCTGAAATGCTCAGGTCGCTTGATGCGAAACGACAGCATGACCGGTCATTGGCAATTTACAAATCGGCTTTGAGTGTACTGCGCTCGACCATCGGTAAATAGAGGCTGAGTTATGAGCGATTTTTCAAAAGCATTAGATGTATCGTCAAGTGGTCTGCGTGCGCAGGCAAACCGCCTCCGCCACTTGTCAGAGAATATTTCAAACGCTGATACGCCCGGTTACCGACGTAAACTTGTTTCCTTTCAGACTGCGTTTTCCTTGGGGGATGCACCGGCAGAAGTGAAGACCGGTAGGGTTCACCTTGATCAATCGGAGCTTGAAAAAGTCTATGACCCTGCGCACCCCTTGGCCGACGATACCGGCCAATATGACGGATCGAACGTCAATTTGTTGATAGAACTCGCAGACGCAAAAGAAGCGCAGCGAAGCTATGAAGCCAATCTGAAGATGTTCGAACAGACGCGCAAAATGTCATCAGGTCTATTGGATCTTTTGCGACGTTAACCCCCTTTTCCAGAACGAAGGAGATCCAGAATGGATATCAAAGCAATTTCCGCAGCTCAAAAATACTCGGCGGCTATCCCCGCTGTCACCCCTGATGAAAATGCCTCGGCCTTTATGAAAGATATCGCACTAGACTTTGCGGATACCTTGGCCCGAGGTGAGCATACCGCCAAGGATTCGATGATTGGTGATGCTGATCCACATGCCTTGGTTCAAGCGCTTGCCCAGACAGAGCTGGTCGTTGAAACAGCAGTTGCCGTGAGAAACAAGGTTGTCGAAGCCTACCAAGAAATTCTGCGGATGCCTGTCTGATGATTAATGAAGTCATTTTTTATGACACTTTGCGTCAGGGTCTTTGGGTTGCGTTGATCATCTCGGTCCCGATTTTGACCGTGGCGTTGATAACCGGTGTTACCATTGGTCTGGTGCAGGCACTTACATCGATTCAAGAAATGACCCTGACTTTCGTTCCAAAGCTCGCAGGGATTGGCGCGGTGTTTTGGGTCTCAATGAGCTTCATGACGGAAACGCTGGTTTCGTTTTTTCATGACCGCATCATTCCCCTGATTATCGGAGGATAAAATGGATAACGCCAGCTACACTATTCTGACCCGGCAGATGGGTCTGGCCCGCGAAATGCAGATGGTTGCGAATAACATCGCGAATGCTGCAACTACGGGATACAGGTCTGAAGGGGTGATTTTTTCCGAGTTCGTCCAATCCGTGGATCGTGGCGCGTCGTTGTCGATGGGAACCGCAAACGTTCAGAATACGAACTATATTCAAGGTGCGTTGACGCAGACGAACGGGACTTTCGATTTTGGAATTGAAGGTGATGGTTATTTTCTGATTGAAACGCCAGCGGGCGAAAGATTGACCCGAGCGGGGTCATTTTCACCAAATGCAGCAGGCGAACTGGTGACCTATGATGGTTTCCGTGTCTTGGATGCCGGCGGTGCACCTATTTTCGTTCCCTCGGATGCCGGTGATCTGGCGGTGTCAGGTGATGGAACACTTAGTGTAAATGGCGCGCCAATCGCACAAATTGGTGTCGTACGCCCGATTGCTCCATTGGACATGGTACGAGAAGACGGGGTTATGTTCCGTGCGGATGAAGGCGTCGAACCCGCCGCAAATGCACGTGTTGTCCAAGGCTTTACAGAAGGTTCGAATGTCGATGCGGTCAGCCAGCTCGCACGGATGGTTGAAGTCCAGCGGGCTTACGAAATGGGGCAAAGTTTTCTTGAAAGCGAAGACGAACGCATTCGGACCGCTTTGAAGTCGCTTTCACAATAAATTTTAGAAAATTAACTGGAGGTGCATCATGCGTGCCCTAAAAATTGCAGCCACGGGAATGAGCGCGCAGCAGATGCGTGTAGAAACCATTTCGAACAACCTCGCGAACATGAGCACGACGGGTTACAATGCCCGGCGTGCTGAGTTTTCTGATCTTCACTATCAACAATTGGCACGTGCCGGTTCCGTAAGTGCCTCTGACGGCACTGTTTTGCCAACCGGAGTACAGCTTGGCTTGGGGGTCCGGCCAGCGGCTGTGTCAATGCAACTTGCGCAAGGATCGTTGTCGGTAACCGGTGGTGATCTTGATGTTGCTATTGAAGGCAAAGGCTTTCTTGAGGTTACTCTGCCATCTGGCCAAGCGGCCTATACCCGCGATGGAGGTCTAAAGCGGACGGGGGAGGGACTTATCGTGACCTCCGATGGATTCCCCGTTGCGCCGGAAATTGTGATTCCGGAAGACGCGCGAAGTATTTCTATTAATGCGTCCGGCGAGGTGTTCGCTTATTTTGACGGAAATATAGCCGCTCAGCTTTTGGGTCAATTTACGATGTCCGGTTTCAGTAACGCCAAAGGGCTTGAGGCCATCGGGGGAAATCTATTCGTCGAAACTGAAGCGTCCGGTGCTGCCTTGGTGTCTACACCGGGCCTGAATGGTCTTGGCACGCTTCGACAGGGTTATCTAGAGGATAGTTCGGTTGATGCGGTGCGCGAAATTACTGAGCTTATTGAAGCTCAACGCGGCTACGAAATGAATGCAAAAGTTATTTCAGCGGCGGACCAGATGATGGGCGCAACAACGCAGATACGCTGATGAAAATTACTTTGGTTACCCTAGCTTTCTTATTTGCCACACCGTGTTTGGCCCAGGTGGTCGTTCCGACGCGGACTGTTCGGGCTGATGCGATCATCACGGAAATGGATGTTATGATTGGTAATGGCTCCAACGATGATGGGTTTGATCTTCTAAGGGATGTGATCGGCCAGGAAGCCAAAGTTGTTCTTTATGCAGGTCGTCCAATTCTGGTGGATCAAATAGGGCCTCCGGCAATCGTTGATCGAAACCAGATTGTCAGCCTCTTCTTCGAAGGCCGCGGTCTGCGGATAGCAACAGAAGCGCGCGCGCTGGAACGGGGTGGGGTTGGTGACAATATCCGAGTGATGAATCTTGCGTCTCGCGCCACATTATTTGGCCAAGTCCAGCCGGATGGCACAATCCAAATTAAGCAGTAAGGATTTGAAGATGAAAAATGTGGTGTTGGGTTTGACGATTGCCGCCTTCACGGGGGCTTGCGCGCGAACAGACCATATGGGAAGTGCCCCGACTTTCAGTGAGCCGATGCAGAGCGCTGAACATAATGCGATGGTCTATGAGGCATTGCCGATCAGGTTGGAACCTGCGCGGATTGTCGATCAATCATCGCTTTGGTCCGGGACACGCAATTCCCTTTTGGGGGATCGCAGGGCAATGCAGCGCGGTGATATCATGACCGTTGTTATTCAGATTGATGAAAATGCCGAAATTTCCAATCAAAGCGACAGATCAAGGTCTGGATCCGAGTCCCTTTCCGTCCCGGGTTTGTTTGGCATCCCGCAGCGCTTGGACGAAAAGCTACCTGATGGTGCTACATCCGCCGATTTGGTTGGACTAAGTTCATCAAGCAACTCGTCCGGGGATGGATCTGTGAAGCGCAAGGAAAAGTTAACCCTACGCGTGGCTGCGACTGTGGTTGATGTATTGCCAAATGGTGTTTTGTCCATCTCGGGTACACAGGAATTGCGGGTAAATTTTGAGTTGCGCGAACTTTTGGTGACAGGGTTTGTCCGGTCTGAAGACATCTCACGGCAGAATGAAATTACCTACGACAAGATTGCCTCGGCGCGTGTCTCTTATGGCGGACGTGGGCAGATTTCCGACATGCAACAGCCACGGATCGGTCAGCAAGTGCTTGATGCCGTTCTTCCCTTTTAGGAGCATCCCAAAATGGCAAAACTGATACCTATTCTTGTGCTTGTCATATGTGCCGCTCTTGGCTTGACAGCTGGGAAGTTCTTGCGCCCACCACCGCCTGAGCCTGCCGAAGATGTCGCCGAAGAACTTGACGGCGAAAAACCTTCGGAGGAAACTAAGTCTGCGGAGGAAGGAGCTGATGGCACCAGCCCCGCAATGGACTACGTTAAGATGAACAACCAGTTCGTCGTTCCGATTGTCACCGATAACCGTGTATCTGCAATGGTCGTTCTATCTTTGAGCATTGAGGCACCATTAGGACAAGAAGACGAAATCCTTCGGCGTGAACCCAAGTTGAGGGATTCATTTCTAAGGGTTCTTTTCACACATGCAAATATTGGTGGCTTTGATGGAGAATTTACATCTATCGAAAAACTTGGCGGCCTAAAAAGGGCCCTCAAGGAAGTCGCTCAAAGAGACATTGGAACTGATCTGGTCAACGATGTTCTGATCGTTGAAATCGCCCGCCAAGACTACTAGTAGAATAAGCACACTATTTGCTGGCAAATAGATTAACGGCCTGGGCAAGTTCATCCCGGGCCTTTTTCGTTTTGATATCACCGCGCAGATTTTCCGCAAGATCCCGCGCCACGATCAGTTTCCCATAGGCTGTACGAACTTGTTTCAGGTGGTGCTCCTTAATTGCTAAGACCTGAACAAGTTCGCCGTTTAGCGCTGCTTTCTTGCGCCCCAACCATGCTTGCCAAGCAATATCTGCACCGACCGCTCTCATTTTTGCATCCTCGGATAGCGAGGCACGCATTTCGACCGCATTTTCCTTCAGCCGCATAATATCATTCCGCAGACGCGTTTCATGAGCAACCAGACGTTGAAAGCTCTGCTGTTGCTTTTGGTATCGGACCTCAAGAAGGCTCTCGACCTGCAGCAGTTGGTTCAATTTTTTCATCCGCGTGCCTTTGCCTTGAGTCGCATTGCTTCAGCAAATCTGATCGCAGCGGCGACGGCTTGAAAATGCTCCGGCGCGATCATGTCGCCAATCTCGGTGGTGGCGTGAAGTGCGCGTGCTGTCGGAGGATCGCTATGAAGAGGGACGCCTGCCTCGGCCGCCTTAAGGCGTATGGTTTTTGCGATTTCGTCAACACCTTTTGCAACGCAAACGGGGGCTTCTCCCGGAAGTCTGCTCCATTTCAGGGCGACGGCGTAATGCGTCGGGTTAACGATAACCACATCTGCCTTAGGGACATCGGCCATCATCTGACTTTGTGAGACAATCATTGCCCGCTGCCGCCGTTCTTGTTTAAGATGTGGATCACCCTCGGAATTCTTTTGTTCATCCTGAATTTCTTTTCTCGACATCCTGTTTTTTCGTAAATGTTCAAAATACTGCCACAGGGCGTCTACTCCGCCAATTGTCGCCGATATAGCGACCGTAACGAGCAAAAAGCTTAGACAAATCTCAATCATGAGTGAGATTGCAGATGCAGGATCTGTTTGAAGCGCAGAAATCATTTCATGAAGGTTGGCCCGTATAAAAAGTACGAGGCAAATTGAATAGATGCAGAGCTTAAAAAAGCTTTTTGCAAACTCGAAAAGACCGTTACGACCAAACTTGTTTTTAGCATTTGAAATCAATGAAATGCGCGACAGCTTCGGGGCAATTTTGCTTGGGGCAACGACAAATGCGCGCTGTGCGGCAATCGCAAGGAGCACAGCAATTGCGGGGAGAAGAAAGATCGGGAGAGCTGGAAAAAGAATGGATGTTACCAAGCCGCCCGTCGGAGTGGCCGCACCACCGTTGAAAAAGAGATCGATCAGGCGATCAGGTTGATCCAAAAGGACCATAAGTGCTGTGCTTATGTGGGTGATCCCTCCGGATCCGGTATAGGCAAACGCCACAAAAAGACCCGCATAGCCGGCAGCCGTCATGAGATCGGTGGATTTTGCGATATCACCTTTACGGCGAGCCTCCAAAAGTTTCTCGGCAGTTGCTTCAAATGACTTGTCTGAATCATCGTCTTCACCACTCATGGCCGCGCCCCAAACGGGTTTGCCAAATATGCATCAAGCGCGTCTAACCATGTGCTAAGCAAAAGTGGTGAGGCAATAC
>Ga0209095_1000251_pt1 | contig 33996 bp, 36 predicted proteins | sample COGITO_mtgs_1104_3_FD_184795 | JGI IMG/M metagenome (GOLD analysis project Ga0209095, IMG submission 184795) | Pelagic marine microbial communities from North Sea - COGITO_mtgs_110404 (SPAdes) (version 2) | ecosystem: Environmental > Aquatic > Marine > Epipelagic ... | reverse complement strand
AGAAAAATATAAAAAAGTGAATGAGGCATATGGAGTGTTAAATGATAAAGATAGAAAGCGCATTTATGATTTGCAAAATATACAAAATGTAAAAAATGTGAGAAATATGCGAACGAATAACGATTTTAAAGCCGAAAATTTTATGGACATGTTAAATAGGGCAGGTATTAATAACACCAGAGTCAGTAATGTTAATAGTAACGTGTTTGATTTAAATGGTGCAATGAACGATATGTTGAATAATAAAAATAGTATATTTAATAGTGAGAAGTTTAATAATATGATGAGCAAGCCTCCACCAATTATAAAAAAAATATCAATTACATTACAAGAAGCGTTCACTGGTTGCAAAAAACCAATAGAAATAGAGAGATGGATTTGTGCAAATACAATAAAACATAATGAAAAGGAAACCTTATATTTATCAATACATAGCGGTATAGATAGTAACGAAATGATTTTTATTCGCGAAAAAGGGAATGTATTAGACGATTTTAATAAAGGAGATGTTAAAATTTTTATTAACATAATAAATGATACATGCTTTCAAAGAGAAGGAATGGATCTAATTTTTAATAAGGATATTTCTTTAAAAGATGCGTTATGTGGTTTTACATTTGAAATAGATTATTTAGACGATAGAATATTTAAAATAGACAATCATAATGGTAATGTTATATCAAGTAATTACAAAAAAACAATAAAAAATTTAGGAATGACAAGAGATAAAGTTAAAGGCAATTTAATTATATGTTTTAATGTTTTATTTCCAAAAAAATTAAGCAAAGATATAATAGAAAAATTGGAAAATATTTTATAAATTTAATTATAATTAATATAATTAATTTATAAAATATATTGTAAATTAATTATACTTATGATATTTTTTTGTTTGGAATATCTGCAGATACAACGTATAAAGAGTTTTCGGTAGATATAATATATTCGGTACCTACTTTATAAATTTTAGTTATTGGAGATGTATATTCGTCCTCACTTTTAACTAATAATTTCTCATTATCATCTTTAACACCAATTAAGCACTTTCCTTCTTGCGAATCTGTCCAGTAATCAAACATAATGGGTTTGTCCTCAACAACGGCAAGCTTTGCACAATGTTGTAAACAATCACTGCACGGCGATTTATATTGTTGTAAATTTTCTTCACTCATTTATATTATATAATATTTTAAATACTATTACTTTAAATACTTATACACAAAATAAATATATTAATATAAATATTTATAAAAAAAATATTTATAAAAAAAATATTTATAAAAAAAATATTTATAAAAAAAATATTTATAAAAAAAATATTTACAGAGATAATTATGTAAGAGAAATGTTTATGTTATTATTAAAATAATTTGTATTAATTTTAAGTTTTTTTTTCTTACATAAACGTTTATTTTTAGACTGTTTATCTATATCTGTCATCTCATTATTAATATTAATATTGTCATATTCTTTATAAAGAACATCTTTAATAAATAAATATATTTCATTTATCATAATGTCGTCACATCTACCTACTACAAGCACACTTCCTGTGCGAAAAATCATAAAAGATACTTTAAATATTGTTTTATTTTCATTTGTTATTTCTTTATTTTCTTTTGCTATAGTTTTCTTATCTTTAGATTTATCCACTGGGGGTTGAATGCCGGTTTGCTTATCTACTCTTATATCATAAAAGAAATTACACTGAATACCCGGATATGAACAAGGATCATATGAACTGTTAATACTATATTTATTTTTCAATAAATCATAAAGTTTATCTCTATCAATTAAGTATCCACAATTAAAATTTGAATTTATTAAAACAGTTTCACTATTATCATTATAAGTAATCTTTTCATTAACAATATTTAATGAATTTAAAATGTTTACTAATATATCAAGTATTTTAGATAATGAACTATTACATTGAATCCCGGGTATTTCTAACTTTCCGGTATTAAAAACCTTCACATGAAAATCCTTAAATACTTTTCCCATTTTTATTCTAATAATAACAACAAAACAATTGTAAAATGCGCTTTTCTTTTTACATCTATAACTAATCAAATCTTTTTTATTGATACCAATACTAATTTTTCGGACGTCTTTGAATTTTACTCTACCTTCAGGATTATCAATATTTGTTATTATATATTCATCAACATAAATATTTTTATTCTTATAATCCTGTATGTTTGCCGTAATATCTTTTAACTCTTCTTTATTTTGAGAGTTAAATTTCATTTGTTTTTTTATAATGCCCTCTTTTTCAGAGTAATATGGTATCACGGGCATTTTCCAAAAATATTCTTTAAGATCAATTGCTGTAGATAGATATGATATTTGTGTTTTTGTAGATATATAAAGTTCGCTGCTTTTAGGAGCGGTTATTTTATCACCAGTTTCATTATAGTTATTTGCGTTACTTTGATCATTTAAATCTTTATTAATATTTAAAATATTTGTATTATAATTACCTTGAACAAAATTCATCCAATCATTATCGATAGAATTTAAATTGTCCATAGTTGTTTATCTATTTATATAGATATTCTTTAAATATACTTCAATTATTTAAAATAATAAAATAATAAAATAATAATAAAAATTTTACAATGATGATATATAGTCGTTCAAAGATAAAATAAAGTATTTTTTTATAGTAGCTCCTTTATCATTATGATGTGTAATGTATTCAACCAATTTTAAAAATTGGTTATTAATCATTATATCTTTATTTCGTATAACAAAGTTTAAATAAGATATTATTATTTTATTAATATCAATATAATATTTAACAATTACATTATCTATATAATTAGATATTTTATCGTAATTATTATACTCTTTAAAATGTTGTGTTAAGGTAACAAATATATCATCAGTTATAAATCCACAATTTTTCGTATTATTCATATTTAATTGTATATGATTTATCATGCTTCGCAAGTCTGATTTATAAAATTTCTGTATAGAGATTAGTTGTTCATTAGTATAAGTTAAATTTTCTTTTGAAATAATATTTTGTAAAAAATTAATAATATTTTCTTCAGGTAATTGATTAAATTTTAATTTTATAAAAATATTCTGCAGCGATTCATCAATTCTCGATATGTAATTGCATATTAAACAAAAGCGAATATTATCATAAGTATTTATATTTATTAATAAGTTTTTTAATGCTAACTGAGCTGATTTTGTCATATAATCTACTTCATCTAATATAATAACCTTTACCCCTTTTACAAATAAATTTTTTGAATTTACAAACTGATATATTTGGTTTCGTATTACATCAATGCCACGCTCATCAGAAGCATTTAAATGAATAATTAGACTTTTATTTTTATTATTATTTAGAATTTGGAGTTCTTCTATTAAATTTATAATAGTCGTAGTTTTGCCTGTTCCAGGTGGACCATGTAATAAAATATTTGGTAAATAATTCATTTTAAGTATATTATTTAATATATTTTTGTTGGTTTTATCAAGAACAATATCATTTAATATATTTGGACGATATTTTTCTACCCATGGTTTTGAATTATTTATTATCGTCGTCATTATAATTATAATATTGATTTATTTAAATAATTGATTCACAATAATTGATTTAAAAAATATTAAACAAAAAATATTATATATTTTATATAGAATATATAATATAACATAGCATAATGATAAACGATACCGGTTATTTAGAAATTATTTTAGGACCGATGTGGTCAGGTAAAACAACAGAATTAGTTAAATTATACAATAAATTCAAATATTGTAATATAGATATTTTAACCATAAATTATTTGCATGATACCAGGTATTCCGATAATAGTATTTCCACACATGACAAAATTAATATACCTTGCCATATGTTACAAAAATTAGAAGATATATCTGATATAAAAAATGATCAAGTAACTGATATATTTAAAGACTCGAAAGTTATTTTAATAAATGAAGGTCAGTTTTTTAAAGATATTAATGAATGGGTAAATATATCGGTTAATAAGTATAATAAACACGTATATATATGCGGTTTAGATGGCGATTATAAGAGGAAGAGTTTTGATAATTTTTTAGAACTAATACCATACAGTGATAAAGTAAAAAAATACAGTGCTATTTGTTCGGAATGTAAAGAAAGACCGGCAATATTTACTCACAGAATAACCGATAATATCGAACAAGAGGTAATAGGAAATGATATTTACAAACCGATGTGTAGAAAATGTTATAATACTATAAATGAGAATTAGTATTTGTTAATATTTTTGTTAATATCTTTTTTTAATATATATTAAAACTATTTAAATTACTATGTTAATTAATATAAAATGCCACGAGCAAAAAAAAATAAAGTAGAGATTGAAAAACCACCTCCTAAAAAACGTGGAAGAAAACCCAAAGGTGGAAAAATTATTACCGAAATTAAACCAAACAGCGATAATAATATTAAAATTATAGAAAATATTATACTGCATTTAAAATGTAATAAGGGAGATTTGAATAAAATATATAATGATAAAATAAACAGTTACGATTTTAATAATAACGAAAATATATTTGTTTTAAATAAAAATAATAATAATAATAATAGTTCAGATGACGATTCCAATGAAGATAAATATTGTGATAGCAATATTGTGAATAATAAAATAGTAAGAAAAGAAACAGTAGAAAAAAAAATTATTTCAAGTAAGAAAGCAGTTTGGGAAAAATTAAGAAAACTTTCATTTTACTTAAACACTAACGATGTCTCTGACAAACGTTCAGCTTGTTTTTGGTGCACGTGTGATTTTGATAATCCGCTAATTTATATACCTAAATATGAATTAAATGGTTGCTACCAATGTTATGGGTGTTTTTGTAGTCCCGAATGTGCTACATCTCATTTATTTAATGAGCAGATAGACTCGAGTATTAAATTTGAAAGGTATTCTTTATTAAATTATTTGTATTGTAAAGTTTATGATTACAAAAAAAATATAAAACCAGCACCAAATCCATATTATACATTATCAAAGTATCAGGGCAATTTGAGTATTAGTGAATATAGAAGTTTATTCAATACAGAAAGATTTATAATTATAGTGGATAAACCACTGGCTCGTAATTTACCGGAATTACATGAGGATAATGATGATTTTTTATTTAATAATAATGATAGTAATATGTTATTTATTAATAATAATGTGACACAACAATCAAAAAATGATATTTTAACTACTAATTTTAATTTATAAACGGAATTAAATTACATTTCATTCCTTTTGAATATTATTTATTTCCTTTTCTCTTTCCTTTTCTTTTTCCTTTTCAATATTTATATTTTGAATTATTTGATTGATTTTATCCTCTTTCTCTTTTTTTATACGATAATTTTTAGCTGATTCGTCCATTAAATTTCTAAATTCGCCGTACATCAGTTGATTTGTGGTTTTATTTGGACGATTATCAATGTGATTAGATGCTTTAATGTTAGTTGGGTTCATATAATTTTTAATAACTTTTAAATAGTCATTATCGTGTTCTAATAATTTGTTCATTGCTTCGGTTTCATCGTAATTAGTTTGTCTAATAATTAGATCAATTACTTTTTTATCAACTGCCATATAATATTTAATATAATATTTTTTAAATTATATTAAACGAATTACCAAATATATAGTAATGAGCTATTCCAGTGATAGTAAATTTTGTATTAATTTAGATAATAAATTAGATGTAATTGCAAACGAATTAAATAATAATTTATTAGAAACTATAAAAAAAGTAATATATCCATTTGTAGAAGAAATGAACCATAGTCAAGAACAATACGATGCAGTTTCTGTAATTTTGAAACAACTTCCAGACTATCAACGGTTGATAAAAGAAAATATGGATTTAAAGACACAATTGGCAAGCAAAGAGATAGAATTAATTGGTGTGCGAGCAATGTATCCAGATTATGTAAAAAAGAAAGAATCCATAAAAATGACAATTAAAGAAAAAAATAATTGCAGCGACGACGAAATAGAAATAATTCACCCAATTAAAAAAGAACCGGAAATAATTGTTGTTAAAGATGAGGTTGATACAGAATTATATTTAAATAAATTTAGCGAGAATGGAAAAAATGAAAATGAGGAGGAACAGGAGGAGGAACAGGAGGAGGAACAGGAGGAGGAACATCATGAGGAACATGATGAGGAACAGGAGGAGGAAGAGGAGGAGGAACAGGAGGAGGACGAGGAAGAGGATGACGAGGAAGAGGCGGAAGAGGAAGAGGTGGAGGAGGAAGAGGTGGAGGAGGAAGAGGAGGAAGAGGTGGAGGAGGAAGAGGAGGAAGAGGAGGAGGAAGAGGAGGAAGAGGGAGAGGAACAAGAGGAGGAAGTAGACGAAGAAGTAGAGGAGGGAGAGGAACAAGAGGAGGAAGAGGAGGAAGATGAGGAGCAAGAGGAGGAAGAGGAGGAAGAGGAGGAAGAGGAGGAAGAGGAGGAAGAGGAGGAAGAAGAGGAAGAGGAGGAGCAAGAGGAGGAAGAGGAGGAAGAGGAAGAGGAAGAGGAGAAAGACGAGGAGAAAGACGAGGAGGAAGAGGAGGAAGAGGAGGAAGAGGAGGAAGAGGAGGAAGAGGAGGAAGAGGAGGAAGAGGAGGAAGAGGAGGAAGAGGAGGAAGAGGAGGAAGAGGAGGAAGAGGAGGTTGAAATTGTAGAAATTGAAAGTAAAGATTACTATACAAATAATACATCAAATGGTAATATTTATAGTATTTTGGAAGATGAAGATGTTGGAGAAATTGTTGGTGTATATAAAAATGGCAAGCCTAAATTTTTTTAATATAACTTTATAATATAATATGATTATAAAAGATAAGTGTTCTCCGGCAATAATATTTATTGCCTTTTCTTTAGTTCAAATTATAATAGACATATTTAAAAACTTATATAACACTGCTCTTATAAAATTCATAGTCATGATAATGTTTTTTATAATTTTAAATATTTTATGTGAAAGAGGTTTAACAATATTGTCATGGTTTATTGTATTTTTACCATTTGTTATGATGACAATTACTACATCATTAATTTTATTTGTGTTTGGTTTATCACCAGACGAAGAGAAATTAAATTATACCGTAGAAACGAATGGCAAAGAAAATAAATCTGAAGTTTCAGATCCACGCGCTGCAGAAGTATCTTCAAACAAACAAACAAAATATTCTCCAAAAAATGTGAACGACGACGATACTACCGAAATGAAAGAAAATACCGACATAAGTATTTCCGATTCAATTACAAAAATGCTTGCTGATATAAGAGATACAGAGGATGCCAATAAATTAATCACACAAACTATAGGAGATATGGAAAAAAATGATGAATTAAATTTTAATAATAATAACATTTCATTTAATGCTTCTATTCCGGATATAATAGAAAAACTGAATGAATCAAAAAAAGCAATAAATATGATAGATACTAATACTAATATTCAATTGAATAAATTTAAACAAATAATTGAAACGGGTGATACAAGCCAGATAATGTATGCTAAAGTCCAGTTAAAAAATATAAAAGATGTTATGATAGAAAATATAAATATTTATGAACAAACTATACAAAAAGAACTAACAGAAATAATTGATACTTTAGATAATAACGATCAAGAAAAAAAATATATATTATTAGAAAAAATAAATAATATAGAAAATACTATAAATAATACCCGGGAAAAATTATTACAAGAAATAAATAAGGTAGAAAAATTTTTAGTGGAAAAGAGTAAATTGGAAGATAATTCTAATCCCGCACCGAGCAGGTCGCATCCTTCGGGCTCCATTGTCTCGTCGATAACGGCGGCGAGTGAGGACCAGCAGAACAACACCATGGTAACCTTACCCCGCCACCACTCTGCCCCCCGCCACCGCGACCGGAGCAGCCGCCGCCACCACTCTGCACCCCGCCACCGCAATACAGATGTAAATTATTTGTTAAATAGAGCACAAGATATTATCAATAAGCATAAACAAAGCAATTAATATAATAAATATAATTAAACAATTTAAATATTATAAACACAATAACCTTATATGAACATCACGTTTTTTTTTGATATAAGATATATATATTTTTGGATTAATGTTTGTTTATCTTATTATGCATACAATAATAATTTTTATTACAAAAAAAATATAGATAACATATTTTGCTCGTTAATGTGGATTTTATTGAAATTATATAGTAAATTAGAAATAATATATAAAAAATTAAATAAAACTGATGTAAAAAAAATAACAATTAAAATAATAGAAAATGGAGAAATTATAAAAAAATATGATAATGAATATTTAAATAAGCATAATGATGAAAATAAATTTGCAATAAATACCGATATAATGATTGGTAATCCGATAAATAAATATATGATAATTGGTGAATATAGTGATGGTGAAAATATAAAAATAGTAAGGTTTAAAAATGTTAATGATATAAAGTTAGATGGTGATTATTATACCGAAAGTGGGGTTAAATTACTGGGTATTCAATTAAACATTAAGAATAACGGTAAGATAAAGCAATCACTACCAATATTATTTTATAAAAATTGTAACCATTTTATTGAGAACAATATTTTATTTGACAGAAAATTTATAAATTACTATCTTAAAACGGAAAAAATGGACGTATTAGAAATAGACGATAATTACGAGATAGTATTTTTTGATAATGATATTAATACTCATACAATAACTGATCCACAATATATTAAAATTAATAAAGAAGATTTCGAAACAATAGAAAATAATGATAATTATGAAATTTTAAATAACCAAAATGATAGTTTTGAAGACTGCAAAGATGTAAATAAAAGTGTTCATATGACGAATCGCATAAACCAGATTATAAATTCAATAAACTGGATAGGACCTATATACGCAGGCCAAGACGATGATTATTAAAAATAAAAATATAAAAATATAAATATAAATAATTTATGTAGTATAAATAATTTATGTAATATAATTAATATTACATAAATAATATAAATAATTTATGTATTATTATTTATATAATGGTAAAATCAGTAACCGATAATATGAATCATAAATTAAATGATACTTGGATACTATGGGCTCATATTCCCGATGATACTGATTGGACATTAAAAAGTTATATAAAAATAATGAAATTTAATACTGTTGAAGAGTTAATATCATTATATGATAATATATCAGAAAAATTTATAAATAATTGTATGTTATTTTTAATGAAAGAAGGTGTAACACCAATGTGGGAGGATAAAAGAAATAAAGAGGGAGGCTGTTTTTCATATAAAATAAATAATAAATTAACAAATTTAATATGGAAAAAAACCTCTTTTTCCTTAGCAGGTGCTTCACTAACAAGCGATATTTCACACTATAATGATATTAACGGCATAACAATATCACCAAAAAAGAATTTTTGTATATTAAAAGTTTGGTTTTCTAATTGCAATAATCAAAACCCAACAATAATAAATGAAGAAATAGGTTTATTATCGAAAGGATGTCTGTTTAAAAAACATATATCATAATATTAATTTTAATACTTTAATAATGTATTAAAATTACTAACTTGGAAGAGGAGCAAGACATAATTTAATTTCGCCCAACGATGCAACATTATATTTTACAATTAAAGGAATATCATTTTCCAAATATATTTCTATTTGACTGCATAAATTTGTGCATTTTATGAAATAGCTTAAATTTTTTAATGAAAATTCCCCTTGAATTATTTTATTCGGCTCTTGTTTTGTAATATATTCCATGGTGCCATTATTTTCAGATCTTCTAATTTCTGCTTGTGCAAAACCACCAGAACATTTAAAAATTAATTCAGCACCTTCATTTGTTGCAATAGATTTAATTTCTATTTTATCGGAGATGCAAGATAAATCGCGAATTATTTTTTGAAAATCAACAGATGGTAAATTTAGAACAGATGAAAATTTGATTTCGGGTACTTCTAATTCTTCATTATCCGGTTCAATTAATCGGAGCTTTTGTATTTTTTGTTGTTTAATATCACCATTTTCAAATTTTAAACCCAAATATTCGACAATACCATCTACATAATCATCGTTCTCAATATAAATTGTTAGCGTATCATCGTTGCCAATGGTATTTATTAGTTTAAATAAGTGGAACATATTAACCCCTATAATAATTTTCGACTCTCCACAGTGAAATTGTTCAAAATTTTCTGCTTTTAAAAATAAATGAGCTAAAATAGTGTGTGATTTATCCATATTAATAATTTTCATACCTTCCGGAGTAAATGTAATATTTGTTTCTAATAATATATCTTTTAACGCGGTCATCAAAGTTCTAAACGGAGCAATTTGAATAGTTTGTATTGATAAAACATTTTTATTATTAATAATTTGATTAGACATACCTTAATTTTAGTATTAGTCTTTAAATAATAAATCTTTAATTAAAATAACATCTAAATAATTGGAAACTTTTTTTATAAATTTGTCATATGTTTATTTTAAATAATATAAATAATATAAATATATAAATCCATATAAATAAATGGATTTAAATGTTAATTTAACATCGTTGATGGATAAATATAAAGACAACGAATATGTTACAAATCGTTTAAATAATTATATAGTAAATTTACTACCCGTATTTTTAGAAAAAGCGGAACAATTAAACATGGAGCGTGAAAAAAGAAAATTAGAATTATCCAACGAAAGTGAAGAATATATAGATAAATTTTTACAAAAAAAATATTATTTTTGTCAATATAACGAGGTATTTTTATTATATAATAAAAAAGATTTTACGATAATAAGCGAGGATGATATTCAATATCAAATATTACACGGCATTAGTTGTTGCGATAAAGTGCTTACTCCATGGAAACACAAAATTGTCAGAACTATTATTAAAAAAATCAAGGACCGTTCGCCATTATCGGCAATACCGGATTCGGAGACAATTCAAAACATAATAAATTTGTTTTATCCAAAAATATTTACAAGAAAAAATCAGGTTAAATATTTTTTAACTATTATTGGAGATAATATTTTAAATAAAAATGAAAATTTAACCTACATTACATCACCGTTATTAAAAAATATTATAAAAGAACTTACAGATTTAACAAATATGTATTTTGGTAAATGTAATTTATTACATAATATAAAATTTAAGTATTATGAACACGATTTTAAAAACACACGATTATTTTTACTTAACGTGCATAAAGATATAGATGGTGCGTTTATAAAAAAAAATATTATTAGTTTATTATGTGTCGCAGTGCATTATTCAAAAAGATTTGAAAGCGCAGATAGTTTTTTATCGCAGTGCACGGATAAAGTATTGGTTAATAACGCTAAATATTTAACAAATAGAAGTGTTGATAAAATAATTGATTTGTTCATTAAAAAATCAATTCAAACATGTGATAAATCAACAATAAATAATAAGAATATGCTATTTATATGGAAACAATTTTTGAGCGATACGCATTTGCCCGGAATAATATTTCATGACGATTTTATAGAAAAAATAAAAATTAAATTAAAGTATGATGTTGAACAAAAAATGTTTCTAAATATAACAAGTGTTCGAATACCTGTTGTTGCATCTTTTTTGGATTTTTGGAAAAAAAATATAGAAGAGGATGCCGAAGAGCCAGAAATAGAAATAGGTGAAATTGCTTGTTTTTTTAAAAAATGGTCTGAAAACAATTTTAATGGTGTGGAAGAGTGTTACTTGCTCGACTTAATTAAACATTTTTATAATGAAGTAAATATAAAAGACGATAAATATTTAATACATATAAAATATAAAAATTGGGATAGAAGACAAATAATATATGATTGTACCGATTTATATAAACATACTATGAACGCTAACAATAAATATTGTTCGTCGCTTACTGACGCTTATACATATTATCTCTCCTATGAAAAAGATAAATTGGCAATTAGCAAACATTATTTTGAAACAATCTTTAAGGAATTATATAAAGATTATATTGATGATGATGATATAATTAAACAATCTTTTTTTATAAATTAAAATTAAATACCAAATGTAATTTAATTTTAATTTTCTAAACTATTGATCTAACGGCGGCGTTTGGCAGTTTTAGATTTTTTTGTTTTTTTAACCTTCTTAGTTTTCTTACTTTTCTTGGCATCTTTTTTAATAGAACCAAACGAACCTTTTTTGGCAAAGAAACCAAACTTCTCAAGGCGCTTTTCTTTTTTGGCGGTAGCGTGTTTTTTCGCCGATACAATGCGACCATTTTTGTTCATTTTAAGATTTTTTTTGATTAAACCACCAGCTGTTTTATACGCAGTTCCGTGCCATACCTGAGCTCTCGAACCAATTAATAACTTGAAAACAGAACCTTTTATGGCATAAACACCTTTACTGTTTTTCATATGTTTTTTCATATTATAATAATAAGTGAGAAAATAATGTTTATCTAAATGTGATTAATAATTTGTAGAAAAGATATTTTTTAAAATAATTTTTTTTGAGTAATTTTTTTAGTAAATTTATTATCTTTTGTTGAATTCTTAATTATATCTGATACTTTGATTTTACATACATTTTTATTATCTAAATTTGGTTTTTCATAAACATCACATTTCAAATGTATAAATATGCAGACCCTCGTCAAAATTAATATGCTCGTCACACTCGTGTGGATTTTTCTTCGCAAGCATAACCATTATTTAAAACATAATAAATAGGTTTTAAATAATCCATTTTTGTTTTATATTTAATAAATTAAGATTAGGGGTAGGGTCAACCGAAGGTAGGCTTCTTATCATCACTCCATGAGGGGTTCATCTTCCCCTGGTCAAAGTTGCTGTAGGAGGTCACAAGACCCACATCCCAACCACTTATATCCTGGTCGAACGCCATATCGGGGCTGTACAGGTTTTTGAACATTGCTCTCATAACTTGAACATTTCCAGTGTCCCAAGGACCTCAACGAACATCTGGTTCAATCGCTTGGCTTTGGTAGACAAGTTCGTGGATATAAGCAGAACCAGCTGACTCCAACTGTGCCCCGCCGTTTACATCATGATCTTCCCCTTTTGCCCCCACGATAACCTTCGTTCCGTCCCCATTCATGGCGACACTGGTCCCGAAATAGTCATACGAATCTCTGTCCGATGCCATGATCTCTGCAACCTTACTCCACACAAACACTGGTTCCGGTTCCGGTTCCGGTTCCGGTTCAGGTTCCGGTTCCGGTTCAGGTTCCGGTTCAGGTTCCGGTTCAGGTTCCGGTTCCGGTTCCGGTTCAGGTTCCGGTTCCGGTTCCGGTTCAGGTTCCGGTTCAGGTTCAGGTTCCGGTTCAGGTTCCGGTTCCGATTCTGGTTCAGGTTCAGGTTCAGGTTCAGGTTCAGGTTCAGGTTCAGGTTCAGGTTCAGGTTCATGTTCTGGATCCGGTTCAGGTTCTGGTTCGGATGCGTCATTAGAGTTCGTAGATATAAGCAGAACCAGCGTTAGATGTAAAGGTTCCACCAGCTAATACATCATGACCATCATTCGGCGCCCCAGCGATAACCTTCTTTCCGTCCCCACTCATGGCGACACTGTACCCGAAATAGCCTCCGCCTCCGCCTTCGCCCGACTCGTCAGTTGCCGTGATCTTTTCAACCTGATTCCAAGACGAATCAGCAACATCATAGGTATAGATATAAGCAGCCTCGTTTTTCATCGCCCCCACGATAACGTTCGTTCCGTCCCTATTCATGTCGACGCTCCACCCGAAATTGTCATTATCCTCCTTATCATCTGCAAAGATCTTTTCAACCTGATTCCAAGACGAATCAGCAACATCATAGGTATAGATATAAGCAGAACCGTGGCGGTAGGTGGGGGAAGATCCCGCGCGCGCCCCCACGATAACCTTCGTTCCGTCCCTATTCATGGCGACGCTCCACCCGAAATAGTCCTTATCCTCCTTATCATCTGCAAAGATATTTTCAACATGATTCCAAGACGAATCAGCAACATCATAGGTATAGATATAAGCAGAACCGGCGTCACTATCACCACCCGGATGTTCAAAGGGCGCCCCCACGATAACGTTCTTTCCGTCCCCACTCATGGCGACACTGTACCCGAAACGGTCTAATCTGTTTCTGTTCAGTGCCATGATCTTTGTACCCTCATCCCAAGACGGACTATTATAGGTATAGATATAAGCAGAACCGGTCCGATATTCACTATAATCATCACTCGGATCCTCGTCGGGCGCCCCCACGATAACGTTCTTTCCGTCCCCACTCATGGCGACGCTCCACCCGAAATGGTCATTATACGCCTGATCAGATGCCTCGATCTTTTGAACCTGATTCCAAGACGAATCAGCAACATTATAGGTATAGATATAAGCAGAACCGGCGTTACCATAATTACCCGCATCCTCGTCGGGCGCCCCCACGATAACGTTCTTTCCGTCCCCACTCATGGCGACGCTCCACCCGAAATGGTCATCATCATCCTTATCAGATGCCGTGATCTTTTCACCCGCATCCCAAGACGCCCCATCAACATCATAGGTATAGATATAAACAGAACCGGCGTTATTAACATCACCCGGATCTTCATAGCGTGCCCCCACAATAACCCTCGTTCCGTCATCACTCATGGCGACAGTCCACCCGAAATAGTCATGCGTGTCTCTTTCCAGTGCCACGATCTTTGTATCGTACCCAATCCATGGTTCCGGTTCCGGTTCCGGTTCCGGTTCTGGTTCCTGTATTAATACAGGTGTAGGATCAAATGTAGGTTGTGCTATACTTACACGCGAAATAATTCTGTTACATTTATTATGTTTAGTAGCATTATTAATTAGATTTGATACTTTTATTTTACATACATTAATATTATCAATTTTTGGTTTTTCATAAACATCGCATTTTAAACAATTCTTCTTATCATATCTTGATGGGGTATTGTCTCCCATAATTTATATAATATAATTATATTATATAAAATAAATGAAATAAATGAAATAATACTGCGTTTTAAGACATTGGTAATGGTCTTTGATTTTTTTCAATTACTAATGGATTCGGCATAAAAAGTGGAACTCGTTCAAAAAATTTGCTTGTTGGTAATGTTTTAAGTTCAGGTTTTGCTGGTGTTCTCTCGTTAACTAAATTTGTTGAGTTAATACCAAAGAGGGTAGATTCTATTTCAATAGGATTACGTGATAACATATCCCTGGGTAAAAAACTGGGTCTATAAATAATATCTGGCATAGTCGTTTTATGCGCTTGTCCATATTGTGAATGTTTATATGAATCATAATCTCTTGCTAAAGAATAGCCTTTTTGTTCAAGATTATAATTACCTTTTGTATTTTTATTTCGTGTAGAAGTCATATGTATATATATTATAAATTATAAATTATTAATTAATATACGTTTATTTTCATTTGTAACATTTTCGTTATCATTATTTAAAATATTACAAATAGACATATGTGTGAAATCAAATAATTCATATTTAAATAATAATTTAAATAATGTTAATTCATCGTCACCCAATAAAGTTATCATCATTTCTAAATTTTTAGATTTTTTAATATTACTAATAATATCATTAATAACGGTATTATCTTTTATATTTTCATATAAAGTTTTCATTTTATCATTTATAATATCATCATCCCAATTTTCGCTTTCAAAAGCTTGTAAAAATTGGATTCTATATAATTGTTCACTTTCAGATTCGTTCTCTATTAATTTATAAGTGCATATAAAATCAGCACAATACATATAATTTAATAAATAAATTATTATTTAAATTATATTAAATTAATTGCTTATTATCTTATTATCATATTATCTTATTATCTTATTTTGATAATTCACGCGAAGGAACACCTCCTCTAACCCAATTTTTATCAGCAACGCCCTCGACAAGATTGGCCGGGTTTGAAATAGTATTTTTTAAAGAATTAACTAAAGGTGTTTGATTGCAGTCCATATAAGCGGTTTCGCTTAAAGGATTTGCTGTTTTTCTGCTGGAATTTAAATCTCCGTGAAGAATTTGCGATTCAACATCAATATTACCTTTGCCTCTTCCTAAAAATGGAACAGACATGAACTGTCTCTCGTCTAAAGTAATTTTACATCCAGGTTTTGTTAAACCAGATAAAAATAACATGGAATTTTCATTAATATTGTTACCCCCATGCGAGATTTGATTGCCTCCGGTGAAATTCATAAATAATTGTCCGGCAGCAAATTCTACATGATCGGATGCTGGACAATTGGGACGAAAGTTGTCTAACATGTGTGTTGCATGTGCGGAATTTTGAATATTTCTTTGGCTATTATCACATAAATCATTTCCTAATCTACTAGGTTGATGAAATGAATAGTCGTACATATTTGTCATTTATATATTTGCTTAATATATTTTTTTATTTAAAATATAATAATTACAATTTATAATAATTATAATAATTACAATTTATAATATAAATAAAGTATATTAATTTTTCGCCCATCTATGCGGTAAGTTTTTACTGCAAGCAAGTGTGCTTCCTTCTTTGCACGAGGGCATATCGCCATAGCAAAAATCGGCGAATGATTTTTGATCATTGGGAATCTGGGTATTTGGCATAGGATACCAAGAACGCATGGATTGATCAAAGTTTATACTATCTCCTAAATCTTTAAATAGTTTATTTTCGATTTCAGGATCTCCAAAATTTTTAATAATCATATTTTTGGCTTCTTGATTTATTTTTTCTTCAACTACAGGATTAAAGGAAGGTGCAGCTGTTTTACGCGTAGGATTATCTTGATACTCGGTTAACATAACATTCATTAGTGGATTTTTTCTTGTCGGTTGTGTAAAATTATGTTTTATACTATTATATATTGACGGGTTAGTAAATGCTTCGTTTGTTAAATGTTGTTTTTTTGTATTTTTTAAACATTTTGTTTTATGTAAAAAAATAATTACAAATAATGTTATAAAAAAAGAGATAATAAATTTAATATTTTTTGTTACCATATATCCAATAAACGATAATAGTATTACAAGTCTTGTAATTGAATTAAGTTTTTCAGTCTGAGACATATTTTTTGTAGGCCATAAATGTAAAATACTATTTTTATTCATTAAAACACTCGGATTATTTAACCAAAATTGTGTCATTATATATATGAAAAGGATTTTTATTTGTTAATCTTTTTTCTTTTTCTTTTTTTTCTTCTTTTTTTTCTTATTATTGTTATTATTTGATGGCGCATCGTTAACAGATGATTTTTCGTATTTTTCACCTGTAGAAAAAATAAAATTTTCAATACCCTCTTCATTTAAACCCTCACTTGATAATAATTGTTCGATTGCCTCATTAGCGGCCTTAGTTGCTAATTCTAATTCATCTTCATTAAAATCTCGGGTTTCGCCATTTTCATTGCTTTCACCAGAATTATTAACCTTGCTTTTCATACGCTCGCGTTGTTTTGCTAATTTAATATTACGCTGTAAATGAGCCTGCATGGCGTTAACATTGAGTTTTGAATTTCCTCCGCCCATGCCACCCATACCACCCATGCCGCCCATGCCAGCCATATTACCAAACATATCTTGTAGATTGGACATACCAGGCATATCTTTCATTTTATTTACTATTTCCCCGGCTTCTGCTAATAGTTCACTTTCTTTTAACTCGCCCGATTTAAGTTTTTCATCTAATTTACCTCCTACTTTTTGAACTAAATTCATTAATTTATTTGGTTCCTTTAATAAGTTTTGAAATACATCACCAACAGATGATTCATTTTCCATATCGATATTCAAATCTTTGGCGGTTTCCTCGGCAATTTCTTTAGCTAATTTGCCTAATTTACCATCCATCATTCCCGAAACGTGATCGTTAATAAAATTAGCATCAGGTAAATCATTCAAATTAATATTAGAAACATCCTTCGCCCCGCTAATATCGAAACAACTATGCATTTGATTAATGGTTTCCTCTATTTTTGATTTAAAATCATCTTCGTTAATTGCTTCAAATAGTTTTGCCGTATCGCCGAACGAACTGCTGTCGGATATATCAGATACGATTGTAAATAATATTAATTGTAAATATTTCCAAATTGTTTCGCGTGTATTGTCGGTAATATTTTCTTTCCAAAGTATGTTAAAGTCTATTCCCGGTAATAATAACAAAGGGGTTTCGTGAGAAAATAATTTGTCGTTTTGATATAATATATCAAAGAATTTTTCCGGATATATATTTAAACAAAATTCTTTTAACTCGCATATGCAGGTTTTAATTTTATCTTCGTCATCGTCATCATTATTTTCGGATTTATTATTATTATTTAATATAAATAATAAGTTATTATCAAGATTTTCGGCAAGTTCTGGAAAAGTTTTCAATAAATCGGAAGTAAAATCATAAAATATTTTTTTTAAATTATTCATAGGGTCTTCCTTGTCGTTCTCTTTATCTTTATCTAATTTTTTATCTGCCATATCTTTTGAGTATTGATTTGCATAATCAGAAAAATTATTGTTTAACGATGAATCGGTTTTTAAATGATTGTCTAAATCTTGCTCATTTAAAGATTTTTCTTCGGTCATAATATATTTTTATTATTTTTATTTTTAAATTAAACTTTGCTTATTATATTTATTGATTATATAATAGACATAATTTTTTAAGATTTTGTAGATATTTTAAAACTTTCTGTTGGTTGTCTTCGCTCATCTCTCTAACAGGATCGCGCAATTTGTCTATCTTTTCAATAATCATAGAAGAGCTACTATTATCTTGTAAGTCTGATTCATAGTTTTTATTAATAAAAAAATCAATATTTTTAGAATCTATTTCCCCACTATATTTATCAATAACATATGTTCTAAAAACTCCAAGCACTAATTTAGGGTTTAATTTCCGAAAACTTATAAAAGAATTCTTGATTGAGACTAAATCACTATTTTCCGGAAACACTTTTATTATATCCTCAATGAATTCTATAAAATGATCATTAAATGTTTTTAATATATGTGATTGATCCATAATATTTAAAATAATGTTATTTTTTTAAATTAATAATTAATAATTAATAATTAATAATTAATACTTAATAATTAATAATTAATAATTAATAATTAATAATTTAAAATTTAAAATTTAATAATTTATAATTTATAATTTATAATTTAATAATTTATAATTTATAATTTATAATTTATAATTTAATAATTTTTATATATTATTCCTTTCCTTTTCATATTGCTCTAATGTGTTTGAGCCTACTTTATCTGGAGCATAATCATCGGGAGGAGTTTCGATCGTATCATTAATATCTAAGCCAGCGTAATGATGTTGTTGTCTCATACCACCGGTTCCTTTTGCTGACAATTCCTCCGAATTTTGATCTAAGAAACTAAAATTATCAGAAGCAACACCAAAATTGGCACCACCAAAAGCGAATGCCGATGGTTCTCCGTTAAACATGCTGGCTTTTTCCTGCACCTTCTCTTTAATGGGTTGAATATAATTATCGATTTCGTTGCCAAATACAACCCGATTACCTCTGTTAAGCAATAAAAGAGCAGGAACTTTAGTAACAGTAGGAGGTAATAAAATTTCTTGACCATTTTCTAAAATAATATTTGTTACGCCATTAGGTTTCTTTGTTCGCTTATCAATACAGATAAAATGCATGTCATCTTTTATTTGTGATTGTGAAATTGTTTGAATTAATTTTTTAGAATGCTCGCAATAATTGCTATAATAAATAATCATACTCATTATAATTAAATATCTTATTAATATTTTTTTAAACTTAAATTTTTAATATTTTATATGTTGATTTAATTATAAAAAAATGATTTAATTATAAAAAAAAAAGATTTAATTAAAAATTGATTTAATTATTTATCATTATAGATATATAATAAGATGTCAAACCCAATTGTATCTATTATTGAACAGGACGAAGATGAATTAAATTTTAAAATTTCTGATGTAAATGTTAGTATTGCTAATTCTATTAGACGCGTAATATTATCCGAAATACCAATCGTCGTATTTAGAACAACTCCATATGAAAAAAATAATCTTGAAATTATAACTAATACATCGCGCATGAATAATGAACTAATAAAACAGCGGTTTAGTTGTATTCCAATTCATATTAATGATTTAAAATTTCCAATGGAAGATTATATTGTAGAAGTTAATGTTGTGAACGATACAGACAGAATGTTATATGTTACCACTGAAGATTTTAAGATTAAAAATATTAAAACAAACACCTATATGAATAAAAGTGAAAGTAAAACAATATTTCCACCAAATAATATTACCTCTTCATATATCGATGTTATTAATTTGCGACCAAAAATCTCAGATGAAATACCAGGTGAAAGTATTAATATTATTTGCAAACTGGATATAGGTATTTCTAAAGAAGATAGTGCTTTTAATGTTGCTTCGACGTGCTGTTATGCAAATACTCCAGACGAGATAAAAATTAATGACGAATGGAATATTAAAGTAAAGGATTTGGATAAAGAAATGGATAAACAGGAAATAGAAAATTTGAAAAAAGATTGGTATAATTTGGATGCCAAAAGAATCGTAATTAAAGATTCATTTAATTTTAAAATAGAGACGGTTGGACAGTATGACAATTTAACTATTGTTTTTAAAAGTTGTGAAATAATGATAAATAAAATACAGAAACTAAATGATGATTTACAGAGTAACGAGAATTTAATAAATGAATCCAATAATAATATTAATAATTGTTTTGATATCACTCTTGAAAATGAAGATTACTCGTTGGGCAAAGTAATCGAATTTATGTTATACAATAAATACTATAAACATCCCAGCAAAAATCCGAATGGTATATTAACATTTTGCAGTTTTAATAAACATCATCCGCATGATACTGATAGTATTATAAAAGTTGCTTTTTCGAGTAATAAAAATAAATTAGATGTGATACAATTGATAAGTGATGTCTGTAGTGAAAGTATTATCATATATGAAGGAATTGCTTCCAATTTTAAGAATTAAAATTATTTAATATAAATATTTAGTATAAATGATTTTTACTAAAAAATTAGTTGAAAAGACCATTTGGTTTTCATTGATTATGCAATTAATTACAAGTTTCATACCAATACATGCGTTTTTTATTAAACTTCCAGAAAACGATAAAATATTGGGCGACATACTGGGATTAGAAACAATCGTGCAGTTTGTTGAAATGGTATTCTATGTTTGGATTGCCAGTTCTGTTTTAAATGTTAATAAAATGGCGTCAAGAAGATATATAGATTGGGTTATAACGACACCAATGATGCTTCTCTCCACAATAATGTTTATGAAATATAAAGAAACCAAAGAAACCAAAGAAACCAAAGAAACCAAAGAAACCAAAGACGATGACGATTTAGATAAAAAACCGTTAACTACCAAGAATTTTTTGACAGATAACAAAGAAAATATTTTCTTAATAGTTGGATATAATTTACTGATGTTATTATTTGGATACTTAGGTGAAACAAATGTAATTTCAAACTATATATCAATACCCATTGGTTTTATCTTTTTTATAAAATCGTTTGAAGTTATTTATAAAAATTATGCCAATAAAACTTTACAGGGAGAGAAACTATTCTTATTTTTAACTATCATTTGGGGGCTTTATGGTGTAGCAGCAACATTTTCGGCAAATTTAAAGAATGTAAGCTATAATGTATTAGATATAGTATCTAAAAATTTTTATGGCTTATACATTTATTATGAAATATTAAAACTTTCTGGTGTTAATTAGAAAGATGTTTAACAATAAAAAATTCAACAATAAAAAAATTCAACATTAAATATATTTAACAATTAAATATATTTAATATTATTGATATAAATTTCTACTATAAATATAAGATAATGGATGAAACATCAGAAAACAATGTGAATATAAAATTGGGAGACATTATTGAAATTGAAGCATTAGGCGATATGTTATTCCATAATATTAAGTTTTTTGTTAAATATATTGATATAAAAAAAGTTGTATTAATTTCGGAAGAAAATGACGAGCAAACATTATTAATTAATGAAGAAGGTGGTTTAATAAATGAAAACATATCGGTTATAAATATTTTACATCGTGAAAAAGATAAAGGCTACGCAAAGCAAAACGGATTAACGGTTGGTACATGGATAGATATACATTTTAACACGAATGTTCCGATGATTATTACCGCACAAATAACAAATTTAGATGAAGACCAAATAGAAATTAAATCGACCAACGAGGAAGTAATGTATATAGATTTTGGTTACAAAGGAATACCGGTTGATTTACCAATTGAAAAAATAATAACTCGCGATACACCAATAACAAGTAAGAAATTAACCCCGCAGGATATATCAGAAGGCGACGAAGATTCAACAGAGGATTCGACAAATGAATTAACCGGTAAAGATCAGACTAACGAAGGACAAGAACCACAAGAAGGACCAGAAGCACAAGATGATATTTATACTGACGACGCAATAAAAGATGTGGAGATAGAAGAAAAATTAAATAAAATAGAGGACATTAACAAACAAATTTTTGAAGCAGACCAAATATCATTCGGTGAAGATTTGGAAGAAATCGTGCAAATAATTAATATACCAGAGTCGAAAAAATTATATAATATCGATAAACAGACAAATGATATGTTAAACGAATTTCTCTCTAATATTTCAAATACTAATAGAACAGAAGAGGTTGTCAATAATATTCATTTGATTATTGATAGGTATGTTCAATTGCGCAAAGAATTCTCAACGTTTGATGAAAATGATAATATAATTTCTTTTATTAAAAAGGGTGCCGAATACAAACCTTTAGTGAAATCTTTACAGGAGCTCGATAAAAAATTATATTGGATAATGCCGGTTACTAAGAATAAAAAGAAAGTGTATGACGTTGACAATGATGATAATTCTAAATATATTATTCAAAAAACATTAGGCAATAGCTTATTAGATATAGATGAAATAAATAATAAATTTGCGGAAAAAAAATCACAAGACGCTCCCAATAAATATAAAATATACTTGGATTCCATAACCGATTACTATAAATCGTTTGGTTATTCAAATATTAAAGACGATGTTATTATTAGCAAAGAAATAAAAACCGATATAAATGCAATTATAAATAATTTTGAAGATTTTAACAGTAGTGTAGTTCAAAACGAAATAATAACTAAAAACAAATTTGTTTCGCAAAATTATAGCACAGGTTTACAATATTTAAAAACTTTTAAAAACGAAGTCTTCATGAATAATATAAAAAATGATGTATTGGACATTAAATCATTCATCACCCTTCCAATAAAAGTTTTGAATTTTTCTTACATTAATTTGCCAACAACAAACATTTTAACGAAGGCAGATTTAAATAATAATTTTATTTCATTGTGGAAAATATTAAATAAAAGGTCTAACATAAACTCGCATATTGTAACAGATATTGATAAACCATTGGAACACGACAAGGATACTTATCTTAATAATATTACCGAATATACAATAGATCCGGAGATAATTACTAAATATAGTGATAAAAATGAATTATACGAAAAATTTTTAAACACTATTATACCTAAAACAAGAGTATTATTCAATTTGATAAAAAAAGATATCACTGAAAAATTAACAGTTTATGATATTATACGATACTTAGAACCTTTCACGATATATTCGAGCGACATTTCTTACATGCAGTATAACGAATTTGTTAATTTTATTAGAGAGAAGATTAGCGAGTATAAAAAGATTTATGTCCAAAATATACGAAATTTAAGTAATATGTATGTCAAATCGGAAGATTATGAATTGAATTTACATACTTTGCTTAAAAGTAATGAAAAAGTATTCAAAGATGTTGTCGAAAGTTATAAAATTCCATATGATAATAGCATAACTAACGAAGAAATAATGGCCCGCATGTTTAAGATTGATAATTGTAACCTGTATAATATTGCCATCAGTATTTTAACAATTAAATTAAAAATAACAAATAATGTTCAAGATATTACGACCTTAATTGATGATAAAAAAACCTTATTAGAAAACGAAAATAAAACACTTGGTAATCCGGAAAATAACGATGATTGTAATAAATATGTAATAGCAAAAAAATATATTGCGGTTGATGAAATGGAGGAAGATAATGGGGTAGATGTTTATTATGACCGTCAGTATGATAAAACATTATACGACTTGTTAAAGGAGCATGAAAACGAAATTAATACATTTGAAGGCGACGAAATTAAAATCGGTTATTTATCAAAACAATTAGAGAAAATAAATGGATTAAGCGAGATGAAAGCTTTGCGAGAAGCAAAGGCAATTATTAAAAAGAAACGGTTGGTTGAAGAGGGCGAATACGCAATTCTGGACTACGACGATAAGATGTTATATTATAAAAGGCAAGATAAAACTTGGATTCAAGATAAAAATATAGACGAAACATTGTTTACCGATGATACAAAGCTATTTTGTAATTTTAAACTAAAGTGCATTACAAATCAAAATGATTGCGAAAATATTAAGAATAAAGACAACGCATTAGAAATAAATAAATATAAAACAATTGTAGATGAATTTGATACAACACTTACGCTAAGTAAAGAGCAAACAGTAAGCAACATTAAAAAGTCATATGAAAAAGCATTACAAAATATAAAGATTAATAGAGTAATCGTCAATAATGCGGATTTAAAATACAATAAGCAACAAAATTTAATTGCAGGAACATTGGAAATTAATGATGTTGTTGTTTCGCCTTATGACAATATAGCAAGTATAATATTGGGACAGAATGATATTGTTAAAAAATACAATGATATAAATAAATTTATTCGGATATATACCCGAGAGCACGAAAATAGCGATAAGGAGGATGAAATGTGGTTGTATTGTATAACAACCGGCGTTAAACTATTACCAGTGTTTATAAAGAAATTATCTGATGCGTTTCTTACCGGTAATACAAAACATTATCTTGATACTATTGCTAAAATATGCACAGAACAAGGTACAGTAAGCGACGACGAGTCTTTTTGGATAGACGAATATAGTGGTTATAATATTGTCCCGATCGATTTCTCCAACCAAGAAGACTATAATGAGCAAGGATTTAAGATGAAAACAAGCGATGTTTTAGATAATGATATTAATGATATTATTTCGGATTCCAACGATAAAAAATCCAATAAAAATTATGATAATCCTGTTGCCGATATTAGTATTGTTGTGATTAACGCATTTATGAAATTCACCGGAGTTATTATTAGCAACGATAATATGGAATTTATAATAAATAATGTAATTTTACACTCACAAAATCCTAAGATTCTTCCGAGCAAAAAATCATATGAGGCAAAGATTAATAAGCAAGATAAAAAGGATGGCAAGAAGTTTGCTACTTATGATAAATTTAAAAAGAAACAAAGTATTATTTTAACATTATGCTATTTACTAATAGTAATACAAACGAGTATTCCTGATATTAAAACAAAAAAACAATTCCCTGGTTGTAAAACATCTTTCAAAGGTTACCCATTAGATAGTAATGAGGGCAGCGTATCTGGTATTAAATTTATAGCGTGTGTCATAAGTAATATCAAGAGTTCTATAGAACCGTGGGATTCAATTAAAAGTATGAATGATAAAAAAATAATTACGGAGATGGTTAATATTATAAAGAAATACATTTTGGCCAGTTCCGATGTTAAAAAATTAATTAGCGATAAATTAGAAAATATTAAAACAAAGGGTGATGGTGTTGATGGTGTTGATGATGTAATTGAAAATTTAAATTTAATTAGTTGGAATAATTTTTTACCTTTATTGACACCGGTTAAATTAAATAATGTGAATAATATTACAAGTGATTTTATTTCAGAATTAAAGAATGACATGAAAAAAGGTTCGATGAATCAATATGAAAAGATACAAATAATCCGCGGTAAAATAATTTTATATACCGCTAAAATACAGGAAGTTATACAAAATATTATATCCCAAAAAACCACCATATTATCAAGTAATTCACAGCAACCATTCTTAGAAAACGCTTGTTGTAACGAAAATAATTTAAATTCTTTAGAATATTTTATTAATATTAAACCTGAAATAATTAATTACAATAATAATAATGCTTCAATGCAAGATATATTAGATGATGTAGGTAAATTAGGAAAAGCACCTATTGTATTTTCGCCTGAAAATACAAAGAGTAAAAAAACAACTATTGAACACGAGTATTCGGAAGAGACTATATACCAAGCATTTATCACATACTGTAATTTTAATTCAGATTTACCAATTAACCCTACTCTCTCATCAATCTGTTTGCAAAAACCCGATGATTATAATAATAATAATACGATCGAAGAAAATATTAAAATTTTAAAAGAAAATGGTATAAATTATTCTGGCGATAGTCTTCTCCAATTAATGAATATAGTTAATAAGGAAAATATAATTAAAAGTGATATTCGTAATGCTACAATAAATAATGTTCAATCATACCGAATGATATTACAAAACATAATGAACCAAGAACAAGATACGTCAATACTACCGGATGAGTTTATTGAAAAAATGTTTTCTATGATTGACGCTGTCGATGGTTCCAGAAATTTAACAGAGGATACCGAAGAAATGATAGAAATGAAGAAATATCTTAAACAAGAAGAAAATATTAAAATGAGAAATCAAATAATACAATTTTTAAAAGAGAACATCGATAAAAAAAAGAATGGCAAGGTTATCGATTGTATAAAAAATATTATGAAATTTAATGTTAATGTTCCGGATGATAATTTAGAAAATAATATTCGAAATAATGATAATGCCAGTTTCAGTTCTATAGAATTTATTAAAAATGTCTTTAGAGATATTTGTATTACATTTCCCAACATGATTTTAAATAAAATAGACTATTCGGAAATGACCGTCCCAAAACACTGGAAGTTGTCGTTAAATCATAATAATGATATCAAAAAATATTTATCGGATTATTACAAGAGTTTTTATCAATTTTACGACGATGATGTTATAGAATTATTGCTGAATAAGGTAATGCCCGATATTAATTTTATTTATGAATTGGCGATGAACACATACTTTAATTCTTCTATGTATGATAATGATACGAAGTTTTATTCTATATTTACTAACGATATTTGCGAACAATTATTCACATTTTATTTTTATTCTATAATAGTTAAATTTATAAATGTCTTAGAAGATGACGAAGATGATTTTTTAAATAAATCGGAATATTCAAGCGACGAAGATAACGAAGCAGATGGACTGAGTTATATTATTACTGCTGAGAAGAGTTCTTTAAATAAAAATGCAGGTAATTTATTGCGTGTTATTATAGAAAGAGTTTGTTCGGATAAACAAGATATTAATTTGAGTTATGATATGCTCATGAATAAAATACACAGAGAGAAAGAAAAAGAGAAGGATAATATAGTAGAAACACTTAAAAATATGACTACCGAAGAACGCGAAATAGAAAATATGTTTAAAAATAATAAATTAGGTAAATGGAGCAAAGGACTGCAAAAAGGAGTGCACACATATCAAGGAGACACATACGACGAAGAGAGAGGCGAGATGGAAAAGCAAATGATAATGGACGCCAAATTAGGAAGTATAGCAAATGACCCAAACCGGGATGTAATCGCGATGGATATACTAAACCAACAATTGATAACAGAGCAAATAGAAAGTGAAGAATATTCAATGAAACATTTAGGCGATGATGATGATTTTGGAGATATGGACGGAGACGAATTCTTTTAATTATTATAAATTAAATATATATTTATAGTATATAATGCCAAAAAGTTCAGGAGGTAGACATCCAAGTTCAAGAAATGTTTCGCTTTCTACGCCAGGTGGAGGAAGTGTATTAAATCACAAACCTAATTACAATTTAATGAGGGTCAACAACATTAAAGTTCATGGAAAAGCTGAAATACAACAAGCTAAAATACAACAAGCTGAAATTAAGAGTTCCACTAAACTTGTTGTTCCTATGACAGCGGGTGTTGAAAAATTTGACAAAGCAACAGAAGCAGGACTACTTATGTTTGATACATCAGACAATAAATTATATATAAGTGATATCTCTGGCAGCGGCTTAGCAACTTCAGATATCTGTTTTAACTGGATAGAGATAAAAAATGCCTCTGATTAATTATTTCGCATATTTTTATGTTGCTTCTACATTTATCGTAATAGAAATGTTATTTATAATACAAATTATGTTATAAATAATAAAATTTAAATAGTAAATAATAAAAAACTTCTTTAATATTATAATATAATGATGAATAGAAACTATATTAGACGTAATATTACAACTATCGCAATAATAATATATGCATTGCTTTATACAATTGTTATAATGTTAAAACCTGCATTCATATACAACGAAGATGGAAGTTTGCGGGATTTCGGAATTGGATATAAAAAAAAGACAGTAATTCCTGTTTGGTTAGTAGCAATATGTTTAGCGATAGTTTCATATTTTGGTGTTTTATATTATTTAACTTACCCTAAAATGGTCGAATAACTTTAATCGGTTATTTTATAAACAGTTTCAGGTTCTTTATTTAATTTCTTTTTTTCTATTTCTTTTATTTGATCATCATTATTGTTCATGACACTAATTGGCTTTTTACAACCTGCATTTAGAATATAATTATAACTGGCAGATGTAATAAGACTACCAATTAATATATACCAAATATATTCAGAAACAAAATATTTAATTCTTACAAAGTTTTCTAATTTACCTTTTAATGTAGGATCGCCCTTAACGCCCGATTTAAATAAAATACTTGAGGTATCCCAGAATTTAGAAAAATTGGAAGGCGTTATTTGATTAATTAACAATGATTCATTACCGTATATTTGTGCTAAAGATTGTTGAATATTTTTGTCACTATTACTTAAAAACTTAAGATTTGTTGTAGCCTTTGGTTTAAATATTTCGTGTATTACTTTAGATAAACCTAATATTTTAACAAAACCATAACCAAATGTATTTGAAAAGGGTGCCAACCAACCTGGGAATAACATGATCATTAAATTAAATACGCCAAAAATTAATATCCATGGTATTGAGGTAACAAATATCGCCGTTAATACTTGGTTGCTCCCACAAATTTTGCCTGTTAGATCTAAATTAATTACATACTCTATTATTATTATGAATAATATGTAACCAATCGAGATTGCTTTTTCGCTTGATTTTAGATAATATTTAAGTGGAAAATATAATGTTGTCAATATAAAAAACCATAACATTGCTGCCGACGGATTGGGTGTTTTATCGCTCATATATAAATAATATGTATAATATATTTTAAAAATATGACATTAATAATTAATGAATGAGGAAACACCTATTTTATGTGAACCTGGTATGAAATATTTTATTAATTGTTCTCTTAAAGAAAGTCGTAAATTAAAAGAAAAACACTCGAGTTTAATTTTTAATATAGTCATGACATTATCATTAATAGGAGCTATATCGTCAATACTTTTTTATAGATATAAAGGACGATTAACAAAACGAGATATAGAAATAAAAAATCGAAAAAAACAAGAATATATAGTATCTAAATTACAACATCTAACAGCAATAAGAGAAAAAAATAATCTAAGTTTGATATCTGATTTACCTGTATTGGATAATAATCCAGAATTAGAAATGCTTAAAAGATATGCATAAATTATAATTTATAAATTATAATTTATAATTATATATGAGTTTAAGTAATTCAGAATCAGTTTCATCAATAATATCTACACAGTCGGCATCATCGCCCGCATCATCGTCAGCATCATCGTCCGTATCAGAATCTGCATCAACATCTGCATCAACATCTGCATCAACATCTGCATCAACATCTGCATCTGCATCATCGACATCAGAATCAGGATCAAAAACATCGTCGTCCCAAGTAAATATGGAAAAAGAAGTAAATGACTTTTATAAATTAAAAGCAAAATACAATGAAAAAATCTCAAAAATAAAACAAAAAGTAAAAAATAAAAATACTTTAACAAAAAAAGATAAACAAAAGGAATTCAGAAATATACAATTTAAATGTGTTAATTGTAATAGACCGGGTGGAACATTATTTGAAATAAAAAAAAATAAATTGTCTGCTTTATGTGGGGCAAGTAGTAAATGCGATTTAAATATAAGTATTGACAAAAAAACATATTATAATATACGAAATGAAAAAGCAGAAGTCGAAGAACAAATAAACGTATTAAAAACAGATATAATAAAAACAAAATTAGATTTTTTATTTAATTATATAGAGGAAAGCGAGGCAATAAAAGAATTTTCGATACAAAAAGAAGATTTCAACTTATTTTCAAAAGGATTAATTGCTACAAAAAAAGATTATATAGAAATTGTAGATAATATAGAAACAAATACTTTATTAAAAGAAACAATTATCTTATTGCATGAAAAAATAATACAAATAAAAGATTTAGAAAAAAATTATATTGAAACAAAAAATACACAATTGATAGAAGATATAATTAATATTTATAAAATAGATATAATACCATTAAATAAAAAAATTAGACAGCTTAAGTATAGTTATTATAATATTGTCAAGGATGAAAAGGATAATAATATTATTATTAAAACCCCTTATACATTAGACAAACTATTTTTACAGAATGTTTGATATTATACAAATAAAAAATGAACATAGATTATATAATGTTATTTAAATATATTTCCCTGCCAATATTCATTATTAGTCTCTCGTTGGGCATATTGTATGTATATTTATTAAACCCGAGTCCTAATATTATATATGTTTATCCTACACCTGACAATGTTAATAATATTGAATATAAGGATAAGGCAGATACGTGTTTTGGGTTTGAGGCATCAGAAGTAAGTTGCTCGAATAGCAATTTTAAAGAGATACCAATACAAAGTTAAAAAAATAAAAACATAATATATAATGGTTATTGACAATGTTATTAAATCAATGAAAACAGATATAGGAAAAATGATATTATCTATAATTTTAGGAATTGGTTTAGCCAGTTTATTTAGAAAATCATGTGAATCGCGAAATTGTTTAGTGTTTCACGCACCGTCTTTTAAAGAAATAAATGAGAATGTTTATAAATATGATAATAAATGTTATAAATTTAAAGAACATCCCATAAAGTGTAATGGAAAAAATAAGAAGCAGGTAAGATTTGCGTAATTTATTTAATATATATTTTAATTTAATATATATTATATGACTTCTAATTTAGATGACTTGCCTGTTTCAAATCAAACAGATCAAAATAATATTACTCTACAAACAAGTGAAAAAAATACAGTGGTAGAAGGTTCTATAAATAATATACAACAACAGCGCGAAAATGATTTAAAACAAAATATCGCACAATCAACTGGTCAGCAGGGACTAAATAATAACGGTAATAATAACGACAACAACAACAACAACAACAATAATATAAATGATTTTGTTACAAGTATCCAAAGTGCTGTTTCAAGTGGTTCTTTGAGTTTACCTTCGAGGGATATACCACAAACACAAAGTCATATAACACAAGATGATGAAATAAAACAAAATTTTATTCCAGGAGATAATGCTGATTACATTGACGAAGATAGAAGCAAACACGATATTATAAACGATTATATAAAAAAACAAGAAAATAATAATAAAGCAGACGATTTATATAATAAACTACAAACACCAATTCTAATGTCGGTATTATATTTTATTTTTCAATTACCGGTAGTGAAAAAACTATTTTTAAAATTATTTCCTGCCTTTTATCACAAGGACGGGAATTTAAATTTAACAGGATTTATTGTAAACAGTGTCTTATTTTCCATTAGCTATTATATAATAAATTATTCAATTGATTATTTTAGCATCTAAAAACATAACATAACACATTCGAATATTCTACTCTTCAATATTTAACTTTGTCATAGTAACTTTGGCTTGATCAGCAAAATAATTTACAATTTCGTCATTTTTATAATCGTTAATGTAGCGAACTTCTTTTATACCAGAAGCACATAATACTTTAATGCAATTGATACATGGATAATGAGTTATGTAAGCAACACTATCTTTACAACTAACCCCTCTTTTGGCACAATCCGCAATGGAATTTTGTTCTGCGTGAATAGTTGCTATTTCATGATTGTCGCGCATAACCTGTTTATGTTCAGCACCAGGCAAATAACCATTATAACCCTGAGATATAATTCTGTTATCTTTTACAAGCAAACAGCCTACTTTTAATCGCTTACAAGGTGAACGACTTGCTGTGAGAGTAACGATATCTTTGAAATATTCATCCCACGATGGTCGTTTAGGTTTAGGTTCAATGTCTTCACCCATATTAACTAATATATATAATATTATTTTTATGTAGTGTTATAAGTTATAAGTTATAAGTTATATGTAAAAATAATTTATTGTTATATGGATGATAACAATAAACTATTAAATTTATATGTTAATACATTAGTAAAGAACGTAGATTCAAAAAAAATACCAAAGGAAATAGATCTTATATTCGATGGTGGAGTGTTTAATGGATTTATCGGCTATGGATTTTCTATGTATTTAAATGAATTACAAAAACAAAAGAAAACGAAAGTTGTTCGTGTCTCTGGATGTAGCATAGGTTCTTTATTGGCTTTATTATATATAGTAAATATTGAAAAAGAACTTGATATAGATATTAATAATATATTTAAAAAAGGAATAACATGTTTTAAAGAAAAATATAATTTTAGCGAAAATGAAGAAATACTAAGAGAACTGGTTTATTTACTTTTTGAAGACGATAATTTAAACATGTTAAAAGACAGATTATACATATCTTATTATGATATGAAAAAGGTAGAAAAAAAAATAGTACATAACTTTAAAAATAGGGATCATTTAATTGAATGTCTCATTAAAAGTAGCCATATCCCTTTTATTTCAAATAATGAATTTAAATATAAAAATAAATACATTGATGGGTTGACACCATACATTTTTAGAGACAACCAAAGACCTTCATTGCATATAATGTTAATTACATTTAAAAATTTATCTCGTATTTTTTTTAATTCAAATGAGGTAAATGCCAATTCAAGAATAATATCGGGCGTTGCAGACGCAGACGAATTCTTTACTTGCGGGAAATCAAATATGTGTTCGTATGTTAGAGAATGGAATAATAAGAGATATTTATTTATAAGAGGGAGAGAACTATGCTGTTTTTTTATTATTTGGTTCATTGAAATTTTAATTATTATAACAAAATATATACCTGATTTTGTAACGCGAACTACAATTTGTTGTGGATTAAAACATATTTTTAGTGAAACATATAAAGATATTATGTTTAAATTAGTAAATTAATATTTCGGTTTCCATTTTTTAAAATTACAATTATCGATACACGCTTCGACAGGAACGTTTAAGCAAAATTTGTTTGGGTATCCTTGTTTAATACACTTGTTATACGATTCATAACCTTCTCTCTTTTGTTTGTTAAGTATCAATAACCATCTTGATATGATATTCCATAATAATATTAATAACAAAATTGCAGCTGCTAAATTTATAATATTTTTAGATATCATACTATTAATATATGAAAATATTATCTTATTTTAATCATTAATTTTTTTGTTTGGTTCTCTTTTGTTTGGTTCTGTTTTTTAAACTTATTTTTTTGGTTTTTTTTGGTTTTTTTTGGTTTTTTTGGTTTTTTTGGTTTTTTTATATTCTTATTTCTACCCGGATAATACTTAAAATAATTATATAAAAACTCTTGATTATTTTTATCTTGTTTTAGTTTATCGTAATTTTTA
>Ga0209095_1000196_pt1 | contig 38687 bp, 33 predicted proteins | sample COGITO_mtgs_1104_3_FD_184795 | JGI IMG/M metagenome (GOLD analysis project Ga0209095, IMG submission 184795) | Pelagic marine microbial communities from North Sea - COGITO_mtgs_110404 (SPAdes) (version 2) | ecosystem: Environmental > Aquatic > Marine > Epipelagic ... | reverse complement strand
TGACGATTCTAAAGCGGTGGCGGCAGGCGGGGCGGACGATGCCGGTTCTGGTTTTGACGGCGCGCGGGTCCTGGACAGAACGTGTCGAAGGTATTGATGCGGGGGCCGATGATTATCTGGCCAAACCCTTTCACATCGAAGAAGTCCTGGCGCGGCTTGGGGCGATCATCCGCCGCTCTGGCGGTCAGGCCAGCCCGGTGATCAAAGTGGGTGAAACCGAACTTGACATGCGTCAGATGCGGATCACGGTGCGCGGTGTTCCGGTGTCCTTGTCGCCGCAGGAATACCGGCTGGTATCGTTCTTGATGATCAACAGCGGGCGGATCGTGTCGCAGCAAGAATTGGCCGAACATTTACAGTCTGTCCATTTTGAACGCGAATCCAATGCGGTCGAAGTACTGGTCGGGCGGGTGCGGCGAAAAATGCCGACGGCGTTGATCCGGACCCGTCGGGGATTTGGCTATATTGTTGAAACGGACCCCGCACCATGACCTATCGGATGCAGTCCTTGCGTGTTCGGCTTTTAATCATCTCGGCGGGCATTGTTGTCCTTGCCTTGTTTGTGACTGCAATCGGCTTGACGGAACTGTTTGAACGGCACTCAAAACGCCGCGTGGCGCAGGAATTGGACGTTTACCTGACGCAACTATCCGGCGCGATACGGTTTGACGCCGATCAGCAGCCCTTTTTGATCCGTGATCCTGCGGACCCGCGGTTCAACACTGTCTTTGGCGGGCTGTACTGGCAAATCGGGACCGATCAAAACGATATTCTGCTGCGGTCCAGATCGCTTTGGGATTCAGAAATCAGCCTGCCTCAAGACACTTTGGTGCCGGGAGAGACCCACCAACACAGCCTTGAGACAGCTTTCAGCCGCGCCTTGCTGGTGCGCGAGCAAATGATCACAATTCCAACTGCCGGGACGCTTGTCGATGTGCGGGTATCGGTTGCGGTCGATTCAGTTGAAATCGAACGGCTGGCGGTTGATTTTCGCAAGGAACTGATCCCGGCTTTGGCGCTTTTGGGGATCGTATTGTTGGCAGGGTTCGGGTTTCAGATCGCAGCCGGGCTTAAACCGCTGGGGTCCTTGCAGGCCTCGGTGAACAAGGTGCGTTCGGGCAAGCAGTCGCGGTTGACGGCTGATGTCCCCCGCGAAGTAAAGCCGCTGGTAGACGAGGTGAACGCGCTTTTAGAGCTTCAGGGGGAATCAATGATCCGGGCGCGTGACAGGGCGGCGGACCTTGCTCATGGCTTCAAGACGCCCCTGACGGCGCTGGCAACCGACATCGCGCGGCTGCAGGCAAAGGGCGAAACCCAGATCGCCGCAGACATCGAAGACGTGGCAATGCGGATGAAGCGCCTGATGGAGCGCGAGTTGGCGCAGGCCCGGATCCGGCACGGGGGCAGGGTACACAGCGCGTCTTTGAATGCCGCGACAGCAGCGATCCTGCGGACCTTGGAGCGCACGCCGCGTGGTGAAACCATTCAGCTAACGCAGGATATTCCCGACCATATTGATGTGGCGATGGACCGCGATGACCTGAACGAGGTCTTGGGGAATCTTTTGGAAAATGCCCTGCGCCATGCCCGAAGCTTGGTTCATGTGACGGCTGCGTGCCATGCCGGGCGCGCTGTTGTCGAGATCACGGATGACGGTGTGGGCCTGAGCAAAGAGCAATCCGATGCCATGGTCAAGCGCGGTGCGCGGATGGATGTCAAAGGCACAGGAACGGGCCTTGGGCTGGCGATTGTTCAGGATATTCTGGATGCGTCGAAGGGGTCGATGACCCTGAAACAGGCACGCGGAGGCGGTTTGAAGGTCGTGCTGGATTTGCCGATGCCAAGCGCGGTCGCGCCTGACTGACAGGGGGCTTTCGCGCCCCCATCACCCTTCGTTGATATCGCGTTCCACGATACGTGCGCCGCTGGATTGACGTTTGAAAACGACACGCAATACGATCCACCCCAGCAGGGACAGCCCCGCAAACAGGGCCAGCAGCAACGATACGCCAGCACCGGGCAGGACCAGCACGACCGGAACCATCGCCAAAGCGCCAAGGGCGAAGCCTAGAAATATGTTGCCCGGCACCAAAATCTCGACCAACGCCAACACCAGCGCCACCGAGACCCAAACCCACCAAAGGGTCACATAGTCGGTCAGCATCACCCGCGTCCTTTCAACAGTTTGAATGCATCGCCAAAGGCCTCGAGCGCTTGGGCGGGGACCAGAATTGTCTGGTTGCCGCTGCCCTTGCCAAGGGCGTTCAACGCTTCGACCTGTTTCAGCGCAATCTGGTACTGCGCCGCTTCCAATCCGTTCTCACCAATCGCGGTTGCCACGACCTGTGTCGCATAGGCCTCGGCGTCGGCCAGCACGCGGCGTGCCTTGGCGGTTTGTTCGGAGGCATAAAGCTCGGCGTCGGCGGCCAGTTCCACGGCACGTTTTTTGCCCTCGGCTTCGGTCACTTGTGCGCGGCGCGCACGTTCGGCATTCAGCTGTTGCATCATCGCGGCGCGGGTCGCGGCATCAAGGTTCACATCCAGAATCTCGGCGCGGGTGACTTCGATGCCCCAGTTATCGACGGCATCCTCGACGAGCAATTTGATGGTGCTGATCAGCGCCGTGCGGTTCGATTGCACCTCGTCCAGATCCATCTTGCCGATTTCGGCACGCACGATCCCGGCCACGGTGGTGGCGATGGCGCTGTCGATATCGCGGATGCGGTACACGGTCTTTTCAGGTTCGATGATCCGGTAAAACACCGATGTGTCAACTTGAACCAGCACGTTGTCACGGGTGATCGCGTCTTGGCTGGCGGTTGGCAATTGCCGTTCGAGGATCGAGATTTTATGTGCAATGCGGTCAATGAACGGCACGATCATGTTGATGCCCGGCCCCATAACCGCCCGCAACCGGCCAAAGCGTTCCACGACATGCTGTTCGGACTGGGGTACGATTTTGACCGCTTTGACGACCAAAATAACCAAGAGCAAAGCCAGCAGGATCAGGGGCAGGTTGGTCTGGAAAATCTCCAGCAGGATGTCTTCGATAAGCACGCGCGTGGTCTCCTTTGAGGGACGTTTTGCGGCAGTTTCCGCCAAATCGGCAAGAAAGCAAAGCGCCATCGTGATTGCGCGCGATTGCACGATATTTTATCATGATTGCGCGCAATTGCACGACATCATTGCGTGCAATTGCACGACATCCTATAGGGCCAGCATGGAAAAATTCTCATTCGATCTTCAGGCCCGCGACGGGGCCGCGCGCACCGGGGTTATCTCGACCCCGCGTGGTGACATTCGCACACCTGCGTTCATGCCTGTGGGCACTGCGGCCACCGTCAAGGCGATGATGCCCGAAAGCGTGGCCGCCACCGGTGCCGACATTTTGCTGGGCAATACCTATCATTTGATGTTGCGCCCCACAGCCGAGCGTATCGACCGGTTGGGCGGCCTGCACAAGTTCATGAATTGGCATAAACCGATCCTGACCGATTCAGGCGGTTTCCAAGTGATGAGCCTAGCTGATTTGCGCAAGCTGACGGAAAAAGGCGTGACCTTCAAAAGCCACATCGACGGGTCCAAGCATGAATTAACCCCCGAACGGTCGATGGAGATACAAAAGCTGCTCGGCTCTGACATCGTCATGTGTTTTGACGAATGCCCAGCACTGCCTGCCGACCGTGACCGGATTGCGGAATCGATGCGTCTGTCGATGCGGTGGGCCGCGCGCAGCCGCGACGCCTTTGGCGACCGTCCTGGCCATGCGTTGTTCGGCATCCAGCAAGGCGGGTTGGAGCGTGACTTTCGCGAAGAAAGTGCCAAGGCGTTGATCGACGTGGGCTTTGACGGATACGCCGTAGGTGGTCTGGCCGTGGGCGAGGGGCAAGAGGCGATGTTTGGCTGTCTCGACTTTGCGACCGACATGCTGCCAGTGGACCGCCCGCGCTATTTGATGGGCGTTGGCAAACCTGACGATATCGTCGGTGCTGTCGCGCGCGGCATCGACATGATGGATTGTGTTTTGCCGTCGCGATCTGGCCGCACGGGGCAGGCGTTCACCCGCCACGGTGTTGTGAACATCAAGAACGCGCGCCATACGGACGATCCGCGCCCGCTGGACGAAGACTGCACATGCCCCGCCTGTTCAAACTACAGCCGCGCCTATCTGAACCATGTTTTCCGCAGTCAGGAGATGATCAGCGGCATGCTGCTGACTTGGCACAACCTGCATTACTTCCAGGAAATCATGGCCGGTATGCGTGGGGCGATTGCCTCTGGCACGTTTGAGGCATGGCAGGCTGATTTCCATACGCAAAGGGCGCAGGGCGATATAGAACCGCTTTGAAACTTCAAGCGGGCCAATGAAAAATAAACCCGTGAACCAATCCTTGCTGTCAGGCGTCTTGAGCTTAGGTGCTTAAGATAACTTAACAGCTAGGAAAGGACTTTGAGATGTCGGAAAAACTATTCTCTCCCGTGACCGTTGGGGCAATCGAAGCGAAAAATCGTGTGGTGATGGCCCCGTTGACGCGCAACCGTGCGGATAACGACACTGGTGAAGTCGGCGAGTTGCACGTTGAATACTACGCTCAACGCGCCGGTGCCGGCATCATCATCACCGAAGCCGCGCAGATCAGCCCCGAGGGCAAAGGTTATCTGGCGACGCCGGGCATCTACAGCGATGGTCAAGTTGCCGCGTGGAAAAAGGTAACCGATGCTGTGCACAAAGCAGGCGGCAAGATCGTCATCCAGCTGTGGCACGTAGGCCGGATCAGCCACACTTCCCTCCAGCCGGACGGTCAACAGCCGGTCGCACCCTCTGCGATCACGGCGGATGTCAAAACATTCACGGCAGACGGATTTGAGCCCACATCGGAACCGCGCGCCCTTGAGACCGCTGAAATCGCCCGCGTGATTGCTGACTATGTCCATGCCACCAAGATGGCGCGCAAGGCGGGATTTGACGGGGTCGAGGTCCACGGTGCTAACGGCTATCTTTTGGACCAGTTTCTGAAAACCAAGACCAACAAGCGCGATGACCAATACGGCGGTTCGCTGGAAAACCGCGCCCGCCTGTTGCTTGAGGTGATTGAGGCGGTCACAAATGGATGGGATGGTGCCCATGTCGGTCTGCGTCTGTCGCCGTTTTCGCCTGCCAATGATGTGGATGATGCAAATCCGCAAGAAACCTTTGAATATCTTGTGCCAAAGTTGAACAAATTCGGTTTGGCCTATCTGCACATGGTCGAAGGGGCCACAGGTGGGTCGCGCGACCTGAATGAAGGCGAAAGCATCCAGAAGCTGCGCAAGCTTTTTGACGGTCTTTACATGGCCAACAATGGCTATGACCGTGACCTTGCGATCAAGACCGTCAATGATGGTGCGGCTGATTTGATCGCGTTCGGCAGACCCTTTATCGCCAACCCAGATCTGGTCACGCGGCTTGAACAGCACACGGCACTGAACAAGGGCGATTCCAGCACGTTTTATGGTGGCGGTGCACGCGGCTATACCGATTACCCGTTTCTAGAAGAAGACGCGGTTGAATAAACGCCAATTTTTCCGACCCTTGTGTTCAGGGGCCGGAAATCCCCGAATATCAGGCGAATTTTGGCAGCAATTTAAGCGATCCGTGCTTGTCTGTCGGTTCGGCACGGGTCATTCTAGCGCAAAACCGAAAACAGGGCCCCGGCGCAACGGGTATTGAAACAGGCGGGTAGGGTTCCCAAATACCTACCCAGAACAGGAGATAGCCGAACGGTCGCCTATGACAGGGGCCAGCGTTATCTTGCAGTATAAGGAAAAGAGCATGTTAGAGCCTCTGAACGCATCCTACCCCGTGTTGCCCCTGCGCGACATCGTGGTGTTCCCCCATATGATCGTGCCGCTTTTTGTCGGGCGCGAAAAGTCAGTGCGCGCACTGGAAGAAGTCATGGCAGACGACAAGCAGATTTTGCTGTCCAGCCAGATTGATCCCGGTATTGACGATCCCGATTCCGACGGAATCTTTAAGGTCGGCGTCTTGGCCAACGTGCTGCAATTGCTGAAATTGCCAGATGGCACCGTCAAAGTCCTTGTCGAAGGCCAGGCACGGGTGCGCATCACGGAATTCCTTGAAAACGATAGTTTTTTTGAGGCGCGTGCCGAATATCTTACCGAAATGCCCGGCGATGAAACCACCACCCAGGCGCTGTTGAAAACCGTGACAGAAGAGTTCGAGCGCTATTCCAAGGTCAAGAAAAACGTTCCCGAAGAGGCGCTGACTGCGGTTCTTGAGGCAACCGAACCTGCGCGTTTGGCGGATCTGGTCGCGGGCCACTTGGGCATCGAAGTCGAACAGAAGCAGGATCTTTTGGAAACGCTGGCTGTGTCTGAACGGCTGGAAAAGGTTTATGGTTTGATGCAGGGCGAAATGTCTGTCTTGCAGGTCGAGAAAAAGATCAAGACACGCGTCAAATCGCAAATGGAGAAAACCCAGCGCGAATATTATCTGAACGAACAGATGAAGGCTATTCAGACTGAACTTGGCGATGGCGAAGACGGCAAGAACGAAATTGCCGAACTTGAAGCACGGATTGCTGAAACCAAGTTGAGCAAAGAGGCCAAAGAAAAGGTCGATGCCGAACTGAAGAAGCTGAAAAACATGTCCCCCATGTCAGCCGAAGCCACAGTCGTGCGCAACTACCTTGACTGGATTCTGTCGATCCCGTGGAATGTGAAATCACGCACCAAAAAGGACCTTGTTAAGGCCCAAAAGGTGCTGGATGACGACCACTATGGCCTTGAAAAGGTTAAAGAACGCATTGTTGAATACCTTGCCGTGCAGCAGCGGTCCTCCAAGTTGAAAGGCCCGATCATGTGCCTTGTTGGCCCTCCGGGGGTTGGTAAAACATCGCTTGGTAAATCTGTGGCCAAGGCGACAGGGCGCGAATTCATCCGCATCAGCCTTGGTGGCGTACGTGACGAATCCGAAATCCGCGGCCATCGCCGGACCTATATCGGGTCCATGCCCGGTAAGATCATTCAGGCGTTGAAAAAGGCAAAGACGAATAACCCGCTGATCTTGCTCGATGAAATCGACAAGATGGGGCAGGATTTCCGCGGCGATCCCGCGTCGGCCATGCTCGAGGTGCTTGATCCCGAACAGAACGCCACATTTGTGGACCACTATCTGGAGGTCGAATACGACCTGTCCAACGTGATGTTTCTGACCACGTCCAACAGCTATAACATGCCGGGTCCGCTTTTGGACCGGATGGAGATCATTCCGCTGTCGGGTTATACCGAGGACGAAAAGCGCGAGATTGCAAAACAGCATCTTGTGGCCAAGCAGATCAAGAACCACGGCCTGAAGGAAAAGGAATTTTCCATTGAAGACAGTGCCTTGACCAGCATGATCCGCTATTACACCCGTGAAGCGGGGGTTCGGAACCTTGAACGCGAGATCGCCAAGGTGGCGCGTAAATCGCTGACCAAGATCATCAAGAAAGAGGTCGATAGCATCACTGTGACGGGCGACAACATCGAGGATTTCCTTGGCGTTAAGAAGTACCGTTATGGTTTGGCCGAACTCGAGGATCAGGTTGGTGTCGTGACGGGGCTGGCCTATACATCGGTGGGCGGCGAATTGCTGCAAATCGAAGCGCTGCGCCTGCCGGGTAAGGGCCGGATGAAGACAACCGGCAAGCTGGGCGATGTGATGAAGGAATCCATCGATGCGGCCAGCAGCTATGTCCGCTCTATCAGCCCGCAAATCGGGGTGAAGCCACCCAAGTTCGATTCGATCGATATCCACGTGCACGTACCGGATGGTGCGACGCCCAAGGATGGTCCATCAGCCGGTTTGGCGATGGTGACGTCGATTGTTTCGGTGCTTACGCAAATTCCGGTGCGGCGTGACATTGCCATGACTGGCGAAGTGTCGTTGCGCGGGAATGCGATGCCAATCGGCGGCTTGAAGGAAAAGCTGTTGGCGGCCCTGCGCGGTGGAATCACGACGGTCTTGATCCCGGAAGAAAATGAAAAGGATCTGCCGGATATTCCCGACAACGTGAAGGAAGGGTTGAAGATCATCCCGGTCAAGCACGTGTCCGAAGTTCTCAAGCACGCGCTTGTGCGTCAGCCAGAGGCGATCGAATGGGATCAGGATGCCGAGGACGCAGCCGCAGCGGCTGCTTTGGCCAAGAAATCATCCGGCGGGGACAATGCCACTGCGCATTGACCTGATGTTGTGAAACAATCGAAAGGCCACCCGGTACAAGGGTGGCCTTTTGCGTTTAATATGGCCGTTTTACACCAGATATAGTGTCAAAAAGCGCGTGTTCTGCAAGGATTGCTGGATTATTGGCTAGTTTTGGGTTATCAAAAGTTAATGAAAAATCACAAGGCAGCATAGAGTTCCATGAGCAGCACAATCAAAAACACCAAGTCGAAGCCCGCCTCTAGCATGGCCACTGGCGCATCAACCAGCCAAACGAGCAAGGTGCAAACGCCCAAGCCCGCGACCGCAACCCCAGCCGCTGTAGTTGATGGGCCACGCCCTGTTATCGTCGGACCTGTGATGCGCAAGAAAGAGCTGATTGATCTGGTTGTCGAACGCTCGGCCATCAAAAAGAAAGACGCCAAGCCCGTCGTCGAAGCAATGCTTGCCGTTCTGGGCGAGGCCTTGGCTGACAATCGAGAATTGAATTTGCTTCCGATGGGCAAGTTCAAAGTAGTGAACGAAAAAGATCTTGGTAACGGCAAGATGATGCGGGTGAAAGTGCGCCAAGTCACTCCATCAGACAAACCCGAAACCGCCGGTGCGGATACCGACGAATCCGACGTTTAGGCACGGCGCGCCATGACGATACAAGAGGCCCTTTGAATTCAAAGGGCCTTTTTGGTTTCGGGGTAGGTGTGCGTAAGTGCCGCCCTATGCCACAGCGCATTAAGAGTACGTGTTGTATCGAGCCATATTGAGTATTGTCGCAAGCCAAATCAGGTGGCACTAGATTGTGCCGTCACGAGAGTGTGAGTGTTAGATGTCCGCTGACATGGACGTTTGGGGTGTTCCTGCCCGGAAAGTGGTCGAGCAAGGCGAACGGCAGGCAGATATCGGGCAAGACCCCGTGGCATCAGTCATGACCCCTAGCGAGCCGATTGAAGGGTCCAATTCCGAATGCATATGTAAGAGCTTCATGTTGGTGAAACGACGCTTGGGTGCAGACTGCGTCTTGATGGTCTTGAATTGCGCACTGTGGTTCCACTTTTGACTCTCAACACCCCATATCGTGCCACGACGCATCGGCGTACCGTTGCTTAAGAAGCGGGCCGCTGCTGCCCTGATGTATCTGGAACCCGTGATCGACGTTGATATTGCCTTGAATGGTCGAGAGAGTATCGAAAGCGCAAACATCATCGGCTGAAGCGACTTGTCCAAGACAGACCATCAGCCCGGCCATGACCCTCTTTCTTCCGACCAACATCATGCGGGCACCCCCTCAAGGGTGTTAGCTTTGCAAGAATGTCGTCAGTCTGAAGGTGGGTGTAGCACATTAGCATTCGCAGATCACGATGGCCGCTGATCATCTGCAATAGACGTTGCCCCCAGCCGCTACATGCGATGTTGATAGCGTGCTGTATCCAACCGAGTTCACGCACCACTATCGCAGGCTTCACCTCCTGCAACCTCCGAATACGATGTGCCACGAAGTCCGCCGTTGTCAGCTTGGCGATCCGCTATTGGGAAAGTGTTGGGCAAGTCCGCAAGAAGCCTCTGATCGCGTATCGTTCATTATCAACGCATCTTTTGAGGCTGGTAACAGTATCACGGTATCGCACAAGCACATCGCCAAGGGATATCCTCTCGGAAGCCAGCATTGGTGCATCCCTCGGATTTCCTCGCTCTCCCTTTAATTCCATCCCACGCGCCCAGTTCACCGCATCGGCACGCCGTGTGAACGATGGGACTGCGATCTCGTATCCTTGCTCACTATCGCTTGCCATTTGCCGCTCGATCTTTTGTTCACTGTAGCCATTATCTGCGTCTCCATAAGTTGGAGGCATCTTCAGGTTTTAAGTGCAGCGGACAGCAATGCAGGCGGCGCATAGTAGTCTGCGCCATTCCCGTAACTACTAGATAACATATGAGTATTTATGGTGGGTCGTGAGAGGCTCGAACTCCCGACATCTTCGGTGTAAACGAAGCGCTCTACCAACTGAGCTAACGACCCGTGAGCGATCTACTACCCTAAGGTTCGGAGGGGTTTCAACCCCATTTTTGCCGTCAAATGCAGTTTTCCGAATTATTTTTTCAGCGAGCGGTTTTTGGTTCCGTTTGCCTCGGTTGCTGGACGTTTTCCGCTATCATTGGAACTGATCCTCATGCTGGTTTGTTTGTTGCCTAGACCGCTCTCGACAGCTAATAGGAGGCTTGGTTTTTTTACGCCTTCTCCCCGATCTTTGAACCGCCATTGGATGGCACAGCAGGTCCCAACACCGGCCCCGCCAAGACTGACCCCGTAAATCCAGCCCGCCATCACCGGCACCATGAAAGATATTCTATGATCCTCGATATTGACGTCCAGCTTGAATATCAGATGTCCGGTCCGACGGATATGATCTTGCAGGTACAGGCCCCTGATTTCGCCGACCAGCGTGTCGTGTCCGAAAGCTTTGAGTTAAGCGAAACACAACATCGGGCGACCATTGCAGGCGAGGCGGGGATGGGCGAACGGGTCTTGATCCGCACAAATGGCAATCTTAGGTGTGATTACAAAGCGCGGTTTGACGTCGACAGGCCAGCCCTGCGGATCGAAGAATTCAAAAGCGTGCCGCCGCATAAATTGCCCAGCGACGCCGTGCGTTATCTGATGCCGTCGCGCTATTGCCCGTCGGATCAGCTGCAAAGCTTTGTGGCGGCTGAATATGGCAACCTCAGCGGTGGATACTTGATCGCGACATTGCGCGACTGGATTTATGAGCGGTTCCAATATGTTCCCGGTTCCAGCAACGGGCAGACGACAGCGCTTGATACCTTTGTCCAGCGCCAAGGGGTGTGCCGCGATTTTGCCCATGTGATGATTGCTTTGGCGCGCGCGACCGCAATCCCTGCGCGTTTCGTCAGCGTCTATGCGCCTTATGTGACCCCCCAGGATTTCCACGCCGTGGCCGAGGTGTTTTTGGATGGCACATGGCATCTGGTTGATGCAACAGGCATGGCTGCGGCCAACCAGATTGTGCGCATTGGTGTGGGCCTTGATGCCGCCGAGGTCCCGTTTCTAAGCAGCTTTGGGCCGGCGATGTTGCTGTCGCAGTCGGTAGACGTTCGGGTGGTCTAGGCGGTTGGCGATAGACAGGCGGGTCGGACCTAGTTATCCAGTCAGGGCAACTGTTTGGGCCGCGATGTTCATCTGAACGGGTTTGGCCCGACCCCGTTCCGGAACTTCGAAAGGATACGCCCATGGCCCTACAAATCGACATATCACGCTTTAAGAACCTTGCGATTGAAACCCATGACGACGGGGTTTGGGTTGTGACACTGAACCGTCCTAACAAACGCAACGCGTTGGACATCGACACCATCGAAGAGCTGGTTGATTTCTTTTCCGCCGCACCCCGTGCAGGGGTGCGGGCTGTGGTGCTGGCCGGGGCGGGCGACCATTTTTGCGCCGGGCTTGACCTGATCGAACACCACGATCAAGACCGCAGCCCTGCTGATTTCATGCATGTCTGCTTGCGGTGGCACGAGGCGTTCAACAAGATGGAATATGGCGGTGTGCCGGTCATCGCTGCGCTGCAGGGCGCTGTTGTCGGTGGCGGGCTTGAACTGGCAAGTGCGGCGCATATTCGCGTTATGGATCACAGCGCCTATTTTGCTTTGCCCGAAGGGCAGCGCGGCCTGTTCACCGGCGGCGGGGCCACGATCCGGGTCACCGATCTGGTGGGCAAATCACGGATGATCGACATGATGCTGACCGGCCGCGTGTACCAAGGCCAAGAGGCCGTTGACCTGGGGCTGGCGCAATATATCGTCGATGGCTCCAGCTTTGACACCGCCTTGGAACTGGCGCGCAAGACGGCGCAGAACCTGCCGCTGTCGAATTTCGCGATCTGTAGTGCGGTCAGCCACATGCAGAATATGTCCGCCATGGATGCCGCCTATGCCGAAGCCGTGGTTGCCGGTGTGGTGAACACCCAACCGGACGCACGCGCGCGGCTTGCGGCCTTTGCCGACAAAAGCGGCGCACGGGTGCGGCCTAACTCTTAGGGTCTTGGGTCAAGTCGGGCAGGGCGTCGTCATCATCCAGCAGCAGGCGGGCGGCGCTGCCCTCGGCATCGTCATATTGCCCGCTGCGCAGGGTCCACAGAAAGCCACATAGCCCCAAGCCGCCTAGGATAATCGACACCGGGATCAGGATCAGCAAGACATTCATCGGATGATCCTGATCCGCATCGCATTGGCTAAAACGGTCAGCGACGACACAGACATTGCAATCGCTGCGATCAGGGGCGACGCATAGCCCAACAAGGCCACAGGTACCGCGATGGCGTTATACCCCGCAGCGATTGCAAAGTTTTGCCGCGACAGCTGCGTGGTCGCGCGGGCAATCTTGAGCAGCAGCGGGAATTCTGCCAGCGTTTCGCGCAGCAACACGATATCGGCGGCACTGCGCGACGCATCCAGCGCCGAAGCAGGGGCGACCGATGCATGTGCCGCTGCCAGCGACGCGGTGTCGTTCAACCCGTCACCCACCATCAAAACGCGGTGCCCGGCCTGTTGCATGCCGGTGAGATAGGCGTGCTTCTGGGTGGCGCTGACGTTGAACTGGATGTCCTTGATCCCGATTTGCGCGGCCAGATCCTGCACCGGTTTTTCGCTGTCGCCGCTCAGAATTTGGGGGGCTATGCCCATGTTGCGCAGCCCCTCAAGGGCGGTTTGAACGCCGGGGCGCGGGATGTCTGTCAAGGGCAGTGGGATCGCAGGGTCATCGCCAATCTTCAGGCCCAATCCGTCAAATCCAGCCCCAAGCCATGATCCACGCCCCATCCGGACGGCTTGCCCCTTCAGGCGGGCCTCCATCCCGAACCCGGGGATTTCGTTTATTTCAGTCAGCGCTGCTGGCTGCACAGGCGGCAGCACAGCCAGAAGGCCGCGCGATACCGGATGGTCTGAGGATTGCGCCAACCTGCGCGCCACACCGGCCTGTTGGTCGCTTAGGGATGTGATCTTTCCGGTGCTGCTTGACAGGGTTAGCGTGCCGGTCTTGTCAAAGACGGCTACGTCTATTTCGGCCAATCGTTCTAGTGCTGTGCCAGATTTGACCAGAAACCCCATCCCATAAAGCCGCGCAATCGCCGCCGTGGCCACCGCAGGCACTGCCAGCCCCAATGCGCAGGGGCAGGTGATGATCAGGACCGCCACGGCGATGTTCAGCGCAAAGCGGATATCGCCGCTGATCCAGACCCAGACCACAAAGGCCAGCAGGGCCAGCAGGTGCACCGCAGGCGCATAAATCCGCGCGGCACGGTCGGCCAGATTGGTATAGCTGTTGCGGCTGTTTTCGGCCATTTCGACCAAGTTCGCGACGCGGCGCAGGGTCGTATCTTCGCCCACGGCGGTCGCTGTCATCTCGAAAGGGGCACCTTGGTTGATCTCTCCGGCTTGGACCGGGTCGCCTTTGGTCAAGGTCTGCGCAGAGGATTCGCCGGTCAGGAACGACCGGTCTGACAATGCCGATGGGCTGTTCAGCGTGCCGTCAACCGGCACACGAACGCCAGTAGGGATCACCAGTCGGTCGCCCACGCGCAGGGCGCTGACGGCGACCTTGGTGGCGTGACCCGCGTCAATGCGCTGTGCGGTTTGCACCTCGAGGGCGGCAAGTTCCTTGGCGGCCGATCTGGCCGAGCTTCGGCTTCGGTGATCGAGGTAGCGACCGATCAACAGGAAAAATGTCAACGACAGGGCGGCGTCGAAATAGGCATGTGCGCCGCCGTTCAGGACCTCGAACAGGGACATGCCCGCAGCCAGCAGAATGGCAAGCGAGATCGGCACATCCATGTTCAGCGCACCGACCCGCAGGGCCGACCATGCATTGGCAAAGAACGGCTGGCCACAAAACAGTACGGCAGGCAGGCTGATCAGTGCGGAAATCAGGTGAAACAGATCACGCGTGGCATCCGACGCCCCCGACCAAACTGCAACCGAGAACAACATGACATTCATCATCGCAAAGCCTGCGATGGCCAGTCGGATCAAAAGACCGCGGCCGACAGGGTCTTGGCCAGCTTCAAGCAAGGTCAGATCAAGGGGATAGGCGTCATAACCCGCGCCCTTGAGGACTTTGATGATGCTGTCATCCGACACATCGGCTCCGTGCACCGATACCCGTTTGAGCGACAGGTTTACGCGTGCGCTGTCAACGCCGGGCAGGGCGGATAGCGCGCGTTCGACCTTGCCGATGCAGGCGGCGCAATGGAGCGAGGGGATCGAAAGAACCGCATCCGGCGGGCGGGCATTGCGCGCAGTTTCCTGCGCCAAAGGTGCGACAGCGCAGGCGGGGCAGGCGGCGACATGGGTCATCTTGTGATATGCACCACGATGCGCTGCTGAAACAATACGCCGTTCGCAGCACGCAGTTTTACGCGTAGGTTCCAGTTGCCGGGGCCAGCGTTGACCGGTGCCACAAGCGCGTTGCCGTCGAAGGTAAAATCTGGTGTCTGATCGGCAACCACGCTGGTTGCGCGGCCGAATGTGGCCTCTTCGACCTGGGGCGCAATCCCGGTGCCGTCTTGCAAGATCACCAACTTTAACAGGTCGTGATCCACATCCGCGGACACGACCCAACCTAACGCCTCTTGGGCGTCGCGGTCTGCGTCAAATGATTGCGAGGCGACGTAGGAATTCTTGACCTCAAGCCCCGGAAACGTACGGACGGCCTGAAAGGCCAGCGTCAGATTAACCGCGATGATCACCCCGAACGCCGCCACAAAGCCGCCGAACACATGCCATCCTGTCAGTTCACGTTGCATCTAATTTCCCTTTCCGTTGAAGGTGGTGGCCTTTGAGGCGCGTGTCTGAGCCTCGCTATCTTCGACCCAGATCCGCAAAGGTGTCGCCGCCGCGTTGGCCGCAGGATCCTGCGCCCGAGCGGTTACATAGACACGTTGTAGCAGGGTCGTGTCCGCCGGTATGCGCAGTATCAACTGGTCTGTCCCCTCAAGCCCGATGCGCAAAAGCTCATCGCTGCTGAGGCTCAGACGGAACTGCCGGTCTTCGCCAGACTTGTTGCGCAGGCGCACGTCATAGATATTGCGGATCGAGCCATCCGATTGGGTCACATAGGTCGGGTTGCGGACCGGGCTGACGGTCAGTTCGATGTCCGACCGGATAAACAGCGCATAAACCAGCCCTACGCCGATTAGCGTCCATATCGCTGTGTAAAGGATCGTCCGGGGCCGCAAGATATGACGCCAGATCGGTTTCGGCTTGGCACCGGCACGCTCTGCGGCCTCGTCGGACAGGGCCATATAGTCGATCAGACCGCGCGGCTTGCCGATCTTTGCCATCACGTCGTCACAGGCGTCGATGCACAGCGCACAGGTGATGCACTCCATCTGCTGGCCGTCGCGAATGTCGATGCCAGCGGGGCAGACATTGACGCAGGCCATGCAGTCGATGCAATCGCCCGTGGTGCCGTCATGTTTCTTGCCGCGCGGCTCTCCGCGCCACTCGCGGTAGGCGACGGTGATGGTGTCGGGGTCCATCATCGCGGCCTGAATGCGGGGCCACGGACACATGTAATTGCAGACCTGTTCGCGCAAGAAACCGCCAAAAACAAAAGTCGTGGCCGTCAGGATCGCGATGGTGATGTAGGCGGCGGGGTGGGCGGTCAGGCTGACCAGATCACGCGCCAGCGTCGGTGCATCGGTAAAGTAGAACACCCACGCCCCGCCTGTGGCCACGGCGATGACCAACCACACGGCCCATTTTGTCAGGCGAAGCCGCCATTTTTGCACGCTCCATTTCGCGTGGTGCAAACGGACGCGCGCGTTGCGGTCGCCTTCGATCCAGCGCTCCACCAGAATGAAAAGGTCAGTCCAGACCGTCTGGGGGCAGGTATAGCCGCACCAGACACGGCCAAGTGCCGAGGTGAACAGAAATAACCCCAGCCCCGCCATGATCAGCAGGCCTGCGACGAAATAGAATTCATGGGGCCAGATCTCGATCCAGAAGAAATAGAAGCGGCGGCTGGCCAGATCCACCAACACCGCCTGATCGGGCAGGCTGGGGCCACGGTCCCAACGGATCCACGGGGTGATGTAATAAATGCCAAGGGTGACGATCATAATCGCCCATTTGAAACGGCGAAAAAACCCCGTGACGCGGCGGGGGAAAATCGGCTCACGTGGGGCATATAGGGAGGGTGGCGTGGTTTGGTCAGTCATCAGATAAATCCTTTTCGCCCCCTGACCTTAGCTGGGTCAGGGGGCGAAAACCTTGATCTTGATCAAGGTTTTTCAAATCGTCGATTTATTCGCCGCCACCCAGCCCGTGAACATAGGCGGAAACGGCACGTACGTCGGCTTCGGTCAGGCGTGGACCCCAAGCGGGCATCACACCGAAACGGGCATTGATGACTGTGTCGGTCAGGGTCGCGCGGTCACCGCCATAAAGCCAGATCGCATCCGCCAGATTGGGCGCACCCTGGGCACGGTCGCCCAAACCGGTTTCACCGTGACAGGCCGCGCAATTATCGGCAAAGACAGTTGCGCCCGTCGCGGCCAGTTCGGCGTCATAGTCGGCATTGGACAGGGACACGACATGTTCCACCACCGCGGCGATTTCCGGCTTTTCCAGCATGTCGCCAAAGGCGGGCATCTGGGAATAGCGCGCATCGCCGTCCTGATCGTTGCGGATGCCATGGCGCACGGTATATTCGATATCGGCCATTTCACCGCCCCAAAGCCAGTCATCATCCAGAAGGTTCGGATACCCCTTGGCCCCGGCAGCGCCCGACCCGTGGCATTGCGAACAATTTGCCCGGAACACCGCACCGCCGCGCGCGGTGGCATAGCGGTTCAGGTCGGGATCGGTGGGCAATGCGTCCATGTCGGTCGCCAGCAACGCAGTGACCAGATCGGCATTTTTGCCCTCGTGAGCCTTGATGTCGGCGGCCACATTCGCACGGGTCGACCAACCCAGCAGCCCTTTGGTCGCACCTGAAACCATCGGCCATGCAGGGTAAGCGATCGAATAGAGGATCGCCCAGATGATGCAAAGATACAGCGTCCACAGCCACCAACGTGGCAGCGGGGTGTTCAGCTCTTCGATGCCGTCCCAGCTGTGACCGGTGGTGGATTGACCGGTGATGTCGTCCTTTTTACCTTTAGACATGGTCATCGCCTTTCGCTGGAATGGTTTTTGGCTTGGTGTCGTCGCCCAAAGGGATGTGGGCGACGGATTTGTAAACTTCGCCACTGCCGGGCCGGTAGGCCCACAGGATCACGCCCGCAAAGAAGATGAACATGGCGAGCAGAACCCAGCTGTCGGCAAGTTCGCGCAAGAGGGAATAGGTATTCATATCGTGCCTCCTCAGCGGCTGGCATCTGGGGTGAAGGTCGAGAAATCAACCATGGTTCCAAGGATTTGGAGATAGGCGATCAGCGCGTCCATTTCGGTCACGCCGGGTTGGCCGTCGAAGTTCGATACGGCCGCACCGGGGTAGCGTTCAAGCATCCCGTCGTAATCCGCATCCGGATCGGCCTGAACGCGAAAATCTGACTCGGCCGCTTCGATCTGTTCGTCGGTATAGGGGACGCCGACAAAACGGTGGGTTTTCATCAGCGCTTGCGTGTGGGTCGGCTTGATTGGCGTTTCCTTGAGGAACGCGTATTTCGGCATGATCGATTCCGGCACCACGGATTGCGGATCGCTTAGGTGATCCACATGCCACGCATCGGAATAGCGCCCCCCCACGCGGGCCACGTCGGGACCGGTGCGTTTGGAGCCCCATTGGAACGGATGGTCATACATCGATTCCGCCGCCAGCGAATAGTGGCCATAGCGCTCCACCTCGTCGCGCATGGGGCGGATCATCTGGCTGTGGCAGACATAGCAGCCTTCGCGCACATAGATGTCGCGCCCGGTCAGCTCGAGCGGGGAATAGGGCCGCACGCCTTCGACTTCTTCGATGGTGTTTTCCAGCCAGAACAGGGGGGCAATTTCCACGATGCCCCCCACGGTGACCACAAGCAGCGATGCAACCAGCAGCAGGGTGGGGCTTTTCTCAAGGATGGCGTGTTTGTCGATAAAGGCCATTGTTTCAGCTCCTTATTCTGCGGGTGTTGCGTTTGAGGGCAGCGCTGTGGTCACCGGTTTCGCACCGCGAATGGTCATCCACATGTTCCAGACCATGATCAGCCCACCAGTGAGGTAGAGAACCCCGCCCATGCCGCGCACCACATACATCGGGAACTTGGCGGCGACGGTGTCGGCAAAGGAGTTGACCAAGAAGCCCTGATCATCGACCTCGCGCCACATCAGACCTTCCATGATGCCGGTGACCCACATCGAGGCGGCGTAGAGAACGATGCCGATGGTGGCCAACCAGAAGTGCCAGTTGATCGCGGACATCGAATGCATCTTTTCACGACCCCATAGTTTCGGCGTCAGGAAGTACAGCGCGCCAAAGGTGATCATGCCGTTCCAGCCAAGTGCGCCGGAATGCACGTGCCCGATGGTCCAGTCGGTGTAATGCGACAGCGAATTGACCGCGCGGATCGACATCATCGGACCTTCGAAGGTGGACATGCCGTAGAAGCCAAGCGAGATCACGAACATCCGCAAGACCGGATCGGTGCGCAGCTTGTCCCATGCCCCTTGCAGGGTCATCAGGCCGTTGATCATGCCACCCCAGCTGGGCATCCACAGCACGATCGAGAACACCATGCCAAGGGTCGCGGCCCAATCGGGCAGGGCGGTATAGTGCAGGTGGTGTGGACCGGCCCAGATGTAGAGAAAGATCAGGGACCAGAAGTGGATGATGCTGAGTTTGTAGGAATAGACCGGACGGTTCGCCTGTTTGGGAACGAAGTAGTACATCATCCCAAGGAAACCGGCAGTCAGGAAGAAGCCCACGGCGTTGTGGCCGTACCACCACTGCGTCATCGCGTCCTGAACCCCCGAGAAGACCTGAACCGACTTCGAGCCCCAAAAGCTGACCGGGATCGACAGGTTGTTGACGATATGCAGCATCGCGACGGTTATGATAAAGCTGAGATAGAACCAGTTGGCGACATAGATATGGCGTTCACGGCGCTTGAAGATCGTGCCAAGGAAGACCACCAGATAGGCGACCCAGACGATGGTCAGCCAGATGTCGACGTACCATTCGGGTTCTGCGTATTCTTTCGATTGGGTTGCGCCCAACAGATATCCGGTTGCCGCCAGAACGATGAACAACTGGTAGCCCCAAAAGACGAACCACGACAGATTGCCCCCGAACAGCCGCACCGAACTGGTGCGCTGAACGACATAAAACGACGTACAGATCAGCGCGTTGCCGCCAAAGGCAAAGATTACCGCCGAAGTATGCAAGGGCCGTAGCCGGCCAAAGTTGGTAAAGGGTTGGCCCCAATCAAAGTTCAATTCGGGAAAGGCCAGCTGAAATGCGATGAAGGTGCCCACGAGAAACCCCGCGATGCCCCAAAAGGCAGTCGCGATCACACCGGCGCGGATCACCCCGTCAGCATAGCCTGTTGAGGGGACAGCTTCGGGTTCATCAATGCCCCGCAGGGTCCAGATAAACAGACCCGCAGCGACAGCCATGATCAAAAACGCATGTACCTGATAGGCCAAGTCATGGGCCCAATTGACCCCCATTGCGGCCACCAGGGCCACGAGGGCCAAAATGACGAGTTTAAAGTAATTCATAGTGCACCTTAATTATTTGCATGCCTCTTTTTTCGGAGACCTGCATCTGTTCCTAGGCTTTGGACTAAACGCAGCGTGCGGGCCGAACCTTGATCTGCATCAAGTTTACCGGCTGTGCGCGGCTTATCTTACGACATGGACCGCAGATTTTGCGTGACGCACCACATGGCCAGCAACAGAACCCAACAGAATATCCGAAAGTGCGGGTTGATGGGACGCGATGACGATGCAATCGATTCCGTTTTCCTCGGCCCAGCGGGTGATGCGGGGGCCAGCGCGGCCATCCGCAATGGCTGCGTGCCCGTTTGGGATGTCGGCTGTAAGATCCTCAAGCCGCTTCGCCACGGATTCACGTGCGGTGATCATATAGTCAGCCGGCACATAGTCGGACACATAGACGGGGATCGTCTCTATGACATGAAGCAAAGTAATCCGCGCGCCGGGATCGGCCATCGCGGTGGCCGCTTCAATGGCGGTTTGGGTTTTGGCTTCTTCATCGACGACGACGGGAACGAGGATATTAGCATACATGGCTTTGATCTCCTGATTAGACAGGTAAAACAAAGCGGTTTGCGCAAGGATGCGCTTTGATGCAGATCAAATTTGCGGTTTTAATAAATTAAGGTCTTAGAAAGCAGGCGGATCAGACCAACGGGCCGCCGTCGGCATCATCGCCTGTAGCCAGATACAATGCGTCAAAATCAATGACCTTGAACTGCCGGCGGTCCGAGAATGTCAGAATGCCGTCTTTCTTCATTGCCCCGAACTGGCGGCTGACGGTTTCCAGCGTCAACCCCAGATAGCTGGCAATTTCTTCGCGGGTCAGCGGCAGGGCCAAGGGGCTGAGCGGGGTTTGTTCCCCAGACATATGCTGGCGTCGCACAAGCATCTGCACAAAGGTCGCGATCTTTTCACGCGCCGTTTTCCGCCCCAAAAGCACCATCCAGTCGCGGGCTGCATCCAGTTCATCCAGCGCCATCTCAAGCATGCGTTGTGCCACATGCGGCGTTGTCGCGACCAGATCCTCAAAGGGTTTGCGCTGGAAACAACACAAGGTCACATCCGTCACTGCAACAACGTCGAATTCGATCTGCGACCGTCCCGGCCGCCCGATAAAGTCTGAGGGAAACAACAAACCGACCATCTGCATGCGCCCGTCTTCCATGGTCTTGCCCAAGGTCGCGACCCCGTCCACCACGGATCCGACATAGGTCAGGCCATCGCCACGCCACAAGATCGGATCGCCAGCCTTGAATGTCTTGTAGCTTTTGATTTTCTCAAGCATGAGCAATTCGTCTTCGTTGCAGCGGGCACAGACCGCGCGGTGCCGGATCGGACACGCGCTACAAGAGGGGCGAATTTTTTCTTCAAGCATCATTATTTGATCTACATCAAGGAAAGCTGTCTCGTACTTTGCAACCTAGCGGTATGACACATATTGAGCAACTTCATTCCGCCGGACTTTTTGATACGAACGCCCCGCGTTACACCAGTTATCCGCCCGCCAATCATTTTGGCAGCGGCATCGGCGGTGCCCGGCAGGCTGAATGGCTGCGCGCGGTGCCCGACGGGGCGCAGGTGTCTCTGTATCTGCACATCCCGTTTTGCAAGCGTTTATGCTGGTTTTGCGCGTGCCGGACCCAAGGCACCAAGACGATGCGGCCGGTTGATTCCTATGTCGACACGTTGCTGGTCGAAATTGACCGCCAGCGCGCTTTGTTGCCCGCTAATGTGGCGATGTCGCGGCTGCATCTTGGGGGCGGCACGCCGACGATTCTGACACCTGACGTCATGGCGCGGCTGCTGGACCGTGTGTTTGATCGCTTTGACACCGGTACGGGTTTTGAATTCTCGGTCGAAATTGATCCGACCGAGGCGTCCGAACCCTTGCTGGATACGTTGATTTCATATGGCATGAACCGTGCAAGCATCGGTGTGCAGGATTTTGACCCACGGGTCCAAAATGCCATCGGGCGTCAGCAATCCTTTGCACAGACCCACGCGACCGTCTCCTATCTGCGTGCGGCCAACCTGCGAAGTCTGAACATGGACTTGCTGTACGGCTTGCCACATCAGACCGGCCCCAGCCTTAGCGCATCGCTTGAGCAGGTCATGGCCCTGCAACCGGACCGTTTGGCGCTTTATGGCTATGCCCATGTGCCGTGGATGTCCAAGCGTCAGGTGATGATCGACAGCGCCGCGCTGCCATCACCGCAAACAAGATTTCAACTGGCGGAACAGGCCCGCGAGATGTTGATACTGGACGGTTTCGTACCCATCGGCATTGATCATTTCGCCCGACCCGATGACGGGCTGGCCATCGCCTTGGCCAACGGGCATCTGCGGCGCAATTTTCAGGGCTATACCGATGATACCGCCGAGGTGTTGATCGGGATGGGCGCGTCCGCCATTTCGAAATTCGCGCAAGGCTACAGCCAGAACTTTCCGTCTACGGCACAATATACGTCGGCGATCGGGGCAGGGGGCTTGGCCGCTGACAAAGGCCATGTGATGACCCAGACCGATCTTTGGGTGGCGCGTGCCATTGAACAGCTGATGTGCCGGTTTGAAATCAATACGGTGGATTTGCGCGCACAGTTCCCGACCGAAAGCTGCGCCATCGCCCGGACCCTTAGTAATGTTGCCGCCAGCTTTCCTCAGGCGCTCAAATACCGGGACGGAATTTTGACGCTCGACCCCAAGTTTGAACCGCTGGTCAGGATCATTGCTGGCAAGCTTGATCTTTTCAAATCCACAAAAACTGCCCACAGCGCTGCGATCTAACCTGTTTCATGGCCATGCTTGGGCTGCGGAGGGATAATCCGGTACTTGGGTCCTCGACGACCTGAAAAAACGGCAATCTGAACAGAAAGACTTGCATCATCGGGGCGGCACCCTCATTCAGAGTGCTGTGAATAACAAAACACCCCCCGCGCCATTGTCCTTGGCGGCCCTTGGTTGGTCGCCCTTTTTTGATGACCAGATTGCGGCGGATGAAACGGGATGTCTAAAGCTGCGGGTGGCCACCGTACATCGCGCGCGCATGAGCGCCATTTCACAGGATGGTCCCGTTAAACTGCGTCTGCCTGCGCGCAGCAATACCGCAGAATTTGCCGTCGGAGATTGGGTGTTGGCCGATCCGCAAGATCATAGCCTGATCCGGCGTCTTGACCGGCAATCCCTGCTTGAACGTCAAACCGTCGGCGCGCGAGAGCCGCAGTTGATTGCGGCAAATGTCGATACGCTGTTGATCGTGACGTCGTGCAACGATGATTTCAATCCGGCCCGGTTAGAGCGCTATCTGGCCCTTGCCAACGAGGCGGGCACCAACCCAGTGATTGTCTTGACCAAGGCGGATCAGGTGACGGATGCGGCAGATTTCATCGACCGTGCCGCCGCGCTGCAACGCGGTCTTGAGGTTGTTTGCGTCAATGCCAAATCGCCTTCGGCAGTAACTGCGTTAGAGCCTTGGTGCAGTATGGGGAAAACCGTCGCACTGGTGGGGTCTTCGGGGGTGGGCAAATCGACGTTGCTGAACACCTTGGCGGACAAACCCGCAGATCAGGCGCAACTGACCGGTGATATCCGTGAGGATGACGCAAAGGGGCGGCACACCACAACGTCGCGGTCCCTGCATGCCATTGCGCAGGGCGGTTGGGTCATTGATACCCCCGGCATTCGCACCTTGCGCGTCAGCGATGTATCCGCCGGTTTGGACGTTCTATTCGCAGAGATCACAGAGCTTGCCCCCAATTGTCGCTTTCGCGACTGCAGTCATAAGCATGAGCCGGGCTGCGCGGTTCAGGCTGCCGTTGTTTCAGGCGCGCTGGACGCCGAGCGGTTGGATCGCTGGCACAAGTTGTACGATGAAAATGTTGAAAATACACCCAAGGTAACCGGCGCGCGGGGCAATAAAAAACCTCAATCCCGTGGTAAATCGCGTTAGTTACTGCCTGATATTGCAGTGTATTTGTCCCGCGTGCCGCCGTTCAGATTTGGCTTGGGAATATCCCTTGTCTGGTCGCTATGATCGCGCTGTGATGTTGGAGCCGTGATGTCGGGGCCGGCGTATCCAAGTCAATCATCCAATTCATCCGCTTTCGGGTGAAATCTTTGCCATGACGGCGTCAAACCGTGCCCAGCTCATTGACGCTTTATTGCCCGCATAGCCGTCATAATGTGACTTTCCGGTTGAATTGGGCAAACCGGCCCAGATCTTAGCCATATTGTTCATGAAATCCTGACGGTCCAAGGCACCGGCGCGAAACTTGTGAAGCCCGGCTTCGGCCAGCAAGACGTCGGCCAGTTTGTCCTGAATCTTGGGGCTGAAACGCTGGGTTGGTTTGACGCCGGTTTTTGCGACCAGACGGTGCAGGGTTTGCGGAATAAACTGATAGCGCCCGATGGCGTGGGGCTGTCCCGGCGTTGCGGCAATCCAGTCGAACACCTCGGCTATGGTCATCCTTGTGGGCCTTTGAGAGGGCTTGATCCGCGCGCCGAACTGCACTGCATCATATCCGTCGATGCGCGATTCAGCTTCTTGGATCAACGCGCGGATCAATTCCACGTCTGATCCCCCGAACACGCCAATCGCCGCATCGGCATAGACCGGTACATGTGCAGGGCGTTCCGCAAACATCCCGCCCGGTGACCGGCCGACAAACAGGGCCGCCATTGTCCCGTTCGACCCCGCAGAGGTCGAGACAAACAAACTGCCGCGCACGGCCTCGGCCCGAACGGCCGTCGCAAATTGCATCATGATCAAAACAAACAAGACGAGGGGCATTCTACCTCCGGCACCAGATTGATGTCCTGTTTGGCGCAATAATGTTTCAAAGCCGTTAGCAATGCCGCTGACGCCATCGGCGTCAAATCTGTGGACCAGATCGCGCAGCTTGATCTTGATCGGAGTTCAGGAACCATACTGCGTGTTGCGCTTGCCATGCTGCAAAGAGAATTTGCCTACGATACAAGCCTTCCAAGGTCGCGGGCCGCTGTTGGTGACGATTGAGCGTTTGGCTGGAAAGCTGGCCGATGATCTGGACAGCGTGAAGGAGGCCAAAGCATGAGCCGGGATTATATCGCAACGCCACTGGACCAAGCGCAAAAGGTTGAAGCCATGTTGCGCGTCATGTCGATGGCGATTGATGGGGAGCAGATATGCGCCAGGTCATTTGCTGACAACGGCGGGGGGTGTCTGATCGACATGGCTATCGAAACGATGTGCGATCTGATCGAGAAGATTGCAGTATTAGAACGTGTGGTTAGCAAACAGACCAGCACCGAAACTAGCGCCACAGTCCAAGCGTTTTACTGTTGGCGGGTATTTGGGCGGGTTGCTATGCGGCCTGCCTATTCTTAATAAAAATATCAGGGTGTTGTGGGGTTAATTGGAGCGGGTAACGAGAATCGAACTCGTAACTAAAGCTTGGGAAGCTGCCGTGATACCTTTTCACCATACCCGCGCGCCTGAGCACCGATTTAGGCTGTGGTGTGATTGGCGTCAAGTCAGGACTTTGTCGCAGTGAAAAAGTTGATCTCGGCGGTGATCCCGGCCCTGCCCAACTCTTCGAACGCTTGGGCCATGGCGGTTTCAATGCGGTTTTGTGCGGCTTGATCGGCAGAGAAATGTTTGATCGTACCCGCAGCCGGACCGACTTTCAGCGACAGCTCTGCAACCTCTGCCATTCCGCCGGGCAGGGAAAAAACCATATCATGTGCCACACCGGATACCTCGGCAAACCCCGCAGCGCGCAACATGGTGCAAACCTTGTCGATGTCGCGAAACGCAAAAGGGCCGGGGGCGTCTGGGTCTGATTTGGGCGGCGCGCCCAGTTCTGCCTTGGCAATCGCTGCGGGCAGGGTGAACCACGGGTTGCGCGGGATTTGGCCCCATGTCGCCAGCGTCATCTTGCCGCCCGGTTTCAAAGCGCGTGCGATGTTGCGAAAGGCGGCTTGAGAATCGGCAAAAAACATCACGCCAAAGCGTGAAACTACGTGGTCGAAACTCTCCTCCTCAAAGGGATGAACGGCCGCGTCCGCAAGCGCCATGTTGACATGCGGCAGCCCCGCCACCCGTTCACCGGCGCGGGCGATCATGGTCGCTGATATATCAAGCCCAAGCACACGGCCCGACGGCCCGACCCGTTGGCCCGCCGCAAGCGTCGAATGCCCGGTTCCGCAGCCAAGATCGAGGACGGCGTGACCATCCGAAATATCCGCTGTTTCAAGGACTTGATCCAGAACAGGGCCAAGAAACGCATCCAGCTGACCTTCGTGGCTGACCCAGGTCGGTCCGGCGTTGCTGGTCCAGAACTCTTCTTGGTCTTTGTTGCTTGCTGACATCAGAGTTGCCCTTTTATGCTGTCATCCGCGTCTGCGCCGACGTCCGCCACCCGCACCATCCCCGCCACTGCCACCGGTGTTAAAGGTCGCTGTCGGCAGGGTGACGATGCTGTTGAGGATCGGAAACGGCTCAACCGCGTTGGGTATCGCCGATGCGTTCACAAAATGCTCTTGAAAACGTGGCTCGATCGCGGTTTCGATCTTGTGGATATTGCGCACGGTTTCCTCGATCTCGGCACGGCTGGCGCTGTTGAGCAGGGCAATCCGCGCGCCTGTCCCGGCGGCGTTTCCGGCCGACGTCACTTTGTCCAGCGGCGCATCGGGGATCATGCCCAGAACCATCGCGTGTTTGGTGCTGATATGCGCGCCAAAGGCACCGGCAAGCACGATGCGGTCAACCTTGTCGACGCCGAATTTATCCATCAACAGACGTGCGCCGGAATACAGTGCCGCCTTGGCCATCTGGATTTCACGGATGTCGCGGTTGGTCACGGTGATTTTTGGCCCGCCATTTGCCGTGCCGTCATAAACCAGATAGGAATTCGTGCGCCCGTCAGCAAAGACCGAGGGCGATCCGGTTTGCTCGGCCGTGCCAATCAGGCCCGGGGCGTCTACGATGCCGTGAATGCGCATCTCGGCGACCATCTCGATGATGCCAGACCCGCATATGCCGGTCACACCGCTTGCGCCGATCTCGGCCTCAAACCCCGGATTATCGGACCACAGGTCGCTGCCGATGACCTTGAACCGAGCGATCTTGGTCACAGGGTCAATCTCTACCCGCTCGATCGCGCCGGGGGCGGCACGTTGGCCACTGCTGATCTGTGCGCCCTCGAATGCGGGTCCGGTGGGCGACGAACAGGCCAGCACCTTGTCACGGTTGCCCAACAGGATTTCGGCATTGGTGCCCACATCAACAACCAAAACCAGATCATCGGATTTGTCAGGTGCTTCTGACAACGCGACGGCAGCGGCATCAGCCCCCACATGGCCGGCAATGCACGGCAGAAAGTAAATCCGCGCCGAGGGGTGAATGGTCAGGTCCAATTCAACCGCGCGCATGCGCAGGGCATTGGAGGTTGCCAAGGCAAAAGGCGCTTGCCCCAACTCGAACGGGTCAATCCCCAGGAACAGGTGGTGCATGACAGGGTTGCAGACGAAAACCGCATCGACGATCAGCCCTTTGTCAACGCCGCCTTCGGCACAAATCTCGTCAAACAGGGTGTTCATGCCCGCACGCACCGCGCGGGTCATTTCGTCCGCGCCGCCCTCGTTCATCATCGAATAGCTGACGCGGCTCATCAAATCCTCGCCAAAGCGGATCTGCGGGTTCATCACGCCCGAAGACGCAACGACCTCACCGGTTTGCAGATCGCACAGATGCGCGGCGATGGTGGTCGACCCTAGATCGACGGCCAAGCCATAAACGCTGCCCTCATAGAACCCCGGCCACAGATGCATGATCCGCGGCGGGTTTTCATCATCGCCCAAGTGCACGGCAACGGTGACCTTCCAGCTACCTTTGCGCAGAATTTTCTGCATGACCTGCAAAATCTGCAAATCAGCCTTTACGTTGTCCAATTCCCATTGGTCTTTCAACGCCGTACACAGTCGCTCTAGGTCGCCCGACGGGTCATGCATGTCGGGCTCTTGCACCTCGACGTAAAACAGCTTGGTTGACGGGTTCAGCACGATGTCACGCGCCTCGGCCCGCTTGCGGACCACCTGCTTGTGCACCTGGCTTTCGGCGGGCACATCAATAACGACATCCCCCATGACCTGCGCCTGACAGCCAAGGCGCCGTCCGTCGATCATGCCGCGCTTGTCCTTATAGCGCTGCTCGACGCTGTTCCATTCGGTCAGAGCATCGTCTTGAACCGTCACACCATGCTTGGAAAATTTACCATAGCCCGGCGAAACCTGACATTTCGAACAGATGCCACGCCCCCCGCAAACCGAATCCAGATCGACCCCCAACTGGCGCGCAGCGGTCAGGATAGGGGTGCCTTTCGGGAAATGTCCGCGCTTGCCCGAAGGCGTGAATACCACAAGTGGATCGTTGCTCATTAAATCAGTCCTTGAAACCTTTGCCGCAACATAGCGAAGGCTGCGCCAGACGAAAGCCAAGATGCGTCATATCTTACAGCTTCCACGTCCTTCTTCTCTGGCTTTTAAATATCTCGGGGGTCGACCCAAAGGGTCGCCCCTTAATCATTGCGCGCATTTGGCGCGACGGGCAGCGCCCCAAGGCGTCAACCTCAAGCACCGCGCGCATGAAAGATGAACCCCAAAAAGTTCAAGAGGACCTGCGCCGCCAGAATACTGGTAGATCCGGTCGGGTCATAGTCGGGTGCCACCTCGACCAGATCGATGCCGATGATCTCGTGGCGCTTGGCCGCCGCCTGCAACAGCTCCAAAACTTCGTAATAAAGGAAACCCCCATGGGACGGTGTGCCGGTGCCGGGCGCAATCGACGGGCAAAACGCATCAATATCGATCGTCACATAAAGCCGCGCACCATCCGGCACATGACCCAAGACACCAAGCGTGCCCATTGCCCGCGCTTGGCGTACCGAAATGATATCAGACCCCATTGCGCGTGCATCATCATAGCCTTCGCGTGCGGTGGAACTTACATTGCGGATGCCAACCTGGGTCATGCCGGTCACATAATCCTGCTCTGCTGCGCGGCGCATCGGGTTGCCGTGCCCGTGGCGCACGCCGTGGCGTTCGTCCACGAAATCCAGATGTGCGTCAATCTGGAGGATATGAAAATCGCCTTGGCCGTCAAAGGCGCGGATGCAGGGGATGTTGATCGAATGATCGCCGCCAATCACGACGGGCAGGGCACCGGCATCCAAGATCGCCCGCACACCTGTTTCGATATTGGCATGGCTTTGCTCTGTATCCGTATGCACGATGTCGGCATCCCCGATATCAACGATATTGACGTCTCCGGGCAGATAGACGGCGTCATCCTCGTGATCATAGGCCCCCGCATGGCCAAAGCTGAACAAGGTCGACGCTTCGCGCACCCCACGCGGGCCGAACCGTGCGCCTGCGCGCCACTGCGTGCCCGCGTCATAGGGGGCCCCCAGAATGGCAACGTCGGCATCCAGCGCCGACCAGTCCGGCTGATAGGGCCGCTTGCCAAAGGTCGATATCCCGACAAAGGGCAGGTCCAGCCTGCCGCGCTCGTATCCGTGATTGGCCATCCGAACTCTCCATTTAAAACTGTTAGGCAGCAGCTTTCCCCAGCCATCCCCGATTTGCAATGCTGATACGGCGCAAATGACCCTTTCCAACCGGGGCTATCCGTGAAATAGGAAACCGCCAAATGAACCCATGCAACCCGAGGTGCAAAAATGGAGATTCGTGAGGCTCTGACCTTTGACGATGTATTACTGGTGCCAGCGGCATCAAGCGTGTTGCCTTCGACGGCTGACACACGCACCCGCGTGACCCAATCGATCTCGCTCAATATTCCGCTGCTAAGTTCTGCAATGGACACGGTGACGGAAAGCCGCATGGCAATTGCCATGGCGCAGGCCGGCGGGATGGGCGTGGTACATCGCAACCTGACCATTGCTGAGCAAGCCGAAGAGGTCCGCCGCGTCAAACGTTTTGAAAGCGGGATCGTCTATAATCCGATTACTTTGCGGGCCAACCAAACTTTGGCCGACGCTAAGGCATTACAGCAACGCTATAACGTCACCGGCTTTCCTGTTGTGGATGAAATGGGCCGGGTCGTAGGCATTGTGACCAACCGCGATATGCGCTTTGCCAAAGCAGATGACACACCGGTGCATTTGATGATGACCACAGACAAGCTGGCGATTTTGCACGAACCGGCCGACCGCGAAGAGGCGATCAGCCTGATGAAGGCGCGCCGGATCGAAAAACTGCTGGTGACCGATGACAAGGGCAAATTGACCGGTCTGCTGACCCTCAAGGATACCGAACAGGCCGTACTGAACCCAACCGCGTGCAAAGACGGCTTGGGCCGTTTGCGTGTGGCTGCTGCAACCACCACGGGCGATGCCGGATTTGAACGGTCGCAAGCGCTGGTGGATGCGGGTGTCGATATGATCGTCATCGACACCGCGCACGGTCATTCCGAAGGGGTGGCCATCGCCGTTGAACGCGCCAAGAAGCTAAGCAACGAAGTACAGGTTGTTGCCGGCAACGTCGCCACTGGCGAAGCGACGCGTGCCCTGATCGGTTCGGGTGCGGACGCGGTCAAGGTCGGCATCGGTCCGGGGTCGATCTGTACCACGCGGATGGTGGCAGGGGTTGGTGTACCCCAGCTTACTGCGATCATGGATTGCGCAGCGGCGGCGGGTGATATTCCGGTGATCGCTGATGGCGGCATCAAATTCTCGGGCGATTTTGCCAAGGCGATTGCGGCGGGTGCATCTTGCGCCATGGTCGGATCAATGATCGCAGGCACGGACGAATCCCCCGGCGAAGTCATTCTTTATCAAGGGCGTAGCTTCAAAAGCTACCGTGGCATGGGCTCACTTGGCGCGATGGCCAGTGGCTCTGCTGACCGGTATTTCCAGAAGGATGCAGCCAGTGACAAACTGGTGCCCGAAGGGATCGAGGGCCAGGTGGCTTACAAGGGCTCTGCCGCAGCTGTGGTGCACCAAATGGTCGGCGGTCTGCGGGCTGCGATGGGCTATACCGGATGTGCGACTGTCGACGAAATGCGCAAGAATTGCAATTTCGTCAAAATTACCGGTGCGGGCCTGAAAGAAAGCCATGTGCATGACGTGCAAATCACCCGTGAAAGCCCGAACTACCGGATCGGATAGTTTCATAAGAAACTGCTTTGAAAGGCAACATAACGTGGCACTTACATGACCCCCGGCGCGCGCGTCTCAGCGGCGATCGAAATTTTGAACGCAATGGCTGACGGTCTTCCGGCCGAACAGGCCATGACCCGTTGGGCGCGCAGCAGTCGGTTTGCGGGTTCAAAAGACCGTGCTGCTGTGCGCGATTACGTCTTTGATGTGCTGCGCCAGCGCCGTACCGCTGCGCATTTTGGCGGCGGCGAAACGGGAAGGGCATTGATGATAGGCCTGTTGCGCGCACAAGGCGTTGATCTTGGGGCGCTTTTCACAGGCGAAGGCCACGCACCCCAACCGCTAAGCGAACCCGAGCAGACTGCCGCAGACGCCCCGACAGATTCTGCGACCCTTTGGAATTTGCCCGATTGGGTGATCCCTGATTTCAAGGACTCTCTTGGTGATCGGGCCGAGGCTGTTGCTTTGGCGCTGCAATCGCGTGCGCCGATCACGCTGCGGGTGAACTTGGCCCAAAGCAATCCGGGCTCAGCCGCGGCGCAACTGGCTGATCTGGGCATTGAAACACGTGCCAATCCACGCGCGGCCTCCGCCCTGACCGTAGTCGAAGGTGAACGCAAAATTCGCAACTCGTCCCTTTATTTAGAAGGCAAAGTTGAACTGCAAGATGCGTCGAGCCAGGCAATCGTAGCAGCCATACCCAAGGCAGGCCGGGTACTTGATTACTGTGCTGGCGGCGGTGGCAAGGCCCTTGCGATCGCAATGTACCCGGATGTTGAGGTCTTTGCCCATGACATTGACCCACGCCGGATGAACGATCTGCCCGCCCGCGCGGCGCGTGCCGGGTGCGTTATTCCGCAATTCGAAACCGATGATCTGGCCGCAAAAGCCCCTTTTGATGTGGTTCTGTGCGATGCTCCGTGTTCGGGCAGCGGTGCGTGGCGGCGGTCAGCGGAAGGGAAATGGACTTTGACAGCGGCAAGGCTTCGGGAATTGAACGCCATTCAAGATAGCATTCTTGATGCTGCAGCCGACCTTACCGCGCCCAAAGGATATCTGGTCTATGCGACCTGTTCGGTGCTTTCATGTGAGAACGAGGACCGCGCCAAGGCGTTCCTTTCTAGGCATCCGGATTGGAAAAGCACCTTTGAGCAGCGTTTTGATGTCGATGAATTTGGTGACGGATTTTACACAACACACTTGATGCGTGTATAAAGCTGTGTACTATATCCCAAAGCGTGTCCGCTTGGTTGATGGGTCTAGCGAATTTTCGTGGATTAATAGCTGATTAACCTTCCTGCGCGTAGATGATCCTGTGGTTCAATACGGATGGGAACACTTTTGTCAGTTCAACGTGGCTATTCGGATAAATCTGAACGTAAGCGGCTGTTTTTGCTGTTGTGCTTCTCGGCGATAGCAAGCGGAACTTCCTATTTCGCGCCGACGCGGCTCATGGCCGTGGTGCTGTTGTCGGTGGCCGGGGCCACCGGAGTGGTTGCGATGTGCAAGCTTGTTGCTGTCGAACTGCGTAAAAAAAGATCCCGAACGGCCCAAGGGGTGGTGATAGATTTCATCGCAAATGATGCCAGCCCCAGCATGTTTGCCACTGAAAACGGTGTTTTGACGACGCAGAACCTTGCGGCATCGGCGATGTTCAAGGATCATGGCGCGCAGACTGTCACGGCCCTGCTGTCCAGCCAATTTGCCAACCCGGCCGCCATTGTGTTTCGATTGCAGACCCGCGCTTCTCAAACGGGCTCTGCGCGCGAAGATATCGTGACCAAGGACGGACAGATGCGGCTTTCGGCGCATAAGGTTTCCGCTGGATTTCTGTGGCGGCTCGAGACGATTCAGGAAAAACCACCTCAGAAACGCGCGGCGAGCGAGCAGCTTTTGCCGATGTTGATGGTCGGGCGTTCCGGTGCCGTTTTATTCATGAACGAAGCCGCGCGTGGACTTGTGGGCACGCGGGTCAAAACTCTTGACCGGCTGTTCAAGAAATTACCTGTGGTGCATGGTGCATTGGCCGAAGTGGTAACCGCGCACGGGTCCGAAGTGATGATGGTGGCCGAAGTTCCCGCGGGCGCAGGTCGGCATGCGCTTTATCTGCTGCCCGGCCATCCTGGTCATTCAGCTGATCTGGGATGGCAGGCGTTTCAGCAACTGCCCATCCCGTTGATTAAGGTGGGACCTGACGGCGTGATCATTTCCTATAATGCAATGGCCTCCAAATTGATTGGCCCCTTGTTGACCACGGAATGCCATTTGACCAACCTGATGGAAGGTCTGGGCCGGTCGATCAACGATTGGCTGGCAGAGACTATGGAAGGCCGCTTGGTTCAAAAGTCGGAATTTTTGCGTCTCAAGCGGGATGATCGCGAGGTTTTCGTACAGGTCACGCTGAGCCTTGTTTCCGAACAGGGCAAACCGGCAATGGTCGCCGTTTTGAATGATGCAACAGAGCTAAAGACCCTTGAGGCCCAATTCGTACAAAGCCAGAAGATGCAGGCGATCGGGCAGCTTGCCGGAGGGGTGGCGCATGACTTCAACAATCTTTTGACAGCGATTTCAGGGCATTGCGATCTGTTGTTGTTGCGTCATGATCAGGGCGATCCCGACTTTAGTGATCTGGTGCAGATCAACCAGAATGCCAACCGGGCCGCTGCATTGGTCGGGCAATTGCTGGCGTTCTCTCGCAAGCAGACCTTGCGCCCTGAAACGTTGAACATGCGCGATACGTTGGCTGATTTGACCCATCTGTTAAACCGGCTTGTTGGTGAAAGAGTCACCTTGACCCTAAGTCATGACCCGGTTTTACATCCGATTCGTGCGGACAAGCGGCAATTGGAGCAGGTGTTGATGAATCTGGTGGTGAATGCCCGCGATGCCATGCCATCGGGGGGCGAAATTCGGATTGCGACAGAAACTGTTGACCTCACCGAAGGATTGACCCGGGATCGCGTGACCGTCCCTCCGGGGAAATATGTGACAGTCCAAGTTGCTGATGAAGGGCACGGGATCTCTGCTGATAAATTGCAAAAAGTATTTGAGCCATTTTTCACCACCAAGCGCACCGGTGAGGGCACAGGATTAGGCCTATCGACGGCCTATGGCATCATCAAACAATCGGGCGGATTCATTTTTGTCGATAGCACAGTGGGCGTCGGCACAGTTTTCACGCTTTATTTCCCTATCATGGTCCAAACAGCCATCGCGCAAAAAGAAGAGGTCGCCGTACCTCTGGCGGTGACCACAAAACACGACGACGGGATCGTTTTGCTTGTGGAAGACGAAGCACCCGTACGGGCCTTTGCCAGCCGGGCCCTGCGGATGCGTGGCTATACGGTGCTTGAAGCGGATTCGGCGGAAGTTGCGTTGAAAACCCTTGAGGACGAGACACTGAACATCGACGTATTCGTGACCGATGTGATTATGCCGGGTATGGACGGTCCAAGCTGGGTACGCGAGGCTTTGAAATGCCGCCCCGGTGTCCCGGTTGTGTTTGTTTCAGGTTATGCAGAAGACAGTTTCGAGGCGGCGCAAATGGCGATCCCGAACTCCGTTTTTCTGCCGAAACCGTTCTCGTTAACGGATCTGACCAACACCGTGCACCGTCAAATGCGCTGATCAGGGGATCGAATCGTACAGCGCGAATTCCTCGGCAAACTTCCGGCGAAAGCGCTCTTCGACGTCAGCAGACAATGGCAGCTCCATTTTGGGAGATTCGTTCTCGCGCTTGAGGTCCAGCGTCACCCCAAGCCTGTCGTGCAAGAAGTCCTGAAGCCGTGCTTGATCTTCATAGCGGAAATAATGGGTGATCCCGGTGCCATTTGGTTGCGCCGCCATAAAGTTGAGTTGACTGCCCACATCAGCGAAACCGGGCTTGTTGCCTTTCATATAGGCCAGAATGAACTCGTCAAAGGTCACATCGAACGTTGAATTCGGCTTGCCTTGCATAAAGGGGCGCCGACGATAGCGATACCAGCTGCCCAACCAGCTGATCGGTTCACGCATCACTGCCATCAACTCAAGCTCGGCGTCACAAACTTTGAGAAACATTGGACGGATAAACCGATTGTATCGATAGACCGGGGCATGCTTCAGCATGGGAGGTTCAGAGATTACCATGTCGGCACGCGGGGCGAGCGCACTTTCATAGGCCGTCGTGCCCGTTTTTGGTACTGACAAAAACGCCAAACGTTCCTTAAAGAAAACAAGCATTTAGACTAAATCCTATTCTCGCTACGCCAAAACTTGGGGTTGTAAACCACTTTTTAATCACTTCGGCGAAAAGATGGAACCACAAACAAATTGATTGAAATGTTCTTCTTTTAGTCTCATATAGAACAGAAGAAGAACATATGCGTGTGGCGCCGGCGGCGATTGCAGCTTGCAGGCCACTGTGACACTAAGGGGATAACCTATCATGGCAACGGCAGATCTTTTGACAATGGACAACAAGAAACAAGCTGAAAAGCAAAAAGCCCTCGACAGCGCGCTGGCACAGATTGAACGCCAGTTCGGCAAGGGTTCTATCATGAAACTGGGTGCCCCCGGTGCAATTCAGGATATCAAATCAAGCTCGACCGGATCGTTGGGTCTTGATATCGCACTTGGCATTGGCGGCTTGCCAATGGGGCGGATCATCGAGATTTACGGCCCTGAAAGTTCTGGCAAGACCACGCTGACGCTGCATTGCGTAGCCGAGCAGCAAAAAGCAGGGGGCGTTTGTGCCTTTGTGGACGCGGAACACGCGCTTGATCCGCAATATGCAAAAAAACTTGGCGTGGACATCGACGAATTGCTGATCTCTCAGCCCGATACCGGTGAACAAGCGCTAGAGATTGTGGATACACTGGTTCGGTCCGGCGCGGTCAACATGGTCGTGGTCGATTCTGTGGCTGCTTTGACACCCAAATCAGAACTTGAAGGCGACATGGGCGACAGTTCGGTCGGTGTTCAGGCGCGTCTGATGTCCCAAGCGATGCGCAAGTTGACCGGGTCAATCAGCCGTTCAAATTGTATGGTCATTTTCATCAACCAAATCCGGATGAAGATTGGCGTGATGTTCGGGTCGCCCGAAACCACCTCTGGTGGTAACGCGTTGAAATTCTATTCGTCAGTGCGTCTGGATATCCGCCGCATTGGTGCGCTGAAGGATCGTGACGAGGTCGTCGGCAACGCCACCCGCGTCAAGGTTGTTAAAAACAAGGTGGCTGCCCCGTTCAAGCAGGTGGAATTCGACATCATGTATGGCGAAGGCATCTCGAAGATGGGGGAACTGCTGGACCTTGGTGTCAAGGCAGGTGTGGTCGATAAATCCGGGTCATGGTTCAGCTATGGCGATGAACGGATCGGGCAGGGGCGCGAGAACGCCAAGACCTTCCTTAGAGAAAACGAAGCCATGGCGATGGAGATCGAAGACAAGATTCGCGCCGCACATGGTCTTGATTTCGACGGATCGGAAAAAGACGATATCGATATTCTCGAAGCTTGATCCCAACGCAGATAGACTTTCAAAGGGCGTGCCTTCCTGGCGCGCCCTTTTTCATGCGGCATCCCTGTGGACAGTGCGCATTCGCACAGCTATTTGATATGCAACCAATTTGCCCCTCGAAAGGCCCCGCATATGAAGACGCTAAACGATATCCGCTCAACCTTTTTGGGTTATTTTGAACGCCACGGGCATTCCGTGCAGCCTTCCAGCCCGTTGGTCCCGCGCAATGACCCGACGTTGATGTTCGCCAACTCGGGCATGGTGCAGTTCAAAAACCTGTTCACGGGCGTCGAAACCCGCGATTACAAGCGCGCGACAACGGCGCAGAAATGTGTGCGCGCGGGCGGTAAACACAATGATCTCGACAATGTCGGATATACCGCGCGGCATCATACGTTTTTTGAAATGCTGGGAAATTTCAGCTTTGGGGATTACTTCAAGGCCGAGGCGATTGCGTTTTCATGGGAATTGATCACCAAGGAATTCGGCATTGATCCCAAGCGGTTGTATGTCACCGTTTATCACACCGATGACGAGGCTGCCGAGATTTGGAAGAAGGTCGCTGGTCTGCCGGACGATCGTATCATCCGCATTGCGACGGATGACAATTTCTGGATGATGGGCCCCACCGGGCCGTGCGGTCCGTGCTCCGAGATTTTTTACGACCATGGCGATCACATCTGGGGTGGCCCTCCTGGCTCCCCCGAGGAAGATGGCGACCGGTTTGTTGAAATCTGGAACCTCGTGTTTATGCAATACGAGCAATTTGCCGATGGTACGCGTCAGCCACTGCCAAACCAGTCGATTGATACCGGCATGGGGATTGAGCGTGTTGCCGCCTTGCTGCAAGGCACCAATGACAACTACGCCACTGATTTGATGCGTAATCTGATCATTGCCAGCGCGAATGCGTCGAATACCGACCCTGACGGGCCTGGAAAAACCCACCACCGCGTGATTGCGGATCACCTGCGATCGACCTCGTTCTTGATTGCCGACGGTGTGATGCCATCCAATGACGGGCGTGGCTATGTGCTGCGCCGCATCATGCGCCGCGCCATGCGCCATGCGCATTTGTTGGGTATTCAGGATCCGCTGATGCATCGTTTGGTCCCTGAACTGGTCCGCCAGATGGGCGGCGCTTATCCAGAACTTGGCCAAGCCCAATCGCTGATCTCCGAGACGCTTTTGCTGGAAGAAACCCGCTTTAAGAAAACCCTCGATCGGGGCCTGAAGCTGCTTGATGACGAACTCAAAGGTCTTCCGGCTGGCGTAAACCTGTCCGGCGAAGCAGCGTTCAAGCTTTATGACACCTATGGGTTTCCTGTCGATTTGACGCAGGATGCGCTGCGTGAACAAGACCGGGGCGTCGATCTTGACGGATTTAACGCGGCCATGGAAAAGCAAAAAGCATTGGCGCGCGCCGCATGGTCCGGATCGGGCGAGGCGGCAGATGCGACTGTTTGGTTCGATGTCGCTGAAAATGGCGGCAAGACGGATTTCCTTGGATATGATATCGAAACTGCCGAAGGCCAAATTGTCGCGCTGATCCAAGAGGGTGCGCAAACCGACACAGCCAAGGCGGGGGACAAGGTTCAGATCGCACTGAACCAGACGCCGTTTTACGCCGAAAGCGGCGGGCAGGTAGGTGACACCGGCCTTATCAAGACCGACACCGGCAGTGTGACCATCACCGACACCCGCAAAACCGCCGGTGTGTTCATTCATTTCGGCGATGTGGCCGAGGGCACGATCAGCACTGGCCAAGCCGCTGTGCTTGAGGTCGATCACGCCCGCCGCACCTCTATTCGCGCCAATCACTCGGCCACACACCTGCTGCACGAGGCCTTGCGCAATGCGCTTGGCGACCACGTGGCACAGCGTGGGTCTTTGAATGCAGCTGACCGTCTGCGCTTTGACTATAGCCACAACAGCGCAATGAGCGCGGATGAACTGGCTCAGGTTGAACAAGAGGTGAATACCTACATCCGCCAGAATGCGCCCGTTGATACGCGCATCATGACCCCCGACGATGCCCGTGCTTTGGGCGCTCAGGCCTTGTTCGGCGAAAAATACGGCGAAGAGGTGCGCGTCGTTTCCATGGGACGTCAGTCCGGATCAG
>Ga0209095_1000189_pt1 | contig 38989 bp, 39 predicted proteins | sample COGITO_mtgs_1104_3_FD_184795 | JGI IMG/M metagenome (GOLD analysis project Ga0209095, IMG submission 184795) | Pelagic marine microbial communities from North Sea - COGITO_mtgs_110404 (SPAdes) (version 2) | ecosystem: Environmental > Aquatic > Marine > Epipelagic ... | reverse complement strand
CACGCCCAGGAAATGCGCGCCGAACACCATCACCAAAATGCCAGCGCCGCTGACAAACCAATCTTGATTGGACAAAAACAGGCGGCCAAAACTTGAGGCGGTAAACCCCAGTAGGATGAACACAGTGGACAGGCCCAAAACAAAAAACAGGGCGGCCAAAACCACACGCCGACGGGCCTGTGCGGTAGCGCTCATATCATCCATGCTCACCCCGCCCATATAGGCCAAATAGGGCGGAACGATGGGCAAAACACAGGGGCTGGCAAAGCTGATCAACCCGCCGAGCAGCGCCACAAACATGGCCGGCATCAGCCCGGCATCCCATAGATCAATTCCCAACATTACAGCGGCCTTTCCTGTCTTAAACTGTCATAGGCTATCTCAGCGCTGGCGTCATCTGTAAGTTTGTCACATCAAGCTACCCGCGCCGCGCGTCGCACCATGCCCTGCAACCGATGAAATCGCATCTCTGCCTCTGGCGCGCGCGAAAATTTTACGGCATGGAGTGGGCTTAAGAGTGCAATGATCGACAATAGGGCGCTGCGATGACTTGGGACGAAGAATTGGATGCGATTGGGCTATTATGCCCCTTACCGGTGCTCAAAGCCCGCAAACGCTTGATGGCAATGGCTGAGGGCGCTGTTTTACTCATGCGGGCCGATGACCCGGCCGCCATCGTTGATGTGCCGCATTTCTGCGCTGAGGCGGGGCACAGACTGATATCGCAAGATAGCGAAGGCGCAGAACTGCGATTTTTCATACGAAAAAGCGGCGGATAGGCTTGAATTTCACCCTTTGAACGCAAAAGAGCCCCGCAATTGCGGAGCCCCTTTGTCGTTGTAAGATCTTTAGCCGCGTGACCACCAACCGCGTTTTTTGGGCGCGGCCGGTTTCTCTGGCTCAGGTTCGGCGGCCAATGGCGCCGGGTCTGCCTGCGCAACAGGCGCTGCGACCGCTTCGGGGACCGGAGACGGTTCAACAGCTTCTGGCGCTGGCGCATCCGCCGGGGTCTCCTCGACGGCCACCGCCTTTTTAGCTGCCGGCTTGCGCACGCGCTTGGGTTTGGCTGCAGGTTTTTCAACCGCAACCTCTGGCGCCGCCTCTTCTGCCACAACCGCCTCTTCAACCGCAGCTATAGGGGCTGTGGTTTGCGCGGCCGCGGCCTCTTCAGCCTCACGCTGGGCTTTGGTCTTACGCGGTTTGCGCACGCGTTTGGGTTTCTCGGCGGGCGCCGCCTCAGCCACAACCGCAACATCCTGAGCATCCGCAACAGGCTCCGGCGGGGCTGCAACAGCGACCTCGCCCGCCTCAGAAAGCTCTTCCGAACGATCCTGCGGGTTTTCCTCTACCGGCTTGGCTTTCGCCCCGCCGCGCGTACGGCGACGGCGTTTTGGCTTGTCCCCTTCGCCGTCACTTTCAACAGCAGGCGCGTCGGGCGAGGCCTCATCTTGCGATCCGTCCTCTTGGCTCTGATCACCGGATAAGGCATCGCTGCCGCCCCGCCGCCGCCGACGACGACGCCGCCGCTTCTTCGGAGCATCCCCGTCCTCTGGGGTCTCAACAGCCTCAATCACATCAGCCTGATCATCCTCTTGACCTTGCTCATCAATTTCTTCCATCAAGGCAAAATCAACCGAGCTCACGGTCGTGGAGTTCGCTGGAACAATGCGCGTGGCCGTTTTGAATTTCTCAATCGTATAATCTGGGCTGATCAAGAAAGGATCAGCTTCAATACGCACGGCCATCCCATGGCGTTGCTCAATCTGACTGATATGCTCGCGCTTTTGGTTGATCAAGAAATTGGCAATGCTGATCGGCGCTTTGATCAACACTTCTTTGGAGCGGGCACGCCCACCCTCTTCTTCCAGCTCACGCAGAATGGTCAGACCCAGACTGTCCTGCGAGCGGATCAAGCCGGTGCCGTGGCAATGGGCGCAGGGCTGCGTGCTGGCTTCCAACATGCCCGGACGCAAACGCTGGCGGCTCATTTCCATCAATCCAAAGCCGCTGATCCGGCCCACCTGAATGCGCGCACGATCAGATTGCAGCTTATCTTTCATGCGTTTTTCAACGGCGATATTGTTGCGGCGTTCATCCATGTCGATGAAATCAATCACGATCAACCCGGCCAAATCGCGCAAGCGCAATTGGCGCGCCACCTCTTCGGCAGCCTCCAGATTGGTGTTCAAAGCGGTCTGCTCAATGCTGCCTTCTTTGGTCGCACGGCCGGAGTTGACATCAATGGCCACCAAAGCTTCAGTGATGCCGATGACCAGATAGCCGCCAGATTTCAGCTGAACCGTGGGGTTAAACATCCCATCCATAAAGGTTTCGACCTGAAAACGCGCAAAAAGTGGCATTGAATCCATGTAATGCTTCACGTTTTTGGCATGGGACGGCATGATCATTTTCATGGTGTCTTTGGCGTTGCGATAGCCCGCCGCACCTTCCACCAACACCTCGTCAATATCGCGGTTGTAAAGGTCGCGAATCGAGCGTTTGATCAGGTCACCCTCTTCATAAATCGCCGACGGAGCGGAAGACTTCAGGGTAAGCTCACGAATTTGTTCCCACATACGTTGCAGATATTCATAATCGCGTTTGATTTCCGTCTTCGTGCGTTTCGCACCAGCGGTCCGCACAATCAGACCGGCCCCTTCGGGCACAACGATTGTGGTGGCGATTTCTTTCAACTTCTTGCGGTCAGCTGCATTGGTAATTTTGCGGCTTATTCCGCCGCCGCGCGCAGTATTTGGCATCAAAACGCAATAGCGCCCCGCGAGCGACAGATATGTCGTCAAAGCGGCGCCTTTGTTGCCGCGCTCTTCTTTGACCACTTGGATCAACATGATTTGGCGCACTTTGATCACTTCTTGGATCTTATAACGCCTTGGACGCGGCTTGCGCACCGGGCGCACATCTTCGCTGTCATCTTCTTGGGCGACAGATTCGATCCCGTCATCGGCCTGATCTTCATCTTCTTGATCGGGATCCTCCGCAGTGTCCAGCGCCGCCTCTGGCTCAACCACCTCTTCAGAGCCCGCAGATGCAGGCTCAGACTCTGGTGCAACTTCTGCTGTTTCATTGGCGTCTTCGGCATCTGGGGCAGCCTCAGACAGATTGTCCTCGAGCAAAGGAGCGGCAGCCTGCCCCTCTTCATCCGCAGACAGATCAATGGTCTCCATCCCATCAACCACCCCATCAACCGCGGTCACATCCCGCGTTTCAATGGGGTCCGCGCTGTGCTGCGCGGCGGGTTTTGCCCGGCGTTTTCGCGTGCGTTTGGGTTTTTGCGCTTCCTGCTCAGCTTCCGCCGCCATGGCTTCCGCATAGGCTTTTTCTTCCGCCATGAGCGCTTCACGATCCGCAACTGGGATCTGATAGTAATCCGGATGGATTTCAGAGAAGGCCAAAAAGCCGTGGCGATTTCCGCCATAGTCAACAAAGGCGGCCTGCAACGAGGGTTCAACCCGCGTTACTTTTGCCAAATATATGTTGCCAGCTATTTGTCGTTTGTTTTGTGATTCAAAGTCAAATTCCTCAACTTTGTTTCCGTCGACCACGACAACACGGGTTTCTTCCGCGTGCGTGGCATCGATAAGCATCTTTTTTGCCATTATATCCACTTGCATCACTCAGCAGGCCCCCTGAAAGGAAGCCAAAACCGAAGGGATGTCTATTAAGGGCGATGCACGCAACATGGGGGCGGCTCAAAGGCCTGCCTTCATCCAATGTTATAGCCTGCGCCTGTGTCATCGCGTTGCTTTCTGTGACAGAATTTCTCCTGCCTGTTAACTGCCCTTGTCTTCGATCAAATCTGAAAACCTGGGTCATCTCTCGTGGCTCGTCAGAGCCATTTTCCGTCGCACCCCCGCGCATTTTATAACGCGCAACAGACTGCGAAAAAAACCATTCGCCCAGGGTATCTTACAACCGTAGAGCTAAGTGGACTGTAAAGGGCAAGCGGGGGGGAAGACAATGGCTAAATGCACTTGCCGGCGCAATCTCTTGCAAGCAGCGGCGCTTTGCAGATTGGACCGGCGGGACAATTCGCTGATTTCCTCAGAAAACAGCGCCCAACGCCCTGCCCGGTCCACCGCGCGGATTTTAGCCGATATAATCCGCACGGGTGAGGCCATATTTGGCCATTTTTTCATTCAAAGTCCGGCGCGGCAGACAGAGCTCTTCCATCACACTCGCGATCGAGCCCCGATGCCGGCGCATGGTATTGTCAATCAACATACGTTCAAACGCCTCGACATATTCCTTGAGCGGCTTGCCTTCTGTGGTCATCACGGGCCGATCATCATCGCCCTCTGCCATCAAGAGCGAGGCAATGGTGCCATTGCCTCTGCGGCTTTGCAGCACTGCCCGCTCGGCCACATTGATCAACTGACGCACATTGCCGGGCCACGGAGCCTGAAGCAATTGCGCCGCCTCCTGCGCCGTCACGCTGGGGCTGTCGCATCCGTATTCTTCCGCAAATTGATCGGCATAGCGCGTAAAGAGCGTTAATATATCCTCACCGCGCGTGCGGAGAGGTGGCAATTCAATGCGCAAACTCGCCAAGCGATAATATAGGTCAGGGCGCAGCACATCTTCGCAGGTCTTGCCCTGCTCCTGCAGATTGCAAATTGCGATAATGCGGGTTTCAGAGGGGTCCCCTTGGGCATTAATCGCTTTGAGCAAGCGCGATTGCACCTGATGGCTCAACGCCTCAATATCCTCCAAAACAAGGGTTCCGCCCCTTGCGGCCTCTAAGACCGGCAGGCGATCCTCTTCGCCCGCAGGGCCAAATAGGCGCCGCATGATCGTCTCCTCCTCCTCGCCCGCGCAAGAGAAGAGAATAAATTTCTTGCGGGCCCTTGCGGAAACTGCATGCAGCGCATGGGCCACCAGGGTTTTGCCAGTGCCGGTTTCCCCCTCAATCAGCACATGACCATCCGCTTGCCCCAGATCTAAAATATCCTCGCGCAACCGCTCCATGACTCCGTTGGCGCCAACGAGCTTCTCCATAATGGAGCTGCCCGAAGAAAGCTCACGGCGCAATTGCCGATTGTCCAACACCAAACGCCGCGCCCGTGTCGCCTTCTTGGCCAAATCGGTCATTGTGTCGGGATTAAAGGGTTTTTCTAAGAAATCGAAAGCACCGATGCGCATGGCCTCGACGGCCATGGGCACATCCCCATGCCCCGTGATCATAATCACCGGGAGGTTGCTGTCTATGCCCTTGACCTTCCTAAGAAATTGCATGCCGTCCATGCCGGGCATTTTGATATCTGTCACGATAATGCCTGGATAATCTGCGCTCAATCCTTTAAGCGCATCACCTGCTGAGGCGAAGGTCTCAGTCTCAAAACCAGAGAGCGCCAACCATTGGCTGATGGATTGCCGCATATCCTGCTCATCATCTATGATTGCAATTTTCATCGCCTGGGCCATGTTCAATCCTCGTCGTTGTAGTTATCAATAATCGGCAGCGTCACCTCGAAGACCGCGCCCGATTGGTCACTGTTACGCGCCACCAAACGCCCCCCAAGATCGGAAACAATCCCTGAGGAGATTGCCAAACCAAGCCCGACCCCATCGCCGGGCTTCTTGGTGGTAAAAAACGGCTCAAACAGGTCATCGAGATCTGAAATTCCTTCCCCATTATCCCGCACAGTCAAGGTCGCTGTCTCACCGCCGATCAGCAAAAGCTCGATCTCGGGCGTGTCGATCATCGAAGTGGCATCAAGCGCATTGCGCAGCAAATTAACCACGACCTGCTCCAAACGCAGTTGGTCACCTAAAATCATAACAGGCGTGCTTGGCACTGATGTAGATAGGGAGACTTGCCGCGATTTCAATTGCGGCTCCATAATTTCCAGAGCCCCATTGAGAGCCGCGCGCACGTCCACAGGCACCAAATCATCGCCGCCCTTACGCGCATAGGATTTAAGTTGCCGGGTGATGGCACTCATGCGGCCAATAAGATCGTCAATCCGTTGAAAAGAGCTTAAAGCCTCGTCCATACGTTTGCGCTGAAGCAACAGCTTGGCCCCCGCAAGATAGGTTTTCATGGCGGCCAAAGGCTGATTTAGCTCATGGCTGACCGCTGCGGACATTTCCCCCAGAGCCGCCAATTTCGAAGACTGCGCCAGGGTTTGCTCTGCCACTTGCAGGTTCTTTTCGACCTTTTGACGCTCTGAAATCTCTCGCTGCAAGCGCAGGTTGAGTTGCCGCAGGTCATCAGATTCTTGTTGGAAGAACAGCGCACGCGTTAAGGTTTGACGCGACAGTTGATAAAAGGCCAAGGTAAACAGGATTGAAAACCCCATGATCTCCAGGGCCAATACCGCATTCACCCTCTGGCGAATTCCGCCATAGGTGGTGAATAAAACCATGGTCCAACCCCGAAACGGCACCCGCAATTCGCGCCGCATAACCGCCCGCCCTTGCACATAGGCATCCGCCGGCAGGGCTGTCCAATCTTGCGTGGCCCGAATGGCGCGCTCAATCGCACTGGGCGCGGAGCGCAGCGCAAGCGCCTCCTCTTCGGGCAGGCCAATCCAAGTTTTTTCCGTGGCCAAAACAATCGGACCATTGGGGAGCGACACAATCACCGCGTCAGATATCCCCGCCCAAGCCGATTGAAACTTTCGCAAATCCACCTCAACCACGATCACGCCAAGGGTTTTGTTATTGGCCACCACGCGGCGTGAATAGGCAAAATCATACCCGCCAACATCCATCTGATGGGTGGTAAACACCGTTTCGCTGGCCCGAGCCGCCTCTACGAAATGTGGCAGATTGCGCTGTATTTCACCCAAGCGATTGCGATCTGTCGCCGCCACAACGCGGCCATCCAAATCCAACAGCAAAATCGCCGCCGCGCCGATCTCGTCCACAAATGACAGCAAGCGCTGCGAGGTCCGCTGATAATCTCGAGAGCTCAACGCCCCCACCAGCTCCGCATCACTGCTGAGGAGTCTGGGCACAATCGAGTTGCGTTGCAGCTCGCTGACCATATTGCCCGAGTAAAGCGCAAGCCGCAGCTGCGCCCTTTGCAGGGTGGATTGCGTAAACCTTGCGGTGAGCAATTGGTTGGTAAAATAGACTGTGCCGACCGCGATCAAGAAAATTGTCAACAAAGCGATCCGCACGCGCCAAGACAGGTTGGCGACACGCGGTGCGAGTGTTTCAGAATTTTCTGTAACGGAAGACATGCACTAGCGTTACGGTGCTCGGCGCCGCCATTCAAGCGGCCAAGCCTAGGCCTGAGTGGTTTGCCCCACCAACGCGCGGAAAAGCGCCTGCCCATCGGCGGATCCCATCTGCGCATCCATCGCACGCTCGGGATGGGGCATCATGCCCAAAACCCGGCGGTTGGCTGATAAGACCCCCGCAATGGACGACATCGACCCATTGGGATTGTCGCTATAGCGAAACGCCACCCGGTCTTCACCGTCCAGGGCTTTCAGCTCATCTTCCGTCGCATAGTAATTGCCGTCATGATGCGCAATTGGCACTTGTATTTCAGAGCCTTGGCTATAGGCCGCGGTAAAAGCGCTGTCCTGTGTTTCAACGGTCAATCCGACGGTTTTGCACAGAAATTTCAACCCAGAATTGCGCATTAACGCACCGGGAACCAGACCGGTTTCACTCAAGACTTGAAAGCCATTGCAGACCCCCAAGACATAGCCGCCACGATGGGCATGATCGACCACCGCCCGGCAAATGGGAGATTGCGCCGCAATCGCACCGCACCGCAGGTAATCGCCAAAAGAAAACCCACCGGGAATCGCGACAAGATCTAATCCCTGCGGCAGGTCGGCGTCCTTGTGCCAAACCTTGGCCACATCAGCGCCCGATTGGCGCAGCGCCTCAACCATGTCACGATCACAGTTCGATCCGGGAAATACAACAACCGCGGCGCGCATTATGCGATGTCCAGCTGATAGCTTTCAATCACCGCATTCACCAAAAGGCGATTGCACATCTCATCGATCTGCGCCGGATCTGTACCCTCGGCCAAGTCCAGCTCGATCACCTTGCCCTGACGCACGGAATTCACCCCGGAAAAGCCAAGGCCTCCAAGCGCCGATTTAACGGCCTCGCCTTGCGGATCGAGCACACCATTCTTGAGCATCACTGTGACGATAGCTTTCATTGTCTTGTCCTTCAGGTCAGTTGATCAAAGTGGGCTTGCTGATGGGCGCTGGATTTTCCGGCAATACGCCCAAGCGGCGCGCCACCTCTGCATAGGCATCTGTCAGACTACCCAAATCACGGCGGAACACATCTTTGTCGAGTTTTTCACCGGTTTTGAGATCCCAAAGCCGGCAGCTGTCGGGGCTGATTTCATCTGCGATGATCAGACGTTGATAATCGCCCTCATAGACGCGGCCGATTTCAATTTTGAAATCCGCAACGCGAATGCCAACCCCATACATGACGCCGGAAAGAAAATCATTCACGCGCAACGCCAGCGCCAACATATCGTCCAAATCTTGTTGGCTGGCCCAGTTGAACGCGATGATATGTTCTTCTGACACCAATGGATCGCCCAGAGAATCATCTTTCAAACAAAATTCGACGATCGGACGCGGCAGGGCCGTGCCCTCCTCAATGCCCAAACGCTTGGACATCGTGCCAGCGGCATAATTGCGCACGATAACTTCCAATGGCACGATCTCAACCGCCCGGATCAACTGCTCGCGCATATTGAGGCTTTTGATGAAATGGGTCGGAATGCCCAAAGTATTGAGACCGGTCATAAAAAATTCGGACAAGCGGTTATTCAACACCCCTTTACCTTCAATGATATCTTTCTTCTCTGCATTGAATGCAGTGGCATCATCTTTGAAATATTGAACCAAAGTGCCTGGCTCTGGACCCTCATAGAGGATCTTTGCCTTGCCTTCATAAACCAACTTGCGACGTGCCATGTGACTCTCCGTGCTTTGCTCGCCTCTTATGGCAATGTGCGACGGGCGGCAAGTCGGCACGGGCGCTCTCGCCCTCGGAATACGGCAAGTTTTTTGCCCAGGGCTAAAAAACATATGCGGAGAGATCCAAACGGGATGGCCTTTTGGAACCGGTATTATTTGGGGGTGGCGGGCCCGGCCCCGATCGCCAAATTTTCATAATCTTCATGATAAAAATCAATTTCACTCATGTTTGACTTTCGGGCATTACAGAAGCTCTGAATTATCAAAAAGGTCATGACATGTCAGCAATCTCGCAAAGCCCGTTACAACGCATGCTGGCAAAGCGTGATTGGATATTGGCCGATGGCGCCACGGGCACCAATTTGTTCAACATGGGGCTGTCTTCGGGTGATGCGCCGGAGCTGTGGAATGACACCGCACCCGATAAAATCAAAGCGCTCTACAAAGGCAGCGTGGATGCTGGATCCGATTTATTCCTGACCAATTCTTTTGGCGGCAATAGGTCCCGGCTAAAACTTCATGGCGCTGAAGCACGCGCCGCAGAGCTGTCGCGCATCTCGGCGCAAATTGGTCGTGAAGTGGCCGATGCCTCTGGTCGTGAGGTCATCGTCGCAGGCTCCGTCGGGCCTACCGGCGAAATCATGGAGCCCATGGGCCCGCTCTCCTATGCTGTGGCCGTGGAAATTTTCCACGAACAGGCCGAGGGTTTGAAAGCCGGTGGCGCAGATGTGGCTTGGGTCGAAACCATCTCTTTCGGTGACGAGTATCGCGCGGCAGCTGAGGCCTTTGCCCTGGCAGATATGCCCTGGGTCGGCACGATGAGTTTTGATACGGCTGGGCGCACAATGATGGGCATCACAGCACCCGATATGGTGAAACTGCTGGACAAAATTCCGAACAAACCGCTCGCCTTTGGGGCCAATTGTGGCGTGGGAGCGTCGGATCTGCTGCGGACGATCTTGGGATTTTCCGCCACGGGCACGCAAACGCCCATCGTTGCAAAAGGCAATGCGGGCATCCCAAAATATCACGACGGCCATATCCATTATGACGGCACGCCAGAGCTGATGGCCCATTATGCCACCTTGGCCCGCGACTGCGGCGCAACCATCATTGGCGGCTGTTGCGGCACCACACCGGAACATCTGCGCGCCATGCGCACAGCATTGGAAACACATGTGCCACAAGACCGCCCCAGCTTACAGGACATCGAGTCCGCTCTGGGCGGCTTCTCCTCAGGCAGCGACGGCACGGATGGCACGGGCCCCACCCGCTTGCGGCAAAACCGCAGGCGGCGCAGCAGCTAAGACGCACGAACCGCCACAAACAGAGGGCATTGTGCAAAAGGTCGGTAGCGGCAGCCTTGTTGTCGCAATCGGTGAAGACCAAATCGATCCACCGACCGCATACGGGGGAAGAGATATTCCATAAGAAGGCGCTGGCCAATGTCTGACCAAGAAGACGATATCATCCTATCCGAATTGAATGACGAAGATCTCGTCGCTCAAATGTTTGACGATCTCTATGACGGCTTGAAAGAGGAGATCGAAGAAGGCGTTAACATATTGCTCGAACGCAAATGGGAGCCTTACCGCATTTTGACCGAAGCTTTGGTCGGCGGCATGACCATCGTGGGCAATGACTTCCGGGACGGCATTTTGTTTGTGCCTGAAGTTCTGCTTGCAGCCAATGCAATGAAAGGTGGCATGGCCATCTTGAAACCCTTGCTGATTGAAACCGGTGCACCGCGCGTCGGAAAAATGGTGATTGGTACGGTCAAAGGGGACATCCATGACATCGGCAAAAACTTGGTCGGCATGATGATGGAAGGCGCCGGATTTGAGGTTGTGGATCTGGGCATCAACAACTCGGTTGAATCCTATCTTGAAGCCATTGAAGCCGAAACGCCCGATATCCTGGGCATGTCTGCACTTTTGACCACCACAATGCCCTACATGAAAGTTGTGATCGACACGATGGTCGAAAAAGGCATGCGCGATGATTACACAGTTTTGGTGGGTGGCGCGCCGTTGAATGAGGAATTTGGCAAGGCCATTGGTGCCGATGCCTATTGCCGCGATGCCGCGGTTGCTGTGGAAACGGCAAAGGAATTCATGGCCCGCAAACACAACATTCTGGCCGCCAACGCGTAAAAACAAAACGCAGCAAAGCGCTTATGCGGCCCGACCTGTCTCAGGTGGGGCCGTTTTCGTGACAATAGCGCAGGAGACGTGCGATGGGACACCCCGTTTCAGACGACCAGCTCGCGACCGAAGGCATGCAGCTGCGCAATCAAGGCCGGGTGCTGCTGATTGCTTGCGGGGCTTTGGCGCGGGAAATCCTGGCTTTAATGAAGGCAAATGAGTGGCAGCATATGGATTTGCAATGCCTGCCCGCCATCTATCACAACACCCCAGAGAAAATCACGCCAGCGGTCAAAGGCTATATCGAAAAACACCGGGGTGATTATTCCGACATTTTCGTCGTCTATGCGGATTGCGGCACCGGGGGGCAGCTGCAAACCCTCTGCGATGAGATGGGCGTGTCAATGATTGCCGGGCCGCATTGTTACAGTTTCTTTGAGGGCAATGCCGCCTTTGAAGCCCGCGAGGAGCTGACGTGCTTTTACCTCACCGATTTTTTGGTGCGCCAGTTTGATGCCTTTTTCTGGCGACCAATGGGCTTGGACAAACACCCGCAATTGCGCGATATGTATTTTGGCAATTACACCACCCTAGTCTATCAAGCACAGCTCAAAGATGCTGCACTTGAGGCCAAAGCAAAGGATTGCGCGCGCCGCATGGGGCTTGCCTATGAGTATCGCTATACCGGATACGGAGATTTGGCGCCGGCTTTGGCCGCGCTGTCCTCACCCTCTTAAGCGGCCGCTGCCGCCGTCTGCACCACACGCGCCACCATGGCCCTCAAGCCGTTGGACCGCTGCGAGGACAGATGCTCATTGAGACCCAACCGCGCCAGTTCCCCAGCCACATCGACCTTGCCGATCTCCTCAATCGCAAGACCGGAATAGAGTGTGATCAGAACCGCAATGAGCCCCCGCACAATGATCGCATCACTGTCGCCAATGAAGGTCAAAGTGCCCTTTTCAATAGTCATATGCAGCCAGACCTGCGACGCACAGCCCTCAACCTTGGTGGCCGGAACTTTGAGCGCCTCTGGCATGTCCGGCAAAGCCTTGCCCAGCTCAATCACATGACGATAGCGTTCTTCCCAATCATCGAGAAATTCAAATGTTTCAACTAGATCTTCAAACCCGGCTTGCGCCATGGAGCTCTCCTATTTCGTTTGCTTCTGGACCTGCGTCACAGCTCAAACAGTTTCACTTTATTGCCCTTCACGGCCAAGCCAACCTTGCCTTCGCAAAGCCGCAAAGCATCCGAACCAAAGACATCCATGCGCCAGCCCTTTAAAGACGGCACATCCCGTTGCCCGGCGGCCAAAGCATCCAGCTCTGCCGTGCTGGCGATCATCTTTTGCGCCACATCGGAGCGTTCAGATTTGGCTTTCAATAACACCCTAAGAAGATCGGCCAACGCCGGATTGACCTGGAGCTTGTCATTCACCTTCGGCAACCTTGGATAGCTGTCCGCATCCATGGCATTCACCGTTTTGATCGCGTTCAAAATTCCCTCAGCGATGTCACCCTTGCGCGCTTCGCGCAGCAGCAGGCGCGATTTGCTCAAATCTTCCTGTGTGGTGGGTTTGGTGGAGGCCAATTCGACCATCGCATCATCTTTAAACACCCGATTGCGCGGAATATTTCGCGTCTTCGCATAAGATTCCCGAAAGGCGGCCAATTCGCGAAGATAGGCAAGAAATTTATTTGAGTTGGTCCGTGTTTTCACCCGGCGCCATGCCTCAGAGGGCACGACATCATAAATGGCAGGATCCGTCAAAGATTGCGTTTCCTCAACCACCCAAGCCGTGCGCCCGCTGCGCTCCAACTCCGCTTTTAAAAACTCATAGACCCCCCGCAAATGGGTCACATCCGCCAGCGCATAGATCTTTTGGGCCTCGGTCAGCGGGCGGCGCGACCAATCGGTGAAGCGCGAAGATTTGTCCACCTGTTGTTTGACAATTTTGCGCACCAAAGTCTCATAGCCCACCTGCTCCCCAAAGCCGCAAACCATCGCCGCGATTTGCGTATCAAACAGGGGGGTCGGAAAAATTTCAGCATCATTCCAAAAAATTTCAAGATCTTGACGGGCCGCATGGAAGACTTTCACAACAGAGGTGTCACGAAACAGGCGGTAGAGCGGCTCAAGCGACATCTCAGAAGACAAAGGATCGACCAAAACAGCATCCGCCTCATTCTCCCCCGGAACCGCCATTTGCAGTAAACAGAGCTTAGAATAATAGGTGCGCTCTCTGAGAAATTCAGTGTCGATGGTCACATAGGGATAGCCCTGCGCCCTTGTGCAAAAGGCTTCAAGCTCGGCTTGTGTGGTCAATGTTTGCATAGGCTGTCCGGCTGTTTGAGAGATATTCGGGGCACAATATGGCGAAACCCCGCGAAAAGAAAGCGGCCATAGCCCAGGCTAGCTGGGCGGCTCGAAATGGGTCAAGAAAGTCCGCAAGACCTTTGGATAGAGAAGGTGCTCTTGCTCCAAAACACGATCTGCAAGATCTTGCGCCGTATCACCGGGCAAGATGGGCACCTCACTTTGCCCCAGAACCGGGCCAGCATCCAATTGTGGCACAACCTCATGCACAGAGCATCCCGCAAGCGCGTCACCGGCCGCCAAGGCGCGTTGATGGGTGTGGAGCCCCTGATACTTTGGCAAAAGCGAAGGATGAATATTGAGCATCCGCCCCCGCCAAGCGCTGACAAACTCCGCGCCCAAAATTCGCATGAACCCTGCCAAGCATATCACATCAATCTCATAGGCCATGAGGATCTTGTGCAGCTCGGTTTCAAAACTGGCTCGGTCTTCACCGAAAGTCCGATGATCCAATACCTCTGTCGCAACGCCCATTGCCTGAGCCCTAACCAGCCCGCCAGCCTCGGGCCGGTTGGACAGCACCAAACGCGCGTGCCCCGGATGCGGCCGGGCCATATCCTCCAGCAACCGCAGCATATTGCTGCCGCCACCGGAAATCAGAATCGCAACGTTCAAAATGGCAATTGCCCCATGTAGCTGACGCCCTGACCAGGGATCACTTCACCCAAGCGGACCGGGCTCATCCCCTGCGCGCTCAAAGCGGCCGTAACCGCCGTGACCTGCGCCGGCTCTACCGCCAGGATCATGCCAATGCCACAATTAAAGGTCTTGAGCATTTCTGCCTCAGAAATTCCGCCAGCCTGCGCCAGCCAGGCCATGATCGGCAAAGCTGGGATGCGCTGCAAATCAATCGTGGCACCCAGATCATCGGGCAAAACCCGCGGCAAGTTTTCGGTCAGCCCGCCGCCGGTGATATGCGCCATGGCATGAACCCCGCCTGTTTTGAGGGCCGCCAAACAGGCTTTTACGTAAAGGGCCGTTGGGGTCAAAAGCGCCGCGCCGAGCGTGCCGGTGCCGAATGGTGCCGGGCTGTCCCAGGTGAGCCCCTGGTCAGCCACAATTCTGCGCACCAGGGAAAACCCGTTCGAATGCACACCGCTGGACGGCAGACCGATGAGCACATCGCCCAAAGCCACAGCTTGCGGCAAATGCGTGCCGCGCTCCATCGCACCGACAGCAAAGCCAGCCAAATCAAAATCGTCCTTGGCATACATCCCAGGCATCTCGGCTGTCTCCCCGCCGATCAAGGCGCAGCCAGACAGGCGGCAGCCCTCAGCAATGCCCTCGATGACCTTGGTGGCTTGATCCACATGCAGCTTGCCGGTGGCGAAATAATCTAGGAAAAACAGTGGCTCTGCACCCTGACAGATCAGGTCGTTGACGCACATGGCCACAAGATCAATGCCAACCGTTGACACATCACCCGTATCAATTGCCAAACGCAGCTTGGTGCCGACCCCATCGGTTGCACCGACAAGAATCGGATCGTCATAGCCCGCTGCTTTGGGATCAAACATCGCGCCAAATCCGCCCAGGCCTGACATAGACCCAGACCGTTGTGTAGATTTGCTGGCCGGTTTGATCCGCTCCACCAATTCATTGCCCGCATCAATATCAACGCCGGCCTGCGCATATGTTAAACCTTGGGTCATTTGAGCACCATTTATTGCAAATTCGCCGCTCCGATAACAGGCTCGGCGACACATGTCCATCAAGCCCGCTTGACCCTTGAGATTTCTCTGCTAGTCAGGGGCTACGGGGGCCTGTAGCTCAGCTGGTTAGAGCAGTCCGCTCATAACGGATTGGTCGCAGGTTCAAGTCCTGCCGGGCCTACCATTTTTTGCATTTCTGCGGTGTCTTGCCCGCCAGCGAAATGGGTCAACCCCTTAGCAATCATGGCGCCTGTGCAAAGATCACCGGCCGGCCACCGGTGATCCAAATACCTCATGGGCTCTAGATATTATGTGTAAATGATGTCACCCATCGTGAACATTATATAAAGGTGAAAAACCAACAATATGGCTGGCACGATATAGCCCTCTGCTGTCGCCTTTACACCTTCAACTTGCGCCCATTTGCCCTTAACCGTCGTATAACCAAACACAAGGAATAAGGCCGCTTGGATCGTCCCAAAGGCAAAGACGGACCAAGCCCCAACTGGAGAGGTCAACAACAGTATGAAATAAATAAGTGATTGCGTGAAAGTGTAAGTGCCACTCAGCTTGACCATAAACTCAGAACCCGCACCAAGCCCGTATTGATCGATAAACCCATCGCTTAAAAACAGGCAGCGATACCCATAAAACCCGCCCATGAGGGCAGGAATTAAAATCGCAATAAAGTTGGCCAGTCCACCACTTGCTTCAATCATGTCGTCATCTCCTTTGTTACTTCAAACGCAATACCTAAAGAACGATCTTACGTTGTTCGGTATCAAGTCACCCCTGCGCGCCAAACGCAATTTAAGTCACCGCCTATTGAGCGCGTGCAAATCCCGATAGGAAAGCAATATGTGACGTTACAGATCCTTTTGCCGCGCTCATACCTTTAGCCCGTTGTCGATTTATAAGTCCCAAGCAATTTTCCCGAGTCCTGCATCGCAGAGAGCATGCTATCGGTGTCAATCAGCTCGACCATGGATCCGCCCGAGAAGGTTCCCGACGACATCACGACCATCATAAGCCGCGCGTTTTTTTCCGCATCAGACTCAACGATCATGATGGCTTCGGCAGTTGAGGGTGAAAAATAAATACATTCAGTTGTGATCCCAAGTGCAGCTGTAATTCCTTTAATCGCTTCACCTCGATCTGACGGATTGGACACCATGCCTTTGAAGCCGCTGTCATTATAGCCGGCGCGCACCAAATATTTTGCCATTTCTTACACCTTTCATCTTCAGTTTCAGTTTCATACTTAACTGTACTGAATGCGACTCCATAATTTTGGCTTAAAACTCAGTTTATCTTCGGAATTAAATCCAAATTTAAAGTGCATTCCTCTGCCAAGATCGTCACCACTACAGTCCTTTCACGTTTTGAGTTTGGGATGAGATTGAGCGGTGATCTAGTTCGAATGTTGAACCAGTTATACTGGCGACCCGTGCAGGTCGGTGTTCAACCCGTCCGGGTCAGGACAGATCCAGCGTAAGGCTTTAAAACTTTCGTCATGAAGTAGGAAATGTTGGTACCCAAGGCCGGACTCGAACCGGCACGCCTCGCGGCGGGGGATTTTGAATCCCCTGCGTCTACCATTCCGCCACTTGGGCCCATCGGTTGCTGTGGGCTGCGCCCCCCCGTACATGCGGCTTTTTGCACCAGAACAGGTTTTACAACGACCTTAAGCCAGTTTCGTGCCAAAGGGCTATGGTAAGTAGACCTCCGTAAGCAGCACGAATCTTGAAGCTTGAGGTAGTCAAGTTTCCATCAAAGGTAAAGCCAGATATTTCAACGCTGAGGGAATAATTGCCGCAAAACCTCGCCTGACGGGGTTTGCCGAACAAGCTCAATGGTCGCTCGGTGGCGCCGGACAGAATGCAGGCGATCGTTTTGGTTTGCAAAGAGCACGATTTGCTGGCAGTTGGGGGCGAATTTTGAGGAGAGTTTGGAATGCGAAAAACCTTAATCATCGGAGCGCTGGCCTTCGTTTTGGGCGGTGGAGCGGTGTTTATCTACCTCAAACATAGCGCCCACTCCAATTCCTATGCCACCATGCATGAAATGCACCATGGGAAGTCTGGCGGGGCCTCCCAAGGTATGATGCAGGGGCATATGCATGATGAGATGACCATGCCCGGCCTGCAGGGCAAAGACACCACCGAAACTGAAGTCGCCGATCTGAGAAAAATTTTCCAACAGCACATGGAAATTGAGCGCCGAGTCACCAATCTCCCCGATGGTATCTCAACCTTTACCGCCTCCGAAAACCCTGAGGTGCGGGCGGCGATTGTCTCGCATGTGTCCATGATGGTGACCCGATTGGCGGAGGGCAAAAACCCAGAGGTGATCATCCAGTCCCCTACTCTAGATGCGCTTTTTGACGTGCATGAGGATATTGAAACCGAGATCGAAGTCACCGACACCGGCGTGACCGTCATCCAAACCTCCAGCAATCCCGAGGTTGTAAAACTGTTGCAAACCCATGCCGCCGAAGTGAGCGATATGTCCGAAAGAGGCATGGCCGCGGTGCATGAGCGGATGTCTCAATGACCCGGCGAAACTGCTCTTATCACCTGCCCCTCTTGCCGATTCTGATGGTCGGTCTTGTTGTGGAGCCCGTGTTAATGCAGCGCAAACCGTTTCTTGCGCGGCCGCTGTTGCGCCAGAATCCGAGAGCGGTGCTTGGCCCGTCGGCGTAAAGGCGCCTGTGCCGCGGGGGCGTGAAAAGCCCCTACCCATCCCGGCCCATCCATGGCAAAAACCGGGAAATAATCTTTGGGGTCACATGATACACCGCCTTTATACTTGGACCTTGTCGTTGGCTGAGCATCCGCGGGCGCTTTGGGCTTTGGCCATTGTCGCCTTCATAGAAAGCTCTTTCTTTCCGATCCCGCCGGATATCATGCTCATCCCGATGATCCTGGCGGCGCGGAGCCAGGCGTTTCGCATTGCTTTGGTGGCGGTTGTGGCCTCAGTTGCGGGCGGGCTTTTTGGCTATGCCATCGGGGCTTTCGCCTTTGAAAGCATCGGCCAGCCCATCTTAGCCTCATTGGGCAAGGAGAGCAGCATGGCCGCCTTTAATGATAAATTCAACGCCTATGGGACCTGGGCCGTGCTGATTGCCGGGGTGACGCCCTTCCCGTTCAAAGTGATCACGATCATGTCGGGTTGGACCGGAATGGCCTTGGTTCCCTTTGTGCTCAGCGCCTTGGTCGCGCGAGCCTTGCGGTTTTTTGCGGTCGCCCTTCTGCTGTATTACTTCGGCCCACCTATCCGCCGCTTTATAGAAAGACATTTGGGCTTGGTCTTTACCGCTTTTGTACTCATATTAGGTGCAGGATTTTTTGCGGTCAGATATCTATGAAAAAGAATACTCTGTTGTCACACTCATCTCGCCAATTGGCGCTTTTTGCAGCGGCAGGGTCGGGCACGCTCCTGGCAGGGGCTTACCTGTTTCAGGCACTCGGCTACGCGCCGTGCCAGATGTGTTTTTGGCAAAGATACCCCCATATGCTGGCCATCGCGATCGGCGCGTTGATTTGGTTTTGGCCCAGCCGCCTTCTGGCCGGGCTTGGTGCGCTGGCCGCACTGACGACCGCCGGCATCGGCGCTTTCCACGCCGGGGTCGAGCAAAAATGGTGGGATGGCCCCAGTTCCTGTACCGGTGCCGGAGCCGAGTTGAGCGGGCTGTCGGGGCAGGATCTTTTAGCAACAGATACCTTCGAAAAACTTGTCATGTGCGACGAGGTTTCCTGGGCCTTTGCCGACCTGTCCATGCCCGCTTGGAATGCGGTTCTTTCGGCTCTGCTCTGCGCACTCTGGATCCTGGCCCTGCGGGGCCGATAGCGCAGCGATACCCGCCCCAGCCGATTCCCAAAACCGCCGGGCACAGCACCATTTTCAGAGGTTTTTCAGCCGAATTTACGCGCAAATCCTCTGAGTTCTCAAGACCTCTGCATAACGCCATCTCAACACGAAATGAGGGCAGCGCCGGCCTGGGCGGGCGCATATGTCCGGTGGTGAAATCACTGCAAAATTTGAGCAATGACCATGTATATCAGTATATTGAGACGGTGAATGCGCCTGCCGGGGGGCAGGCAGGCGCAGCCCGGTGTTGCCACCGGGCAAAATGTTTTGGCTTGACGGCTGGGTTATGCAGAGAGCTTTTCCCATAATTTTCACCGCAATATGTTATTCATCCAGCCGCAGGGGCTCTAAGCGTTTGCATCGCATATGTTTGGACAGTAATGTGTTAGACAACTAAATATGGGAATATCCCAGACAGGCGGCCAAAATGACAGATGAAACACTCCCCCCCGAGAGCAGCGAAACACCAGCTCCCACATCCTCCGCCTATGACGGCCCGGCGATCAGCATTACGCAGGAGATGAAAACCTCCTATCTTGACTATGCCATGAGCGTGATTGTCAGCCGTGCAATCCCGGATCTGCGCGATGGTCTCAAGCCCGTGCACCGCCGGATTCTCTATGCGATGCATGAAACCAATAACACCCATGACAAGCCCTACCGAAAATCCTCGCGGCCGGTCGCGGAAGCGATGGGGAAATACCACCCCCATGGGGACGGCGCAATCTATGATGCTTTGGTGCGCATGGCGCAGGACTTCTCAATGTCCTTGGTGCTGTTGGACGGGCAAGGCAATTTTGGCTCCATGGATGGCGATAAGGCCGCGGCCTATCGCTACACAGAAGTGCGTATGGAAAAATCGGCGCAAGCGCTCTTGGCCGATATCGACAAAGATACAGTTGATTTTCAGCTCAATTATGATGGCAAAGATACGGAGCCCACAGTTCTGCCGGCCCGCTATCCCAATATGCTGGTCAACGGCGCTGGCGGCATTGCCGTGGGCATGGCCACCAATATCCCCCCCCACAACCTGGGCGAAGTGGTTGATGCGACATTGGCCTTGATTGAAGATCCGGATCTGACCTCAGAGCAGCTGATCGACTATATCCCCGGGCCGGATTTTCCCACAGGCGGCGTGATGCTGGGCCGCTCAGGCGCCCGCAAGGCCTATCTCGAAGGTCGCGGCAGCGTGATCAACCGGGCCAAAACCCGCTTTGAAGAGCTGCGCAAAGATCGTTGGGCCATCATCATTGAAGAGATCCCCTATCAGGTCAACAAAGCGGCAATGATCGAGAAAATTGCAGCCGAAGTGCGTGATAAACGCATTGAAGGCGTGGCCCATGTGCAAGATGAATCAGATCGTAATGGCGTGCGTGTGGTGGTTGAGCTGAAACGCGATGCCACGGCGGAAGTGGTGTTGAACCAATTGTTCCGCTACACGCCGATGCAGACCTCCTTTGGCTGTAATATGCTGGCCCTGAATGGCGGGCGGCCCGAACAGCTCACACTGCGGCGCTTTTTGACCTGCTTTATCGATTTCCGCGAGGAAGTCGTGGCACGCCGGACGGCCTTTGAGCTGCGCAAGGCGCGCGAGAGGAGCCATGTGTTATGCGGGCTTGCGGTGGCGGTGAGCAATGTGGATGAAATTGTTGCGACCATTCGCGCCTCAAGCGATGCCGCAGAGGCACGTCTGAAATTAATGGAGCGGCGCTGGCCGGCGGCGGAAATTTCCGATTATATCCGCCTGATTGACGATCCAACCCATACGATGAACGACGATGGCACCTACAATCTATCAGAAACGCAGGCGCGGGCCATTTTGGAGCTGCGTTTGCAGCGGTTGACACAAATCGGCGTCAAAGAGGTCACCGACGAGCTGGCTGTTCTGGCCGCGAAGATCAAAGAGTATCTTGAAATTCTGTCGTCTCGCGAGCGGATCATGGGGATCATTTCCGATGAGCTGCGCGAGGTTAAAGACAATTTCGCCGTTCCGCGCCGCACCGAGATCATTGAATGGTCCGGTGATATGATCGACGAAGATTTGATTGAGCGCGAGGAAATGGTCGTCACAGTCACCGCCGGCGGCTATATCAAACGCACGGCCTTGGCCGATTTCCGGGCGCAAAAGCGCGGCGGCAAGGGGCTGCAGGGCATGTCGACCAAAGATGAAGATGTGGTCACCACACTCTTTGTGGCCAATACCCATACCCAGCTGTTGTTTTTCACAACCGATGGTATGGCCTATAAGATGAAGACCTGGCGGCTGCCGCTCGGAGGGCGCACGGCCAAGGGCAAGGCGATTGTCAATATCTTGCCCATTCCGACCGGCGTCTCTGTGGCTGCGATCATGCCGGTTGACCGTGATGAAGCCGAATGGGGCGATTTGCAAATCGTCTTTGCAACCACACAAGGCGATGTACGCCGCAACCGCCTGTCTGACTTCACCAATGTGCGCTCAAATGGCAAGATCGCCATGAAATTGCCCGAAGGGGTGGAGTTGGTCAACGCGCGGATCTGCAGCGAAGATGATGATGTTATGCTCACCACCAACAGTGGCCGAGCCATTCGCTTTGCCTCGACCGATCTGCGGGTGATGAACTCTCGCGCCTCAACCGGTGTGCGCGGTATTCGTCTCACTGGCGACGATATGGTCGTCTCCATGTCCGTTATTCGCCATTTTGAAGCCACACCCGAAGAGCGCGCCGCCTATCTGAAGATGCGCCGCGCTCTGGCGGGCGTGACAGATGAGGAGGCCGGTGAGGACGATGTTCCTGCCGATCCGAACTTCTCGCAAGAACGCTATGAGGAAATGGCGGCGGTTGAAAATCTGATCCTGACCATTACCCGTGGCGGCTCTGGCAAGCTGTCGTCCAGCCATGATTACCCGGTGCGCGGGCGCGGCGGGATGGGCGTGGCCGCGATGGATAAGGCGATGCGCGGCGGTCCAGTGGTCGCCAGCTTCCCGGTAGAGCTTGTCGATCAAATCATGCTGGTGACAAGCACAGGTCAATCAATCCGCTGCCCCATTGACGGCATTTCCTTCCGCTCCCGCAATGCTGGCGGTGTGCGGGTGTTCAATACAAGCCGCGATGAGCAAGTGGTCAGCGTCGCCTATATCCCAGATCAAGGCGACGGCGAAGATACGCCCGAGGAAAGCACTTCCGAGGCCGCCTCTTAAACGACATATGTGACCGTGCAGGCAATTCTGCGCGGTCACATCGGCATTTTACGAAACTCATATATAAAAACTTTTTTATATACATAGGTGTATATATACCTATACGGCAAAACCACCCGCATAGCCCTACTCGGACTCGCACTCTTCTTCCGATTGCGTTAACGTAAAGTTAATAAATGTCGCGCGCCTCGGATCTAATGAGTGTTTAGCACCAAGTCGCAAGTAACGAGTTCATTGTGGCACCAAAGTGCTTCAATTCGGCCCTTCGACGTAGCTGATTGATTATAAATTATAAAGTTATGTGCAGCTGCGGCGATTGTGGTGTTTGGAGGCTTCTCCAAGCATAATACGAGTGAGGGGATGCAACGGCGGCATCATGTTTGATCTGCCTTAGCATTGCATAAAGCACGGTCTCTTGGGTGAGGGACCGTGCTTTTTAATTTGCCGCATTACAAGCTAAGGTCGTAAAGATCTGAAAATTTATCCTGCAGATAGGCCAGTAAAGGCGCTTCACTCGGCACCGCGCCACAGGCCTGCGTGATGGTCTCACGCGGCAAGTTCAACGCTCCATGACGCTGCAAGCTCTCCTTCAGCCAGGCCGTCGCCTTACTCAAATCTCCAACCCGAAGCTGATCGTCCAAATCAGGATTAAGCGCCGTCATCCGCTCAAAAAGGCAGCCTGCGTAGACATTGCCAAGCGAATAGGTTGGGAAATATCCAAACAACCCCACAGACCAATGGACATCTTGCAAACACCCCTGCGAGGCACGCGGCACCTCATATCCAAAATCAGCCGCAAAGCGATCATTCCAAGCGCTCTGCAAATCTTGCACTTGCAAATCGCCCGCAATCATCGCGCGCTCCAGATCAAAGCGCAGCAACACATGCAAATTATATTGCACCTCATCGGCCTCAGTGCGGATGAAACCATTGCGCACCGAATTTACCGCTTTGTAAAATTCATCCGCGCTTTCAATGCCAAAATCACCAAAGCCCGCGCGCATTTTTGCAAAGAGAAACTCGGTAAAGGCGCGGCTGCGGCCCAATTGGTTTTCATAGATCCGCGACTGGCTTTCATGAACGCCCATGGAGGCACCCTGCCCTATGGCCGTCAGCGTATACTCTGGATCAACATTTTGCTCGTAACAGCCATGCCCCACCTCATGAATGGTGGAATAAAAGCAATTGAACGGATCGCTGGGGTCCGTGCGCGTGGTGATCCGAACATCCTGCCCTGATCCGGAGGAGAAGGGATGCACCGCCTTATCAATCCGCCCACAGTTCAAATCATAGCCAAAACACTGCGCCAATTCACTGGCGATCTGCAATTGCACAGTCTCATCAAAAAACCCTTGCAGTGATTTCGCCGGGGGTTTTTCTAATATCTCACCACGCAGAGCCACCAATCCGGGGCGCAGTGCCCCAAACATCTGGTCGAGCTCAGAGGCTGTCGTGCCCGGCTCATAATCGGCCAACATGGCATCATAGACGTCCCCGCCGGCCGCCAGCGCCTGCCCTTCTTCGCGTTTGAGCGCCAAAACCTCCTGCAAAACAGGAGCGAAAGCTGCAAAATCATCCTCCGCGCGTGCCGCTGCCCATTTGCCCTGCGCCATTGAGGTTGTGCTGGCGATGGCCTCTGCCAAATCGCCCGGCACTTTCACCGCGCGCTCATAAGCGGTTTTAATCTCACGCAGCTGCGCCTGGGTCACCCGGTCAAAGGCTTGCCCGTCACAAGCCGCCAACCAATCGCCTACGCGCGGATCTGACCTGCGCGCATGCAGCACCCCTTCGAGCGCGGCCATCTCTTCGCCGCGTTGCGCAGATGACCCGCTGGGCATCATCGTTTCTTGATCCCATCCCAAACGACCTGAAACCTGACCCAATGCCTGTGTTTGGCGATCAAAATGTAGAAGTTCCGTTAAAGCCGTCATGAGGTCCCCCGAACAGAAGTGGCAATCGGATAGCCGGCCAAAAATCGCCCTCGAAGCACCGCAAGCCACAGAAGCACTGCGGTAAACTGGTGCAAAATAGCCAGATTCCAAGGAGATGAATGCATCACCGTTACGATACCTAAGATCATCTGAACCGTCAAAACAAGCCCCACAGTGCCAAAGGCGGCGCGGGTCACCTTATGGGCAGAGGCCTTGGCCCGCAAAGCCACCACAATGGCGAAGGCAAATAAGAGATAGGCGCTCATCCGATGAATAAACTGCACCAAGCCATCGTCCTCAAAGAAATTCCGCCACCAAGGCGACAGGCTGAACATATCGGGAGGTAAAAACCCACCAGCCATCAGTGGCCAATCGGTGTAATTGCGCCCAGCATCAATCCCAGCAACCAAGGCGCCCAGCAGCACTTGCAGCGCCACGAAATGCATCAAGCCGGTGGACATGCCAAACAGCTTGCGCTCCCGCGCGCGGCGCGCCTGCAGCAACTCCGCCTCAGAGCGGGAAAATATCTGCAAACTCCAGTAAATATATCCCAAAAGCGCAAAAGCCGCCCCGAGATGCGCCATAAGCCAATAGGAGGCCACATCAAGCCGCACACCATCCAGACCCGAATGAACCATCAGCCAGCCGATGAACCCTTGCAGGCCGATAAAAGGTCCAATGGCAAAGAGAGACAGGCGCCGGGCCTTGGGCAATTTGCCCGTGAAAAACAACAGCGCGAACCCAAGTGCCCAGGTCAGACCAATGAAACGCCCAAGCTGCCGGTGGCCCCATTCCCACCAAAAGATAACTTTGAATTCCGCCAAGCTCATAGCAGCATTTTGCACAGCAAATTCAGCGGTGGTTTGATAGGCGGCAAAGGCGGCCTGCCAGGCAGCGGCGCTCAAAGGCGGGATGGCACCCATAACCGGGTCCCATTCGGTGATCGACAGGCCACTGTCCGTCAGGCGTGTTAATCCGCCCACGGTGATCATCACAATGATCAAACCGACCAAGCTCCACAACCAAAGGCGCACCCAATGCCGATCTCCACTCCCGGCGCGCGCGATGGCACCCGCACTGGCGCTTGTGATCTTTGTATCGCTGCCAACCTCTTCAAAGATATTTCGCTTATTCGCCATGTTTAAGCCTTTCGTTTCATCTCAAGTTAGGGCTGAAAAATCCGCGTTCAACCACGCTCTTTCCAACGGACCATTTGGCGCATGGTGCCATGCAGCATTTGCACATCGGCTTTGGTCAGCGGCATACGCGACCACAGGTTGCGCAGATGAACTTTCATACTGGCAGCCTTGGTTTCTGGAAAGAAAAAACCTGCTGTATCAAGTCGTTGCTCAAAATGTTCGGCCAATTTCTCGACTTCAAGCCCGCTGGCCCATTCTGATTTTGTCACCTGAGCCGCAGGTTGCCCCACCTCGCCCAGCTGCCTTTGCCACTCATAGCTGAGGAGCAATACACATTGCGCCAGATTGAGCGACGGGAAGTCAGGGTTCACGGGGACCGAGATAATCGCATTGGCGCGGATGATGTCATCATTTTCAAGACCCGCGCGCTCAGGGCCAAACATCACCGCCACCTTCTGTCCCGTCCCAATCCGCCGGGCCGCTTCCGCCATCGCAAATTCAGGACTGTACACAGGTTTGGTCAAATCACGCGGCCGCGCGGTTGTGGCCATCACGAAGGTGGTATCGGCCAATGCCTCGGCGGTTGTGTCAAACAATCGCGCCTCATCGAGCAAACGCCCGGCTCCACTGGCCATCGCCACGGCCTTTTGGCTTGGCCAGCCGTCACGCGGGTCCACGATGCGCATATGATCGAGCCCAAAATTCCACATAGCCCGAGCGGCAGCGCCAATGTTTTCACCCATTTGCGGGCGAATGAGGATGATTGCGGGTTGTTGCAGAGAATGACGTGTCATAGGGTCTCTTAGCGTTCACAGAGGCGCGCGACAAGCGGTGGTCAAAGCCAATTTGTCACGCTATAGCCCGTAGCAACACCCATGCAATTTGGAGCCAATGCGATGAGCACTGAAGATTTGCCGCAGATCTACCTCGTCACCCCCAGTGTGATTGACCTGGAGCACTACCCCGATCAGCTGGCGCGTGTCTTAGATTCGGTCGAGGTCGCCTGCCTGCGTTTGGGCCTGGCCAGCAGTGACGAAGATCACATAGCGCGCACCGCAGATGCTCTGCGCGATGTCGCCCATGCGCGGGACATCATGCTGGTGATTGAACGCCATGCGTTGTTGGTGGACCGTTTGGGGTTGGACGGGGTGCATCTGATGGACGGCGGGCGCAATCTAAGGCAATTGCGCAAGGATCTCGGCGAAGACGCAATCCTTGGCGCTTATTGCAACACCTCCCGCCATGATGGGCTGACCGCAGGGGAAGCTGGCGCCGATTATGTCAGCTTTGGCCCGGTGGCGGCCTCCGCTCTGGGTGATGGGGCGCAGGTGGATCCAGAGTTGTTGACTTGGTGGAGTGAAATGATTGAGGTGCCTGTGGTCGCAGAGGGTGGCCTGACGGTGGATTTAATCCGCAGCCTCTCCGATAAGGTAGATTTCTTTGCCATTGGCGCTGAAATTTGGACCCAGGACGATCCTTTGGCACAGCTTCACATGCTCGCCGCTGCCCGAAACAGCTAGGCCGCCCTGCAATCTACCAGCCGAGACCAGATTGACGCTTTGCCCTTAAGAGGTCGCATCTGCCCAAGGCAGGGCTGCGGCGACCTGCGCCTGTAAGTGCCGCGCCAAGGATTTGCGATCGGCAAAATCGATGGCCGCAACGGGTTCATGGTAGATCACCTGCACGGAGCCATGCCGCTTATAGGCCAAAGACTGCAGCAAATGGCGCGCCAAGTCACTGTCCCCCCACCATCCATAGAACCGCGGATCCTCGCCTTCAGGGGCATGGAAGGCCAAAGTAATGGCCTGGATGCTCAAATCATCCGGCACATCTGGCGTCAAAAAGGACTGAAACAGCGTCGGTTTAAATGGCAACACCCGCCGCCCGTCTGTCGAAGTTCCCTCTGGAAAAAACAGCAACCGATGACCATGTCGCAATCGATGTTGCAACAGCTGCAAATGCAGCTGCGCTTGCTTGCGGTCACGGGTGATAAATTGCGTACCGGTGGCGCGCGCCAACCAGCCAATCATAGGCCAATTTGCAACCTCTGACTTGGCCACAAAATAAATATCATCAAAGGCGTTCAGCGCAAAAATATCCAGCCAACTCGTGTGATTGGCCACCGCAACCGCGCTGCCGGGCATCGGCGTGCCGATCACCTCAAGGCGCATGCCCAGAACCCAAAATGCAAAACGGCAGACCGATTGTGTGATCTTTGGGGTCCAGGGCCGGGCCATGCCATAGACTGGCTTCTCCACCAAGCGCACCAGCAACAAAACGGCCAACCCGCCAAATGTGTAACCGCCCATCAATAGGCCGCGCCAAGCCACCCGCATCCAGCCCGCCGCAGAAATCGGCACGGGATCGGGTTCGGTTTCAGACATCCAAGTTGGGGACTTCGTCATCCTGACCCTTTCAGGTAGATCGTTTTTTGCCGCGGGTTCATCGCCGGCACATCCAGCACCATGCAGACATCCACCGTATTGAATGCCGCATCTACATAGGCCCCCTCACCGACACAGCCTCCCAAGCGCAAATAAGCTTTAATCAAAGCTGGCATTGCGCGCAGCGCCGCCAGACGATCAATTTCAAAATCCCCAGAAGCGCCCAGCGGCACGGCGCCCGCGCCAATCGCTTTCGGGCGCAATGCAGCCTGCGCCAGATGCTCCCGGCCGAGCAAGGACAGTGGCGCGGTGAGCGCACAGAAATCAGTACCGGCAAAACTGGCTGTGCCAAAGAGGATTTCCGCCCCCTGGTCCGTCACATGCTGGGCCAAAGCTTGCCACAGATAAAACATCGCCGCCCCTCCCCGGTAGGGCTGGCGCAGACAAGACCGGCCAAGCTCCATCATGGGCCGGCCGGTTTGCATCAGCGGCGCAAGATCGAATTCTGATGCGGTGTAAAACCCACCTGCGGCCCCTGCGCCAGCTTGGGTCATCATGCGGTAAACGCCTACAAGCTGCTCGGCCAAATCCGCGCCGCGGGCCCGGTCCAGCACCATCAAATGCTCTGAGTGGGCATCAAAAGCATCGGCTTCAATCTCGAGATCATGATTGACCGCCGGCCCGCTGGCGCCCAACTCCCGCACAAAAACATCATAGCGCAAACGCTGCACCGCCCAAAGATCCTCCGCGTCCTTGGCCAGCCGCACTTCGAATTCCGAAGGCATCAGCATCGCGGCGCACCCGCTTGGGACCGCTTGACAATGATGATTATTTTAGCATTATGTCTCAACATGTTATATTAATTAGTGTACTAAGATTAAAACAATACGAGACCCATCAATGACAACCTTTCCAGCTTCTGGAAAATTCACAGTGATGTGATTGTTGATGTTGGACTGCACCTGACCTATGCCCCAATCGAGCTGATTGGGGTGTTGCACGCGCTGACCGGGCTCTAAAAATGAATTTAAATTTTCCATGGACCCTCTTTTTCGAAGCCATCATATGACAGAAAAACCCAATATAACAGCCCTTGTCGCTGCCCGCATGTGCCATGATTTGGCCAGTCCTATTGGTGCCATTGGCAATGGCGTTGAGCTTGTGGAGTTGACAGGCAAAACCCTCGGCCAGGAGGGAGAATTGGTCAAAGCCAGCGTCAACGCCGCCGTCGCAAAGCTCAAACTCTTCCGCATCGCCTTTGGTCAATTTAATGCGGATGAAATTTTAAACGCCGCCGAGATTTCAGCCGTGCAAACAGCTTGGAACGTCACCGGCCGTATTCACGTCGATTTTATCCCCAAGCAATTACGGAAGACGGATGTGAAAACCTGTCTTTTAATATTGCAATCTATCCAAGTCGCCATGCCGCAGGGGGCCAAAGTGGTGGTTAAAATTGCAGAGGGGCGTCGGATCATCCATGCCATCGGTCCCAAGGTCACTTTTGATGAAGCGCTATGGTCCGCCCTCACGCATAAGCAGATCGCGCCCGACATCCCCCCCAAACATGTGCAATTTGCAATCTTACAGGCGCTTGATTTGCCGCTGCAACTCCATCACAGCGCAACAGAAATGACTGTCAGTTTTTGACGGCGTCTTCGCTGCCGCGCTTGGGTGCATAAAGATTTAAGCGCGCACCGCGCCGTCCCCACGCACCAAATATTTGAAACTTGTGAGCTGGGCGGCGCCGACGGGGCCGCGTGCATGCATTTTTCCGGTCGCAATGCCAATTTCAGCGCCCATGCCAAACTCTCCCCCATCGGCAAATTGCGTTGAGGCATTATGCATCAAAATTGCGCTGTCCAACCGTTCAAAGAAACGGTCCACGGCGCGGCCATCTTCGGCCATGATACAATCTGTGTGATTGGAGCCATATTGGCGGATATGAGCAATCGCCTCATCGACATTGGCCACGGTTTTCGCCGCAATTTCCATGTCCAAGAATTCTTTGCCCCAGTGGTCGGCCGCAGCCGGTTGGGTACCGGCAATCGCTTGTAGGGTTGTGTCCGCGTCAACCACAACTCCTTTGTCCATCAAAGCCTGGATCACCTCCGGGCCCCAGCTGGCGGCGATATCGTCATGCATCAGCAAACATTCAGCCGCGCCGCAAATTCCCGTGCGGCGGGTCTTGGCATTGAGCACCACATCCAGGGTTTTTTGCCGATCCGCTGACGCATCTATATAGATATGCACAATACCTTCCAAATGCGAAAAGACCGGCACCCGGGCCTCACGCTGCACCAATCCCACAAGCCCCTTGCCCCCGCGCGGCACAATCACATCTATCGTATCGACCATAGTGAGCATTTCGCTCACCGCAGCCCGATCACGGGTCGGCACCAATTGAATGGTCGCCTCGGGCAAACCTGCGGCAACCACCCCTTTGACCAGGGCCTTATGGATGGCCGTGGAGGAATGAAAACCCTCCGATCCCCCGCGCAGAATAACAGCATTGCCAGCCTTAAGGCAGAGGGCGCCGGCATCCGCAGTGACATTGGGGCGGCTTTCATAGATCACACCGATGACCCCCAAGGGCGTGCGCACGCGTTTAATATGCAGCCCATTGGGGCGCTCCCACTCTTCAAGCACCTGCCCCACAGGATCTTCCTGCTCAGCCACCGCCCGCAGCCCATCGACCATGTTGCGAATGCGGTCTTCATCGAGCATCAAGCGGTCCAGCATGGCCGCCGAAAGACCTTTTTCGCGGCCGTAATCCATATCAAGCGCGTTGGCCTCTATGATATCGCCCCTTGAGGCCCAAACATATTCAGCCGCCCCAATCAGGGCCGCATGTTTGCGCTCAGCGGTGGCAAATCCAAGTTCTGCCGCGGCGGCTTTTGCGGCGTTCCCAATCTGTTTAAGAGTTGCCTTCACATCCATCATCGTCTCCCAACAGTCTTACAGGACCATGTCATCGCGGTGAATAAGCGCCCCGCGGCTGGCGTAGCCCAATTTTTCTTCAATTTCGCTCGTGCGACAACCCAGAATTTTTTGCGCTTCCGCGCTGTCAAACCCCACCAAGCCACATCCCAAATCTCGCCCATCCTCGGCCAATATCCGTACCAGCTCACCGCGGGCGAAATCTCCGGAGATCTCTGTCACCCCAGCCGGCAATAGGCTTTTGCCTGCCATGAGCGCCTTTAAAGCGCCTGCATCCACATGCAGCGCACCTTGGGGCTTGAGTGATGAAATCCATTTCTTGCGCGCAGTCTTTGGATCCACCGAGGGCAGAAACCATGTTGAATTTCCACCAGTTTCAAGATATTTCAGTGGATTATGAGGTGAACCTAAAGTTATAGCCATTGCGCATCCCGCGCCCATAGCCATCTTGGCCGCCATCAGTTTGGTCTTCATCCCGCCTTTCGACAGGCCGGACCCTGCGTCCCCAGCCATACGCTCAATCTCTGGGGTCACCTCGGTTATGGTGTCAAACCGAATGGCCGTTGCGTCCTCATTGGGATTGGCCGAATAAAAACCATCCACGTCAGACAGCAGCACCAGATGATCTGCCCCGACCGTCACCGCGATTTGTGCCGCCAAGCGATCATTGTCGCCATAGCGAATTTCATCTGTCGCCACGGTGTCATTCTCATTGACAATTGGCACCACGCCGTAGCGCAACAACTGCGCCAAAGTGGCGCGTGAATTCAGATAGCGGCGGCGATCGGCGCTGTCTTCCAAAGTCACCAAAACCTGCGCTGCGATCACCCCATGCGGAGCCAAATGCTGCTCATAGGCCCGCGCCAGTTGAATTTGCCCGACGGCTGCGGCCGCCTGGCTTTGCTCCAATGTTAACTCTGCCGCACCAAGCCCGAGAACCGAGCGGCCCAGAGCAATGGAACCAGAGGAGACAATCACAACATCCACACCTTTTGCGCGAAAGCCAGCCACATCTTCAGCCAAAGAGGCCAGCCAATCTTGCCGCAAGGCGCCGCTGCTGCGCTCCACCAAAAGCGCCGAGCCGATCTTAACTACGATACGGTTGGCCTCAGTTAGGGCTGCCATTTCGGCGCCTCCCGATCCTGCGCGTGGACAAGCTCAATCTGCTTCACCAGGCTGCGCAAAACATCCGCTGTCCCCTCGCCCGTGCCCCCAGACATGGCCAAAACCAGCTGGCCGCCCGTGGCACTGCGCAGCGCCCCAAGCGCAAAGCTCAGATCATCTTCATCCAATTCATCAATCTTGTTGAGCACGGTCACGCGCGGCTTGTCCACCAAACCGCCGCCATAGGCTTCAAGTTCCTGCATCACCGTGTGGTAATCCTGGCCAATGCTTTCCGAGGTGCCATCAATGATGTGCAACAAAACCGAACAACGTTCGATATGACCCAAGAACCTATCGCCAATGCCCCGCCCCTCATGCGCGCCTTCAATCAGACCCGGAATATCCGCAATGACGAATTGGTCATCATCCACCTGCGCCACCCCGAGGCTCGGGTAGAGTGTGGTAAATGCATAATCGGCAATTTTAGGAGACGCATTCGTCGTCTCACCCAAAAAGGTCGATTTCCCGGCATTTGGAAGACCCAAAAGCCCCACATCGGCAATCAGCTTGAGATTTAACCAGATTTCCCGCTCGACCCCAGCAAGCCCAGCATTGGCGCGGCGCGGGGCTTGGTTTGTGGATGATTTAAAATAGAGATTGCCAAAACCTCCATTGCCACCCTTGGCGATCACCACTTTTTGCCCCACCTCAGTCAAATCAAACAAAATGGTTTCACCATCTTCATCCATGATCTGAGTGCCAACGGGCACTTTCAGGGTGATGTCATCACCATCTTTGCCCGTGCGCTGCCGCCCCATACCGTGCTGGCCATTCTTGGCAAAGAAATGCTGCTGGTAGCGAAAATCAATCAACGTGTTCAGACCGGCCACGGCCTCAACAATCACATCGCCACCACGTCCACCATTGCCGCCATCGGGACCGCCAAATTCAACGTATTTCTCCCGGCGGAATGACACAGCCCCGCCGCCGCCGCTGCCGGACCTGATGGTAACCTTCGCCAAATCGAGAAATTTCATAACACCGCCTTTAAATCATCTAACCTTAGCCGATAGAGGGTTACGGGCGCAGGCTCAAGCCTTGCCTGCGATTTCCCCGCCCCCTTACCAATTTCTTGAAACCCCAGCTTGCGCAAAACGGCGCCGCTGGCCGGATTGTCGTCAAAATGATCCGCCTCAACCTGACAAAGATCGAATTTTCGCATAAAATAGTCCAAAAACGCGCCCATAGCCTCAGAAGCATATCCCAAGCCCCAGTGCCGCGGATCAATGAAATAGGCGCAATTGCACAGGGTGTGCTCCGAGTTTGGACCAAGCCCTGCCACACCGATCACACCCCGCGAAGCCATCACAATCGCCGCACAAAAGCCCGGCGTGCCGCGATACCTCCGCTCGGTGATCCAAGCCTGCACTGCCGCCTTAGGCCAGGGCGTGCGGGTCGAGGCCAGCATCGGCGCCACCGATGGATGCCCGCCAATCCGCTGAACGGCAGGCCAATCTTCCAGAACCAAAGGGCGTAGACGTAAGCGTTTGGTCCTCAATTCGAAATGCTCTTCGCCCACCATATCTCACTCCATCGACCTAAGATATGTCCAGGTGGCAACGGTGGTTTTACGGGCCACACAAAAGGATTCCGCATCGCCAAGATAGGAAAATCCCATATCCGTCAGCACCCGCGCGGAGCGCGCATTGTCTTGAAAAACTTCTGCAAATAGGGTTTTGCTCCCCTGCGGATTGGCTTGGATTAGTGTCTCCACCGCTTCACGCGCCAGTCCAATGCTCCAAAAAGCTGGGGCCAACCAATAGCCCAGCTCGCCCTGCCGGCGATCAAGCCGTTTGAGCCCAATAACCCCCACAACCTCCGCCAAATCAGATTTACTGCCATCAAGAACCCAAACATCCTCGACACGCGCGGGATTCTGCGCTTGCTCTATAAAGGCATCAATGGCGCCGGGCGGTAGGGGATGAGGAATGGAGCGCGTGGGGCCCGACACGCGAATATCGCCCGCGTATAGTCCAATTAGCCCCGCATCAGATTTGCGGATTGGGCGCAGGGAGAGGCGCGCGCTTTCAAAGCTATGCTGAGTCCGGATCGGCGATATCATGACGCAATTCCGCCACCAAACAGGGCATAAAATACCGTGGCTACGGTCAAAAATGACAGCAGAAGAAACACAAACCGCTCTGCGCGGGTGCCTTGTATCGTGGCGGCAATCAGCTGCCCTGCCCCGGCCCAAATGGGATGGAGAAGCGTCTGGCACGCCAGCAACACCGCCGCGATGCTCACTGTCGCGGTAAATGCCGTGGCGCCAGGGGTTACAAAACTGGTAAAGGCCGCCGTAATCATGCCCCAGGCTTTCGGATTAAGAGGATGCACGATCAAACCGGCCAAAAACCCTGGCGGTGGCCCATCCGTCTGATCAGCTTTGAGCCGCATATTGGCCACGCGCCAGGCCAAATAAACAATATAGGCCGCCGAGAGATATTTCATCGCCAAAAATACCCCAGGTGCCGATTGCGCCAGTTGCATTAAGCCAAAGCCCAAAGGCCAGATGATCAGCTGTTTTCCCACAACGACACCCGCCACAAAAGGCAAAGCCCGCCGCAACCCATATCCAGCCCCAGTCGCCAAAAGCGCCATATTCGCGGGTCCCGGCGTGCCAATTTGCGACAGGGCAAACAGGGTTAATGCAATGAGTTCAACAGGCATTGTCAGGCTCCAAACTTGGCCATGCAGCACAACGCGCAAAGCACTTTAGGGAAAACGAAAAAGGGACCGGCCTTTCAGCCGATCCCTTGAATAGATAAACCTGAAAGGTTCGGCTTATTCAGCGGCCTCCGCGGTTGGCACAACTGAGATAAATTGACGGCTTTTGAGACCTTTGTGGAATTTCACATTGCCCTCAACAGTTGCAAAGATGGTGTGATCTTTGCCCATGCCAACACCTTCACCCGGCCAGAACTTCGTGCCGCGCTGGCGCACAATGATGTTGCCTGGAATTGCGTCCTGGCCACCATAGAGTTTTACACCCAAGCGACGTCCCGCTGAATCGCGACCGTTACGGGATGAACCACCTGCTTTTTTATGTGCCATTTGTGATTACTCCTTATCAGCTGCTGGTTTTTTCGCCGCTGGCTTCTTAGCCGCTGGCTTTTTCGCAGCTGCTGTTTTCGCTGCTGGCTTTTCAGCAGACGCTTTCGCGGCCGCTGGCTTTTTTGCGGTTGCTGGCTTTTTCGCAGCGGCAGGTTTTGCCGCAGCTGCCGGTTTCTTCGCAGCGGCAGGTTTTGCTGCGGCTTTTTTGGCTGCTGGCTTTTTCTCTGCTGGAGCGGCTTCAACCACCGGGGTCGCCACATAGGGCACTGAGCCCGCGCCTATGGCGGCTTTCACGCCGGATTTGTCAGCGCCTTTTTCCAAAATGTCTTTGATCCGCACCAAAGTCAGCTTCTGGCGGTGGCCTTTTGTGCGCTTGGAAGAGTGCTTCCGACGGCGCTTTACGAAGTTGATTGTTTTTGGGCCTTTGATTTGGTCGATGACTTCGGCTTGAACGCCTGCGCCCGCGATCATCGGTGCACCGACTGTGCTGCCAACCATCAAAACTTCGTTGAATTGAATCATCTCGCCAGCATCAGCTGCCAGCTTTTCGACGCGAAGCACATCACCGGATTGTACCCGATATTGCTTGCCGCCGGTTTTCATTACCGCAAACATTTGCGTTTCCTTTGTTTTTTTCGCGCCTTTCGGTCCCCACTTGGGTGTTTTGGCCAAGGCCACCTCAGACAGCGCGCCTGAATGTACAGACGTATTACACTAAAACGCAGCCCACTCTGGACCGCATTGCGCGCTTATTCATGGGTTTGGCTTTGAAGTCAAGCCTCTTCACAGCTCTTGCGTTGGCGTTAAGTTCACCATCTCGAGAGCCATGCGTTCAAAACGATCTGCCATAATGGTGAAGTGAATTGCGTTCATCAACTCATAGACTTCCATCATCTGTGGCATCGCCAGAGCATCACGATAAATTTCCATCTCCCGGTCTGTGAAATCACGGTAGGTAAAGGCATTGGCGACAATCAAATTGTCTGTCATCGCCTGGCGCACCTCGTCGTCTTGCTGGGCCAACATGGCTCTAAGGTCGACCTCATCAAACCGTTGGTCAATCAGGCCGGCCAAGGAGGCGGCCATCAAAAATCGCACCTGCACCTCCCGATAGGCTTTTATGGTCGCGCCCACATATCCAATGCTCTCGGCCATATCGAGAAAATACTGCGGCTGCGGCGATCCACGCGCGGCCAGAGCCTGCGCCAAGCGCGCGCCCTCAACCTCGCGATCTTCGAACTCCAGCCCATGGCTTTCGTTTTCAGCAGTCACAAGTTTCTGCCCAAGGTCTGAGCCGTAAAATCCCGTGGCATGAGCCAAAACATCCTCTGTCAGGGCCTTGTCCAAAATCTCCAACGCATCGCTTTTCAAAGCCTCCGGCTCAAACATGCGATCCGCAAGCCGTGACCAGCTGAGGCCAAAGTCATCCGCATCAAGGCCCAACATCGTCGGCGCATCCCGCGCAGACAGGCGCATGGATTCAAGCGCCACATCAAAACCAGTCACCGCCATGAATTGCGCAATCTGTGCACGATCTGCCGATTTCACAGGCATCACCGTGCAAAACAGCAGCGACATCGCAAGTAATATTTTACGCATGACCATCATAATTTTGCCCCTGTAATTTCATATATAATCTATGGCTCGGCGTTAAAATTTCAACTCCAGATCAGAATATCACAGCGGCAGACGGATTTGCGCCGATAATCCGCCCAGTTTCGCACTCTCACCCAACACCAGCTGCCCACCATGCGACCGCGCCACATCCGCCGCGATGGCGAGTCCCAATCCAACACCGCTGCCCTGATTTTGACCGCGCGCCGCTTCAAGCCGTACAAAGGGTTTAACGGCCGCCTCACGCTCTGCCTCGGGGATGCCCGGACCATCGTCATGCACGGTTATGTGCAGGCCTGTGTCCGCGAAATGAAGAGCCAAAATACTCTGGGTGCCGTAGCGGCCTGCATTGACCAAAAGATTCTCAATGGCCCGGCCAATCGGCACCGGCCGCAGAGCGCAGAGCCGCGGCGCGCCGACCAGCTCGAAATGAGCCGGCGGCGTCATCCGCGCAGCCAGCTCTGAAGCCAGCGCAACAAGGTCCACATTCTCAACCGGGTCTGCCGCCAAATCGCGTGCGTAGTTTAAAAAGGAATCCACCATCATCTGCATCGACGACACATCTTTTTTCAGGTCCTCAACCTCTGGCCCCTCCATGAGCTCCAGAGCCAATTGCAAGCGCGTAATGGGGGTGCGCAAATCATGGCTCACGCCGCTGAGCATCATAATACGCTGTTCAATTTGCCGTTCAATCCGGTCCCGCATATCTAAAAATGCCTGCCCAGCAGCCCGCACTTCCAGCGCACCAGACGGGCTCAGCGCCACCCGCTGGCCCCGCCCAAAAGCCGCCGAAGCCACCGATAGCCGCTTAATAGGCCGCAATTGATTGCGCAAAAACATATAGGCAATCAAAGTCATAAAAATGCCCGTAAAGACCATCAGAACAAGCACTTGATGCGGATTAGACGCAGAGACGCGATCGCGGCTTAAGATCAGCTGAATGGGTCCTTTTGCGGTCATAAGCCCAAGCACCACAAAATCCAAATCGGACAGATCAATTTCGCGAAGCCCTTCGAGCCGGCTGCGCATGAGTGGAATAATGGTGCGCCCAGAGATATCATAAAACATCAAGCGATTGTCACGCGGCACCCCATCCCAAGACTGCAGATCAATGTTAAGCTCTGCCGCAAGGCCCTGCGACACCTCATCAACAGGGTGCCGCTCAAGCGCGCGCAGCACCAACTCAACCTCCAGCAAAAGGTTATTCGTCATTTGTTCCGTGACATCTTCAAAATGCCGTTGCACAAAGACAGCAGCGACGGCCAATTGTAACGTCAGCATCGGCAAGAGCAAAATCGCCGCAGCACGGCCATAGAGTGTTCGAGGTGCAAATTGTTTTAAAAAGCGGCCTATCATGGGCGCAGCTTATCAACTTGAGAGAGCAGAAGGAATGGCAGAAACACAGGCCCCCCAAATCCGCCGTCTTGTGGCGCCAAACCCGTCTCCCATGACCTATACCGGCACAAATACCTATTTTCTGGGCCTGCGCGACATCGCCGTCATCGACCCGGGCCCAGATAATGACGCGCATTTTGCTGCCATAGTTTCGGCCATTGCCCCCGATCAAAAGATCACAAAAATTTTGGTGACCCATGCCCATCTTGACCACGCCCCCTTAGCGCGGCGCCTCAGCGCCCATTACGGCGCGCCGATCTATGCCTATGGGGACAGCGGCGCAGGACGCAGCGCGCAGATGATCGCCCTAAGCGCGGCTGGCAAGATCGGAGGCGGCGAAGGTGTCGATTATGACTTCCAGCCCGATATAACCCTAAAAGATGGCGCCGTTTTGGACCATGAGGGACAAGAGCTTATCGCCATTTGGACGCCTGGGCATTTCGGCAATCATATGGCCTTCTCCTGGAACGGAGCACTCTTCAGCGGAGATCACGTTATGGCTTGGGCCAGTACGATGATATCGCCGCCTGATGGGGACCTTGGCGCCTTCCGCCGCAGCTGTGCGCAGCTGCAACAGCGCCGCGAAAGGCTCTACCTGCCCGGCCATGGCGATGCGATAGAAGATGGCCCTGCCCGGCTGCATTGGCTTTTGGCCCATAGGCAGGAGCGGGAATCGCAAATCATCTCCCATTTGCAAGGTCAGCCCAATAGCGCACAAGGCTTGGCCGAAGCGATCTACACCGACATCGATCCCCGCCTCATTCACGCCGCGACACGCAATGTTTTGGCGCATTTGATCGACCTATGTGAGCGCAATTTAGCCACCTGTCAGGGACCAATTGACCTTCAGGCAAAATATTCTGTGATCTGAGGCGATTTTCGAATTTTTGGGCTAGACCTCCCAAACCCGCACCGCTATATCCGCCCCCAGTGGTCCGGCGTAGCTCAGCGGTAGAGCAGTTGACTGTTAATCAATTGGTCGTAGGTTCGATCCCTACCGCCGGAGCCATTTAACATAAGATTTCCCCTAATATTCAATAATAGTTGACTTATTTTTAGATAAGGTACACAAAATCGGTACACAAACGGTACACAGGTTTTGTCAATGGCTCCCAAAATTAGCTATCTGTTCCAGTCCAAAACAGGATTCTTTGAGTATAGGCGTCGTGTTCCCCCAACTCTGCAAAAACATTTTCCCCGAAGTTCAAAAGGGAAATT
>Ga0209095_1000187_pt1 | contig 39391 bp, 40 predicted proteins | sample COGITO_mtgs_1104_3_FD_184795 | JGI IMG/M metagenome (GOLD analysis project Ga0209095, IMG submission 184795) | Pelagic marine microbial communities from North Sea - COGITO_mtgs_110404 (SPAdes) (version 2) | ecosystem: Environmental > Aquatic > Marine > Epipelagic ... | reverse complement strand
TACTGCTATACCAAGTGGGAGAGTAGGTCGTTGCCTTTTTTTGAATCCCGAATACAGCAATGTGTTCGGGATTTTTTTTGCCCTATTCCCAAGGGAATATTCTATACGTTGTAGTATATTTAAAAAGTGAAGAATTTTTTAATTATACCCGATAAGTTCAAAGGAAGTATAGATGCTATCCAAGTATCTAAAGCTATTGAAAATGGGCTCGCTAAGGTATATGGAACTGAATTTAAATCTACCACCATACCAGCATCTGATGGTGGTGACGGTTTTCTAGATACTATTTACAATTTTAAACTTATTGAAAAAGTTCCTGTGAGGTCTGTAAATGCTTTTCAGGTTCCTATAGATTCTTATTACTTATTAGATTCTGATACAAATACCGCTTATATTGAATTATCGAATACAGTAGGAATAAGACATTTAAAAGTTCCTGAATTAAATGTTCTTAAGGCAACTACACATGGTGTTGGGTTACAGATAGCGCATGCATTAGCAGAAGGAGTGAGCTCTATTTATATTGGCTTGGGAGGTAGTGCTTCTAACGATATGGGCTTAGGCTTGTTAGAAGCTTTGGGTGTTGTTTTTTTAGACGCTCAACAGCGAAGAGTTTCTTATGCTTTTGATCAGCTTTCACAAATTCATTCGTTTACATTAACGGACTTTCTTAGAGACAAAATTAATCATTGCTCTTTTTACGCGGTAAATGATGTCTTAAATCCATTATTTGGACCAACAGGTGCTGCCAGTATTTATGGTCCTCAGAAAGGTGGGACAGAAAAAATAATCAATCGTTTAGATACTGCTTTTAAAGAATTCACGACCCGTTTTAATTTTCCATATTCACAAGATATTACGCTTGAATGTGGGGGAGCTGCAGGAGGAACTGCCTATGGTTTAAAGGTCTTTCTAAATGCCCAATTTATTAACGGCTTTGATTTTTTAGCCAGTATAGTCCATTTGGAAGATCTTCTAGTGACACAAAATTATGATTATGTTATCTCTGGGGAAGGCAGTCTAGACAACACCTCTTTCCAGGGGAAATTATTAGGAAGGCTTATTGATCTTACAGCGGAACACCAGTTGCCCCTTTTATTAGTTTGTGGACAAAGTTATTGTGATGTATCTGCTATAACAAATACTCATGTTGTTGAATTGCTGGATGAGGACACGCCTATTGCCCAATGTATTGCCCAGCCATTTCCACTGATAGAAAATAAAGTGTTTCATTTTTTTAAATCTCAATCATGATAAGCTTATTAATTATTTGCGCAGCTGTCTTGCTTATAATATTAGGGACGCTTAAGTTTAAAATTGACCCTTTCTTAATATTACTTATCGCGGCTATATTCTCTGGGTTGTGTTTTGGTATTCCTCCTGCTGAGCTTGTGGTTCTAATTACAACAGGGTTTGGACAAACGCTTTCCAGTATTGGAATTGTGATTGTTTTAGGGGCTGTTATTGGTGTTTTTTTGGAGAAATCTAACGGAATTACCCATATTGTATCTTCTGTTTTAAAAGTTTTTGGAAATAAAAACTCCGGTTTAGCATTAAACGTTACAGGATTTATAACCGCTATTCCAGTTTTTTGTGATGCCGCTTTTGTTATTTTAAGTGCTATTCCTAAGGCCTTGTCAAAAAGAACAGAATTTCATGTCATATTTTATGGTGTAAGTCTTGCAACAGGTCTATATGCAGCCCATGTTTTTATTCCCCCCACGCCTGGTCCATTGGCTGCTGCGGCTATTTTGAACGTTCCTTTGTCCGAGTTGTTGAAATATGGTTTTTTAGTGGCTATACCGGTATCTTTCATAGGGTTTGTTTTTGCTTCTTTTTTTAAGTCTAACACCGCAGTTTTTGCTGATAATATTTCAGGTTCAGCAGTAGAAAGTCTGGATGTAACTAATGGTCAGGTTTTGAAAAATACATGGGCTTCTTTTTTGCCCATTTTAGTGCCTATACTACTCATTGGAGTGGCTTCTTTTTTTAGTATAAAGGAAGGGAGCGTTTCTATTTTAAGTAATGTATTTCTCTTTTTAGGAAACCCTATAATTGCAACGCTAATAGGGGTGTTTATTTCTTACTTGCTGTCGTGGTCTACGCCTAAAAATCAGAAAGCTGGTTGGGTAGGAGAAGCTTTAAAACAAGCAGGAGTCATTATTCTTATTACTGGAGCAGGAGGTTCTTTTGGAGCTGTACTTAAATCCTTAGATTTAAGTACAGTGATTAATTTTGATGCTGCAAATCCTTATTTTGGTTTAATATTTTCTTTTCTTTTTGCAGCACTAATTAAATCTGCTCAGGGGTCTTCTACAGTGGCAATACTCACCACTTCTTCCTTTGTTTTACCCTTGTTAATTAGTTTTGGTATTGATGATTCCTTAGGGAGATTGTTTACTGTGTTAGCTATTGGGTCCGGTGCTATGACCCTTTCTCATGTGAACGACAGTTATTTTTGGGTTGTAATAAAAAGCCTCGGTTTAAATGTTACACAGGGCCTTACTAGTTTTAGTCTAGCTACTTTTTTTCAGGGAATTACAGGTATCAGTACTGTATTGTTGCTATATGCTTTATTGCGTTAGCATATTTCTGAAGCTACTCTTTATTGAAAAAGGCGTCTACAATTGTTTTCACACTTAAAAAGGCCATTGCAATAGCTGCTACAGCGCAGAGTATACCAAATATTAATACTGGAATATAAAGCGGATGTGTGCTGTTTTTGAAAGCCTCATATATACTAATAGGTGCTACAAACATTAAGAGTACGGTAATTCCTAAATACCGTACTCCTAAATATAAAATATCTCTGTTGGTTTTAGACACCTAGTTCAATGTTTTTAATATTTCGTTAAAAGTATGACTTGGTCTCATGGCTTTTTGTACCAGTTTCTCATCTGGTTTGTAATAGCCACCAATATTTTGTCTGCTATTTTGAGCGCTGTTTAATTCACTCACTATAGTGGATTCATTTTCTTTTAGTGCGTTAGCCACTGGGGTAAATATTTCAGCCAATATTTTATCATTTTCTTGATTAGCCAAAGCTTCTGCCCAGTATTGCGCTAAAAAGAAATGTGATCCTCGATTGTCTAATTCACCTACTTTTCTAGATGGAGACTTGTCGTTGATTAAAAATTTTTCTGTTGCAGCGTCTAAGGCATCGGCCAAGACTTTGGCCTTTTTATTTTGTTCTTTTTCTCCAACATATTCTAGCGAAACCACGAGGGCTAAAAATTCTCCCAATGAATCCCATCTTAAATGACCTTCTTCTAAAAATTGTTCTACATGTTTTGGAGCAGAACCGCCGGCACCTGTTTCGAATAATCCACCTCCATTCATCAATGGAACAATAGATAACATTTTCGCACTAGTACCCACTTCTAGAATTGGGAAGAGGTCTGTAAGGTAATCTCTTAATACATTTCCTGTTACAGAAATAGTGTCTTCCCCTTTTACTATTCTTTTTAAGGTTGTTAATGTTGCTTCGTAGGGTGCAGCTATAGAGATATCTAAACCTTCTGTTTGATATTCTAAAAGGTATTTGTCTACTTTTTTGATTAATTCAGCATCATGGGCTCTTTGGTTGTCTAACCAAAAAATAGTGGGTGTCTTTGTAGCCACTGCCCTTGAAACGGCCAATTTAATCCAATCTTGAATAGGGGCGTCTTTTACCTGGCACATTCTCCAGATATCTCCAGCTTTTGCTTCGTGACTCATGACTACCTTGTTTGTAGTAGTGTCTATGACTTGAACAGTCCCTTCTGTCTCAATTTGAAATGTCTTGTCGTGAGAACCATACTCTTCTGCTTTCTGGGCCATTAATCCCACATTGGGTACTGTTCCCATTGTAGTTGGATCAAAAGCGCCATTTTCCTTACAAAAATCTATGGTTGCCTCATAAATACTGGCATAGCTACTGTCTGGAATAATAGCCAAGGTGTCCTGAGCTTTGCCATCTTTGTCCCACATTTTACCGCCATTTCTAATCATAGCAGGCATGGATGCGTCTATAATAATATCACTAGGTACATGTAGGTTTGTTATGCCTTTGTCTGTATTTACCATGGCAAGCGAAGGACCATTTTGAAAAGCTAGTTCCATAGCATTTTCAACGGCTTCTCTATCTTTTGCTGCAAGTTGAGAAATAGTTGTTAAAACACTGTCTAGACCATTGTTGACGTTTGCACCTGCATCTTTTAATAACGCACCAAATTGGCGGAATACATTTTCAAAGAATACTTCTACCGCTAGCCCAAAAATAATTGGATCAGATACTTTCATCATGGTTGCTTTCATATGAAGCGATAATAAAACACCCTGTTTTTTAGCCTTGGCTATTTCTTGTTTAAGAAATACCACTAATGCTTCTTTTTGCATTAAAGTAGCGTCTATAATCTCTCCTTCGAGAACTCCGATAGATTCTTTCAGAACTTTGGTTTCAGAAGCTCCTTTAAGCACTACTTTCAGTGTAGTTGCTTTAGAAAAAGTCATTGATTTTTCATTCGATTTAAAATCACCATGACTCATTGTTGCCACAGATGTCTTTGAATCTTTTGACCATTTACCCATACTATGTGGGTTTTGTTTGGCAAAGTTTTTTACAGCTTTTGGGGCCCTTCTATCTGAATTCCCTTCTCTTAAAACCGGATTTACTGCAGATCCTTTGATTTTATCGTATGCAGCTTTAATATCCTGTTCTATAGGGTTTTTGGGCTGATCTGGATAATGAGGTAAGTTGTACCCTTTTTCTTGTAATTCTTTTATAGCATCCTTTAACTGAGGTATAGAGGCACTAATATTGGGTAATTTAATGATATTGGTGTCTGGCTCTTTGGCTAATTTTCCTAATGCTGCCAGATGATCTGGAACCCGCTGGTTTTCCTTTAATTTTTCCGGGAATGCTGAAATAATCCTACCGGCTAAAGAAATATCTCTGGTTTCAATTTCTATCCCCGCTTTGTGTGTAAATGCTTTTACTATAGGTAAAAAAGACTGGGTAGCTAAGGCAGGTGCCTCGTCGGTTTGAGTATAAATAATCTTAGACATAATCAGATAACATTTTAGGTGTCAAATATACAATATAAGGACACTATAGTTCAAAAAAACACCCACAACAAATGCTATGGGTGTAGGTATATTTTGTTGAAAAAAAGTATTATGAACGCACTTCTTTAATACGTGCTTTTTTACCAGTAAGCTCTCTAAAGTAGAAAATTCTAGATCTACGAACTTTACCTTTTTTATTCACTTCAACTTTTTGTAAAGCTGGCATATTTACTGGAAATATTCTCTCTACTCCAATAGTACCAGACATTTTTCTGATCGTAAAGGTTTCGGTAGAACCACTTCCTCTTCTTTGAATAACAACCCCTCTAAAAAACTGAGTTCTTGTTTTTTCACCTTCTTTAATTTCATAGAACACTGTGATAGTGTCTCCAGCTGAGAATTTAGGAAAATCTTTTTTTTCTACGAATTGTTCTTGAACAAATTTTACTAATGCTTCCATAGTAATACTATACTTTATTGATGAATTAAAAACAACATTCACGTTTTTCGTCAGAGGTTGGATTTAATGGTCTGCAAAAATAATATTATTCTAACAATCAACCAATTAATGTATGTGTTTTTTTTATAAAAATTTAAAAGACGGAGAAATTGGCTAAAGTAAGTCTGGACGGAGCTTTAGCGTTCTTTCATAGGCAGATTGTTCTCTCCAAGCTTCAATTTTAGCAAAATCGCCACTCATTAATACCTCAGGCACTTTAATGCCTTTGTATTCAGCAGGCCTTGTATACACAGCTGGAGCCAATAAGTTGTCTTGAAAACTATCTGTTAATGCAGAGGTCTCGTTATTTAAGACGCCAGGTATAAGTCTTATAATACTATCACAAAGTATGGCAGCAGCCAATTCTCCTCCAGATAATACGTAATCCCCTACGGAGATTTCTTTAGTGATAAACAATTCTCTCACCCTATGATCTACTCCTTTATAGTGCCCACAGAGGATAATGATATTACCACTCAAAGATAAAGTATTGGCTGTTTTTTGATTGAGTGTTTCTCCATCTGGAGTCATGTAAATGACATGGTCGTATGTTCTCTCTGATTGCAGTTTACTAATACATTTATCAATAGGCTCCACCATCATGACCATTCCTGCACCTCCACCATATTGATAGTCGTCAATTTGATTATAGGACAGCTCAGTGTAATCTCTTAGATTATGAAAATGTACAGATACAAGCTGCTTTTCAATGGCTCTTTTAAGAATAGAGGCCTCAAAAGGACTCTTTAATAATTCTGGTAGTACTGTAATAATGTCTATTCTCATTGGAGATGATATGCTAATGAATTTCACTTATTTTCTGGTCCAAAAGTAATGAATAAATTCTATATGCTGTCCATTCTACGCTTTCCTATGGCTTTCATGCAGTATTATCAGTTGTTGCCTGTAGTTTAAATTGTTTTATTTATTTTTTTGGAAGCTTCTTTTCCAATTCAAGTATTTCTCTTTTTAGTTTTAGCTCTCTGTTGAGTCCCTTTTTTTTGTTTGATTCTATGGTCTCTTCAGAGGTTTGTATTGCAGCAAGGAGGTTTGCTTCAATTTTTGAGCTAGATAGATAGTGTTTGAAGAGAAAGATACTACATAGAATCAAAGATATAAGTAAAGTGTAATTGATTATAAAAAAGAGTGTTTTGTCAATGTAGGCGCCAAGAAAATAAATATTATTCTCCTTTGTGTTTTTTTCTGTTAGTTCTTTTTTAAGGGTTTTATTTTCAAGGTCAATTTTTTGAAGTGCCTTTTTGAGCGTGTCCACTTCTGTCTTGTAATTACTCAGGACAGTGCTGTGATAGATTAAGCTGTCTTTTAAGTGCTCTTTGAAAGCTATCAGGTATCTTCGTTTGATTACTTCAAAAGGAATACTGTCTGTTGTATAGTCTTTTCCATTGCTTAGTATTAACTCAAATTGATTTTCTAAACTGACATTTAACTCATTTTTAGATCTGGAGATGTCTCTTTGGGTTTGAGATAATATTTCATGGTGAATGAGGACCAACATAAAAAGACTAAAAAGGGTTTTCATAAAACAAGTAGGTTTTTGTAAATATAACCTAATTTGTAATTTAATGAAAACCCTTGGTAGTAAGTGGTTTAGTGATTATTGAAAGATGAGTCTTTCTCGCTCTCCATTTTCATTGATCATGCTAATACTTGTGCGGTTAAATTTATTAATATTTTGAAATAATTCAGTGGCCTTATCAATATTGATAATAGGTTTGTCATCTATAGAAACAACCACTTTGCCAATAAGACCATAGTTTTCATATGCCACAGGCACACCAATGATTTTAACTCCATTTTTTATTTTAAAGCGTTTCTGATCTTCAGGACTTAAATTTTTTACCGTAAAACCAATGATTGGTAATAGTGCAGTTTGTTTTTCTTTTAAGACCACCTTGAAATCACTTAATTTTCCATTTCTAGAAACCTTAATTACAACTGCATCCTGAGGTCTTTTTGAGGCCAAATAGCCGGTAAGGTCTGAGAATTTCTTTATTTCTAAATAATCGATTTGCTTGATAATATCTCCCTCTTTTAATCCAGCTTCTTTTGCTGAAGATCCTTCTTCTACTCCAGAGATATATACCCCTTCTAAATCTTCTACGCCATAATTTGAAGAAAGCAATTCTGGAGATGTGATGGCGGAAATTCCAAGTACTGCTTTTTTTACGGTACCAAATTCCATGATGTCTTGTACTACTTTTCTAGCTGTATTACTCGGGACAGCAAATGAGTAGCCTATATAAGACCCAGTTTGTGAACTTATAGCGGTGTTTATACCTATTAAATCACCATTGGTATTCACTAAAGCACCACCACTATTTCCAGGATTCACTGCAGCATCTGTTTGAATAAATGATTGGTTCTTGTCAAATTCTCTAGCCTTAGCGCTTATTATACCAGCCGTAACAGTGGAAGTAAGGTTAAAAGGATTTCCAACAGCCAAGACCCATTCTCCAATTTTAGCCATATCCGAATCTCCAAAAGACAAGTAGGGAAGGGGCTCTTCTGTTTCAATTTTAACAAGCGCAATGTCAGTTAAGGGGTCTGAGCCTATGACGGAGGCTTCATATGTGCTGTTGTTGTTTAATGTGACAGATAATTTTGACGCTTTGTCTATAACATGATGGTTTGTCACTATATAACCATCTGAAGAGATAATGACGCCTGACCCAGAACCCATTTGGGGCGCAGATTTGTATTGGTATCCAAAAAAATATTCAAAGGCTTTGTTATTCACTAAATTACCCTCCTTTAAGTTTTTGACATGTACTACAGAGTGAATAGTTTTTTCAGCAGCAATACTAAAATCCGAGAGGGATTCATTGGTGCTTAAATAATTGAAATTAGCAGGTTTAAATTCAGCTGAATTGGATATTGTCAATGGAGCAATCTCTTTTGGCAAGAATTTATTTTGAATAAAATTACCAGAAAAGCCACCTATAATTGCAGCTGCTAAAATGGGAAATATTTTTTTCATAATTACTTAATATTTAAAGATTACGGGTCAAAATTATAAAAATACTTGTAGCTGCTTTTTATTTTAACGGAGCTTTAACGGATAAATAAACCTTATTTAATTGAGTATATTTGAAAATATAAATTCATTTTAATGACACTTACTTTTTATAAATACCAAGGCACTGGAAATGATTTTATCATTTTTGACAACCGTAGCGGTCAATTTCCGAAAAGCGATAATGCGCTTGTCGCTAAACTTTGTGATAGAAAGTTTGGTGTAGGAGCAGACGGCCTCATGCTTTTAGAAATTGAAAAAGATTTTGACTTCAAAATGGTTTACTATAATTCAGATGGAGCAGAGAGTACCATGTGTGGAAATGGTGGTAGGTGTTTGGCTGCATTTGCACATTCTATAGGGATTATTGGAAATAAGGGTTTATTTATTGCTGTAGACGGCTCACATGAGGTAGCAATAACGGCAAATCAGGTGATCTTAGGAATGAAAAAAGTTACAGAAGTTCAAAACAAAGGCAAGTATTTCTTTTTAGATACAGGTTCACCCCACCATGTTCAATTTGTTTCTGACGTAGAAAAGGTCAATGTTAATGATCAAGGCGCTAAATTGAGGTATGGAATGTATGGCGAGCAGGGTGCAAACATTAATTTTGTCTCATTAGATCCAAATGGTAGGCACAGTATTAGAACATATGAAAGAGGGGTAGAGGGAGAAACCTTATCTTGTGGCACGGGTGTGACTGCAGCGGCTATAGCAATTCATGAGCAAAACAACGGATTTGCTTCTCCTGTGACTTTACATACTAAAGGAGGTGTGCTTAAGGTTCATTTTACTAAAAACAATCAGGTATATTCGGAGCTCTCCCTTGAGGGACCGGCCGAATTTGTGTTTAAAGGAGAAATAAGCATTTAAGATGCTTGTACTAAGAAATATAAAACGGGAAGACCTTGACTTTCTTTACAATGTAGAGAATAATCCAGCAAATATGGTCTATGGAGATTATCATGAACCTTATTCATTGGAAATTCTTCAAGATTATATTGCTAATGCTTCAATATCTTTATTTGTTAGTGGCCAATATAGGTATGTCATTGAGAAAAATAAAATAGCTATTGGATTTTTAGATTTGTTTAATTATAATGCTCAAGATGCAAGCGCATCTGTAGGTGTTATTTTAGATACGGCCTTTAGGGGGCAAGCATTGGCTAAAGTTGCATTGACGCTCTTAGAGCATGAGGTAAAAAATAAATGGGGTATTGAAAGATTAAGGGCCAAAGTTTTCTTAGATAATACCATAAGCATCTCCTTGTTTAGAAGGCTAGGTTATGAGGAAATTAAACATTGTTTGGAAAAGGATTATGAGGGGGTCACTAAAAAAGTATTGATTTCAGAAAAAATATTAAAATGAATTACAGAAAAAAAATTGGTGTTGCAATAGTGTTATTGGTGTTTTTTATTGGTGCTGCTTTTAGTGGATATGTGTATTGGGCTATTTTTTCTCCCAATACATCTTTTGAAACACCAACGGTTTCTGTTTATATTCCCTCTAATACAAATTACACCACGCTTAAAAATACTTTATCGCCCAACTTATTAAATGAAGACAGTTTCTTTAAGGTGGCTAAGCAAAAGGGCTATCTAAATGCGGTAAGGGGAGGTAAGTTTATATTGTCCAAAGGAATGAATAATAACGAAATAATAAATGTGTTGCGTTCAAAGCCAAGTACTATTTCTTTATCGTTCAACAACCAGGAACGCCTAGAAGATTTAGCATTAAGGGTGTCTGATCAAATTGAAGCTGATGCAGAAAGTTTGTTGTTGGCGTTTAATGACTCTTTATTTCTAGCTCAAAATGGATTTAATAGAGAAAATGCGTTGTCCATGTATTTGCCAAACACATATGATTTTTTCTGGAATACTTCTGCAGAAAGTTTTAGGGACAGAATGTTAAAGGAGTACCGTAGATTTTGGAATTCAGAAAGACTGGCTCAGGCGAAAAATCAGGGTTTGTCTCCCTTAGAAGTAATTCATTTAGCTGCAATAGTTCACAAAGAATCGGTTAAAAAGTCAGAGAGACCCCGAGTTGCTGGTGTCTATTTGAATAGAATTAAAAAGGGTATGAAGCTGCAAGCAGACCCTACAGTGATATTTTCGATTAAGTATACATCTGGAGATTTTAAACAAGTGATTAAACGGGTATTGTATAAAGACCTTAAAATAGACGCTCCTTTTAACACCTATTTATATTCGGGAATTCCTCCAGGACCAATTTTTATGCCAGATATTTCTGCTATTGAGGCAGTTTTGAATCCAGAAGCTCATAACTACTTGTATTTTGTGGCGGATACCCAAAATTTTGGGTTCCATATTTTTGCAAAAACACTACAACAGCACAACAAAAACAAGAAGCAATACGTGAATTGGTTGAATAGAAAGAATATCAGCAGGTAATTGTAAACTGTTAATTATGAGTTAATTAGTCATTTAAGATTAAAAATGCTTAACTTTGCACGAAATTTAGCAACATCAGTTGTTTTAATTTATTTTATGCAAAAAAGTTTTAGAACGTTTATTTCATTTTTGATTGTCCTAGTTCTTTCAGGGTTTAGAAATGTAGCTCCAATAGTTAAACCCATCCCAAAATCTAATTTGGTCATTGATGTTTTGGATTACAAAGCCGCTGCCCCTTCTTTTGAATCCTCAAGCTTTATGATTCCCTTTACTGGTAATAATTATGTGGGATTTAAGGAAGCATTGGCTTTTAAAGAATCTCAAGGTAAATATCATTCTATAAATACCCTTGGTTATCTTGGAAAATACCAGTTTGGAAAAAGCACCTTAGCTTTTTTTGGTCAATTTAATACCCAGTGTTTTATGCAGGATGCAGCGCTACAGGAAAAGATTTTTTATCACAATACTGCAAGAAATAAATGGATTCTAAGAAGAGATATAAAGCGCTACGTTGGTTCAAAAATGAATGATATAGTCATAACGGAATCCGGAATACTTGCTGCTGCTCACTTAGCTGGTGCAGGAAATGTAAAAAAATACCTTCGTTCTTGGGGTGATTTGAACTTTTCAGATGCTTATGGAACAGATATTGAAGATTATTTAACCAAATTTTCTGGTTTTGATCTTGCAGAAGTTACCGCTAGAAAAAAAGTCCAGTTCCAATAGGATTTACTTTGCCAAATTGGTCTAATTATTTTCCAATAATAAAAATACAAGGTCTCTTGTGTAGTTCGGGATTGTTCTTTTTCCAATAAGAAATAGGGGCAGTTTTAATAAAAGCGTTGGCCAAACTGATGTCACAAGCGATGCATAAATTTGTACTACTTTGAAGTTGCTTACACAAGCTGTCAAACATAGCATTGTTTCTATAGGGTGTTTCAATAAAAAGTTGGGTTTGGTCTTTTTGCAGGGCCAACTGCTCAAGTTGTTTAATAGACTTAGCTCGCTCTTGATTATCTATAGGTAGGTACCCGTTAAAAGCAAAACTTTGTCCATTAAATCCACTAGCCATTAGAGACAATAAAATGGAAGAAGGTCCTACTAAAGGAATGACTGAAATTCCTTTTTCATGAGCTATAGCAACTATATCTGCTCCTGGATCTGCAATACCAGGACAACCTGCTTCTGAGATAATACCTACATTCTCCCCCTCAAGGCAAGGATCTAAATAAGACGGAAGTAGAGAGAAATCTGTAAATTTATTAAGGGTTTCTATTTTTAGACTCCCTTGGGCTTTTTTAGGACAAATTTTCTTAATAAACCGACGGGCAGTTTTTTCGTTTTCTACTATAAAATAAGTCGTTTCTTCTATGATTTTTTTTACTGATAAAGGAAGTACTTCCAAAGGTTCATTGTCTCCTAAAGTGGTAGGAATTAAATATAAAGCCCCTTTGTTTGGAGTGTCGTTAGATGCAACCATTTTATGAAATTAGGCTTAAATTAAAAAAGGAAATTAAGAAAATTTCTTAGTCAAGTCTTCAATGTATTTCTTGAACTGCTTGTCTGTTTCTGCTAAATTGTCAACGGTCTTACATGCGTGAAGTACAGTTGCATGGTCCCTTTTTCCAATTTGAGTACCAATGCTGGCTAAAGATGCTTTTGTGAATTTCTTTGCAAAAAACATAGCCAATTGTCTGGCTTGAACAATATGTCTCTTCCTAGTTTTAGATTGTAAGGTAGTCACATCCATTTCAAAATAATCAGATACTACTTTTTGTATGTAATCTATTGAAACTTCTCGTTTTGTATTCTTAACAAATTTTTCAACAATTTGTTGCGCTAAATCTATGTTAACTTCCTTTTTGTTAAAAGAAGATTGAGCGATCAGGGATATAATAGCTCCTTCTAACTCCCTCACATTTGTTTTGATGTTTTTAGCTACATAATCAATGATGTCTTCAGACATCTCCACACCATCTTTATAAAGTTTGTTTTTTAATATAGAAACCCTAGTCTCAAAGTCTGGTGTTTGTAATTCAGCAGAGAGGCCCCATTTGAATCTAGACAGCAAACGCTGTTCAATGTCTTGCATGTCTACAGGAGCTTTGTCAGAGGTGAGTATCACCTGTTTCCCGTTTTGGTGCAAATGGTTAAAGATGTGAAAGAATACATCTTGGGTACCAGATTTTCCAGAAAGGAACTGAACGTCGTCTATGATTAATACGTCAATTAACTGATAAAAATGAATAAAATCATTTCTAGTGTTTTTCTTAACGGATTCAATATATTGTTGCGTGAACTTTTCTGCAGAAATATAAAGGACTGTTCTTTCAGGATACTTGTCTTTTATTTCAACTCCAATAGCATGTGCTAAATGTGTTTTTCCTAATCCAACACCTCCAAAAATTAAGAGTGGGTTAAAAGATGTTCCTCCGGGTTTGTTGGCAACAGCCATACCCGCAGATCTAGCTAACCTATTAGAATCTCCTTCTAAGAAATTATCAAAACTGTAATTAGGATTTAATTGAGATTCAATTTTTATATTCCTAATACCTGGAATTACAAAAGGATTTTTGAGTTCAGGATTCTTAGATTTAATAGGGACGTCAATTTCCTGAGGCGCATGGTAAGACCTATTTGAACTTGGAATCTTCTCAGTGAAAGGCTCCCTGTTACCATAAGTGTTTTCCATCCTGATGATGTAAACCAACTTAGCCCCTTCGCCTAAAGATTTGGTTAGAGCCACCTTAAGTAGCTTTACATAATGTTCTTCTAGCCACTCGTAAAAGAATTTGCTAGGCACTTGAACACTTAACGAGTTGTCTGCTAGTTTTACTGGTTTAATAGGTTCAAACCAAGTTTTGAACGCCTGAGGTTGTATGTTATCCTTTATAAAGGAAAGACATTCATTCCATATAGCGTTAGCATCAGTACTCATTATTTTGTTTAGGTATTTAGGTTATTTATTGAACTTAATAGCAGCTATTGGGAAGCAATCACTACCAAGAATTTAGCAAGACAAATATGTGAACAAAAAACTTAAAAAAAAAACGAATGGGGGTTGATTATTCAGTTTTTTTTGTTCATAATGCCAACTAAAAAATTAGGGAGTTAAATATAGAATTAAATTTTAAAAAACCATGGCAATTACCACAAAAAAAAATATTGAAATTAGATATGGAGAAACAGACCAGATGGGTGTGGTCTATCACGGGAGTTATCCGGCTTTTCTTGAAATAGGGAGGATTGATTGGTTAAAACAGATGGGATTTTCTTACGCAAAGATGGAAAAAGAGGGTTATATATTGCCAGTTATTTCTCTAAACATAAATTTTAAAAGATCGCTTTTCTTTGGAGAAGTTTTAAAACTAGAAACTAGTTTGACGGCTGAGCCTAAAGTTAAAATTAGTTTTGAGTATATGCTTTATAACGATCAAGACTTACTTGTTGGATCTGCAGCTACAACATTGGCTTTTTTAGACAAGCAAAGTAATAAGCCAATAGCTTGTCCTGTAAATCTTTTGAAAGTGATTCAAGCCAATCTTTAGGGGTTATGTCTAATGATTTAGATCAAAGCGTTTATCAATCAAGCGTTTAATCTATATCTGCAATTTTTTTAAAATGACATATTCTTGATTCTGCGACTTTTTCTTCAAAACTTTTGCTTTTAGATTGAGACAGTGAAATTTTCATTTTGCAATTATTTTCAATGACTTGCTCTAGAATAGTTCCCTTTTCGGATTGTACAATTCTAATGACGCTATGCATTTTTGAATAAGGGAATTCAAGTGTGTAATGATCTTTAATTTCAGTGGTAATTATTTTAGCTTGTTCTAAAGCGCCTTTTGCAGCAGCTTTGTAGGCGGTTACAAGACCTCCAGGGCCTAATTTCACCCCTCCGAAAACTCGGACAACTACAATGACAATATTGGTGAGCTCAAAAGATTGAATCTGTCCATAAATAGGTGCGCCAGCTGTATTGTTTGGTTCCCCATCATCATTTAATTTAAAAATAGGTTCGTTTACCCCTATTTGCCATGCGTAGCAGAAATGATTTGCATTTGAATAGCGCTCTTTTAATAAGTTGATTTTTTCTACCAGTGCTTCTTTACTGGACAATGGAAATGCATGGCCGTAAAATTTACTTTTCTTCTCTTTATAGAGATAAGCTTCATTAGGTTCAGATATGGTTTTAAAATATTGACTCAAATGATTGCATCTTTGAGATGGTTCTTTTTGTAAACTTTTAATAAGGTGTTGCCTAAATACTCTTCACTGTTCAAAATTGCATTGAAACTGGGTGCTTTTATCCCTTCATTTATATTTCCTTTGGTTTCAAACAGCCTAATTTCATCCCAAAGTCCAGCACCTAAAAAAAGCGCCAAAGTTTTTGTACCCCCTTCTACAATGACGCTACTAATTTTTTGCTCAAAAAGGGTTAAAGCTATTTGTTTGGATAATTCCTTATTGAAATCAATAGGTAGGTAGTGAATATTTTTACACTTCAGATTGGATGGAGCATGTTTGTGGTCTACAACGCAATAAATTTTTTTATGAATGCCAAACAAACTTTTGTCTGTTGGAACACTCAAATCTCTATCTATGTATATGGGTATAGGTGCCTCTCCTTTCCAAAGTCTGGTGTTTAACTTAGGGTTGTCGTGCAAAAGCGTATTGGCACCAATTAAAATAGCATGTTCCTCGCTTCTCCACTGATGGGACCTTTGTTTGGCTAGTAAAGAGGAAATCCAATAGGGGTTTCTGTTTTTAATGGGTGGAGCAATAAAACCACTTGTGGTTTGTGCCCATTTTAAAATAAAATAAGGGCGTTTGTGTGTTTGATTAATCAAGAACCTTTTGTGAAGTACTGTACACTCTTTTTCTAGAACTTGAGTAATTACTTTTGTTCCTGCTTTTTCAAGAATTTCAATCCCTTTGCCTGCCACTTTAGGATTAGGGTCTAATACACCAATTATAACCAGTGGAATGCTATAGGAAGTAATTAAATTGGCACAAGGAGGCGTATTCCCATAATGTGCACAGGGTTCCAAGGTAACATATAGTGAGCACTGGGATAAAATACTTTTATCTTTTACTTGATTAATGGCATTTACCTCGGCGTGTGGACCGGTGTAAGGGCTTGTAATCCCTTGGGCGATTACTTTGTTTTGGTGAACAATTACACAGCCAACCATTGGGTTTGGAAAATGAGATTTCAATCCATTTTTGGCTGCTAAAATGGCCCTAGACATGTATTTTTCGTGTATCTTCACCAAGCAAAAATACTATATTTAAAATAGATTATTTTAGGACATTTGTTCAATGGAAATTAGATTTATTAAGCCCTCAGATAATGCCGCTCTGGCTCAGGTAATTAGAACAGTTTTGGTAGATTTAGGCGTCCCTAAAGTAGGTACCGCATACGCAGACAAAGCATTGGATTCAATGTATGAAAATTATCAATCTGAAAAGCATGCTTATTTTGTGGTTGAAGATCAGGGCGTTATTTTAGGTGGAGCTGGTGTAGCGCCGTTACAGGATTTTAAAGGACCAGTTTGCGAGCTTCAGAAAATGTATTTTTTATCTGAGATAAGAGGTAAAGGCTTTGGGCAAAAGATGATTGAAAAATGTGTTGGACAAGCCAGGATTTTTGGCTTTGAACAATGTTATTTGGAGACTATGCCATATATGGAAGCGGCACAGAAATTATATAACAAAATGGGCTTTAAATACCTAGAAGGCCCTATGGGTAATACAGGGCATTTTTCTTGTCCAGTTCACATGATTTTAGATTTATAGTGCTGTTAAAAGACTTTAAAATATATTTTGAGAGGGAGTTAAGTGATTTATTTAATTTAGCGGAAGTGCGCCACTTTTTTTATATACTCATTGAAGATTTATTAAACGAAAATAGATTTCTTTTAGCTGTTAATCCAGATTACACGCTTTCAGCCCATCATTTAAATACCTTTGAAAACGCCTTAAAAGGATTGAAGAAAAAGGCACCTATTCAGTACATTACTGGTTTAGCTCATTTTGGGAATTTAACGCTAAAGGTTAACGAATCTGTGCTTATTCCCAGACCAGAAACATTAGAACTAATCAACTACATAAAAGACAGTTTTAAGCATGCACCGCCTAAAACGATTTTAGATATTGGAACAGGAAGCGGTTGTATACCAATTGCGCTATCCCAAGCGTTTCCTCACGCTAGTATAACAGCTATAGATGTTAGTGAAAAGGCTTTAGCTGTAGCCCGTGAAAACGCAAATAAATATAAAAGCACCATAAACTGGAAATTAAAAAACATACTTTCTGAAAAATCATTGGATCAGAAATATGATTTAATAGTGTCTAATCCGCCTTATGTCAGAGCGCTCGAAAAAGTAGAGATGTCAAAAAATGTATTGGCATATGAGCCTGAGCTTGCTTTATTTGTAACAGACAAAGACCCACTTATTTTTTACAAAAAAATCAGTGAACTTGCCTTTGATTTTTTATCTCAAGATGGACTTTTGTTTTTTGAGATAAATGAATATCTTGGAGAAGAAACCACTGCGTTAATTAAAAATATTGGCTTTAAAAAAATTGTCCTGAAGCAGGATATGTACTTGAAAAATAGAATGATCATGGCAAAAGCAATCGCATGAATCCAAGGGAAAGAATACATGAGCTCATCCGTATTATTGAACAACACAATCATTCGTATTATGTGTTGAACACTCCGGATATATCTGACTATGAATACGATATGCTCTACAAGGAATTAGAGCAATTAGAACTTAGTTATCCAGATGAAAAAACCCCTAATTCTCCAACCCAACGAGTAGGGAGTGTTGTGAGAGGATTTGACACAGAGCTTCATTCACAAAGGATGTATTCTTTAGACAATTCCTATAATAAAGAAGATTTATTCGAATGGGAGTTTAGATTAAAAAAAGTCCTCGGGGAAACACCAATCGAATATACCTGCGAACTTAAATATGACGGAGCTTCCATTAGCCTCACCTATGAAAACGGTCAATTAACAAAGGCGCTTACTAGGGGAGACGGAAACCAAGGAGATAATGTTACTACAAATATTAGAACTATAAAATCAATTCCATTGTCTTTAAAGGGAGATTATCCTCCTTTTTTTGAAATAAGGGGAGAAGTTGTATTGCCTTTTGAAAATTTCAAAAAATTAAATGAGTTAAGGGTTTTAAAGGGAGAAGAACCTTTCATGAATCCAAGAAATACTGCTTCTGGGAGTTTAAAAATTCAAGACCCCGCCATAGTCTCTCAAAGGGGTTTAGATTGTTTATTGTATCAATTGGCAGGAGAATTTCAGGGAATTAATACCCAATTCGAATTTTTGGAAAAAGCAAAATCCTGGGGTTTTAAGGTGCCAAATACAGCTAAAAAATGCAGTAACATAGAGGAAGTATTAGAATTCATCTCATTTTATGACACCGCCAGACACGACATGCCTTATGAAACTGATGGGGTAGTGGTAAAAGTAAATTCCTTAGACTTTCAAGCGGAATTAGGATATACTGCAAAAAGCCCAAGGTGGGCCATGGCATATAAATTTAAAGCAGTTTCTGTTGAAAGTGTATTAGAATCTATTGATTATCAGGTTGGTAGAACAGGTGCAATTACTCCTGTGGCAAATCTCAGTCCAGTATTGCTTGCGGGGACAATAGTTAAAAGGGCCTCACTGCACAATGCAGATCAAATTGAAAAACTAGACATTAGAATTGGAGACAGGGTGTTTGTTGAAAAAGGAGGGGAAATTATTCCGAAAATAACAGGAATAGATTTATCAAAAAGACCCATAGATGCTATGCCCCTTAAATATATAACGCAATGTCCCAAGTGTAATAGTCCACTCCACAGAGTAGCTGGAGATGCCAAACATTTTTGCCTTAATGAGCGAGAATGTCCCCCACAAATTATAGGTAAAATTAGTCATTTTATATCTAGAAAAGCATTAGATATAGATGGGCTAGGAGAAGAAACGGTCTCACTTCTTTATGAAAATAAGCTCATTGAATCCTATGCAGATTTATATACGCTTAACCCTATCTTATTAATTCAGTTGGATCGTATGGCTCAAAAATCTGTAGACAATATGTTACAGGGAATAGAAGCTTCAAAGCAGATACCTTTTGAAAAAGTCCTTTTTGGATTGGGCATAAGATTTGTTGGTGAAACCGTTGCAAAAAAACTAGCGCGAAGCTTTGGTTCTATCTCTGCCTTAAAGAATGCGGACTATGAATCACTCATTGCAGTAGATGAAATAGGCGCGGTTATAGCTAAAAGTGTGTTGTTATTTTTTGAGGATCCTTTTTATTTGGATTTGGTCAATAGGCTAGCGACTTACGGTTTGCAAATGGAAGTCTCTAATGAGCTCATGGCTCAGGGCAGTAAACTCAGTGGGCTTAACTTTGTAATATCTGGTGTTTTTGAAAAACATTCTAGACCAGAATTAAAACAACTCATAGAGATAAACGGAGGGAAAGTAGTTGGTTCTTTGTCTTCAAAAACAAGCTATTTATTGGCTGGAGATCAAATGGGACCCAGTAAAAAGGCAAAAGCGACTTCCCTTAATATTACGCTTATATCAGAAGAGGACTTTTTAAAAATGATACAGTAATTGTTACAAATACAACAAAATGTTGCAAAAAAATAAGACTGCTTATAATTACCTTTGTAGTGTACTCGTTCAAACAGTAGTATATGTTCTTTGATCAACTGGTAGTATCTCTTAAGCTTTTGTTATTGAAACGGAAGAGTTCAAGATTGTTGCTTCAAAATCCATCTAGGCCCATTGATGGTAAAAGTCAAATATCTTTTGGTCTGATTGTTGATTTAGACAGTCATGATGCAGACGCTTTAGTCCAAAACTTCAAAACAAGTTTTGGGCTTTTACAGCATCAGATTAACGTATTGGGCTATTCAAAGTTCAATGCTGCAAACAATTTTCCTTATTTCGTAATCAATCAAAACTTAAGTTGGTTTGAAGGTGTAATAGATCCTTCTATAGCCGCTTTTAATACATCTCAATATACCTATTTAATTAACTTTCATGACCATATGGATCCTTGTGTTTCCTATGTGAGCTTAAAAGCTGCAGCATTGATTAGAATTGGTTTTCAAGAAGATAAGACAGCAGATTTAATTATAAATCAATTGCCAGAGAATACGCCATCATTGTTCAAAGCACTCCATAATTATATTCAAAAGTTAACTGTAGATAATGACTAAATTTGTTGGAATTGGAACCGCTTTAGTGACCCCTTTTAATGCCCAAAATGAGGTAGATGTACTTGCGTTAAAAAAATTAGTAAACCACAATATCAATTCAGGTATTAATTATTTAGTGGTGCTAGGTACTACAGCAGAGACCATTACACTAAGCGATGCAGAGCAGCAATTGGTTATTGATACGGTAGTTGCAGAGAACAATTCAAGAGTTCCGCTGGTTTTAGGAATGGGAGGGAGCAATACCCATGCTTTGGTTCAAAAAATTAACGCTACAGACTTTTCTCATTTTGATGCTATTTTATCTGTCACGCCGTATTACAATAAACCCACGCAGGAGGGATTAAAAGCACATTTTTCAGAAGTTGCTAAAGCAGCTCCAATCCCAGTTATACTTTATAATGTTCCTTCTAGAACAGGCGTAAATATGTTGCCAAAAACTACTTTAGAAATTGCCCATTCACATCCAAACGTTATAGGTATTAAAGAGGCCAAAGGTGATATGGAGCAGATAGCACAATTGTTGGCGCGTAAGCCAGAAGGGTTTTTAGTAGTCTCAGGAGACGATGCCACAGCTTATCAGACTACTCTTGCTGGAGGTTCTGGGGTAATTTCAGTCGTTGGACAAGCCATACCTGCCCAATTCTCAGATTTAATACATAGTGCCCTTAGGGGACATTCTTCTGAAGCGAATCGTTTAAATGAGCAGTTGCAAGTTCTGATTGAGGCTATATTTGAAGAAGGTAATCCTGCTGGAGTAAAAGCGTTAATGAATATCATAGATTCCTATCCCTTGCAGGTAAGGCTACCTTTGTTACCAGCATCGGCTTGTTTACAAGATAAGTTAAAAAACTCCCTTGTGGCGTTGGGTTCCTTAGTGTCCTAATTTTAACTTAAGTTTAAGCCAAACCCAGCTTTAAAATCAAGTATAATTTTGCAATTTTACCCATCAAGTGTATTAGCGCTTTAAGCCCTCAGTATCCTTGTTAAAAATAGTTTTTTATATCCAATTGGATTCCTTAATTTTGCAAGATGTTTTTAAATAAAAAATTAGCCTTATTGGCCCTCTGTACTAGCCTTAGCTTGGTTTCATGTAATGAATATCAAAAAGCTTTGAAGTCTACAGATACAAAGGTTAAGTATGACGCTGCGGAAAGTTTTTATAAAGCGGGTAATTACAGGCAGGCAAACCGTCTTTTTGAGCAAATAGCGCCAAAGTATATTGGAAAGCCTCAAGGAGAGCGTGTATTATTTTTTTTCGCAGACAGTTATTTTAAGATCAAAGATTACAATACGGCTGGGTATCAATTTGAAAGGTTCTTAAAATCTTATCCCAATAGTGATAAATCTATAGAGGCCGCTTTTTTTAGCGCTAAAAGTTACTATGAGTTGTCCCCAAAGTATTCTTTAGATCAGACAGACACTGACAAAGCCCTTGCGAAACTTCAAAACTTCATCAATGCATACGGGGAGTCTCCTTATGTAGAAGAGGCCAATATATTAGCGAAAGAGCTCAGGGTTAAAAAAGAGCAAAAAGCTTACGAAATAGCCAAGCAATACTATAAAATTGCCGTTGGTTTTGACTACACTATTTTGTTTGCAGCAGAAGAAGCATTAAATAATTTTTTAGTAGATTTTCCAGGTTCCCCATTTAGAGAAGACGTTTTGTATTATCAATTTGCTACAGCAAACAGCATTGCTTTTTACAGTGTAGCTGATAAAAAGAAAGACCGTATTAAGAATGCAAAAGAAGCTTATGCTACTTTAATAAAATATTATCCTAACTCAAAATACCTCGAAGAAGCGAATCAAGTTTCAGAGAAACTAGAAAAAGAACTCTCAGAGATCACCAAATAATTTATTAGACAAACACCATGAATGATTTAAAAAATTCAAAAGCAGCAGCATCTACAGTGACCGTTAACCGTGACAAGTTTGACGCACCTACAGGAAATATCTACGAAGCTATTTCTATTACTGCTAAGCGTGCCATTCAAATTAATGCTGAAATTAAGAAGGAGCTCCTAGAAAAATTAGAGGAGTTTGCTACTTACAGTGATAGTTTAGAAGAGGTATTTGAAAATAAAGAACAAATTGAAGTGTCTAAATTCTACGAAAAATTACCTAAAGCACATGCTATGGCTGTTTTAGAGTGGTTGGAAGGTAAAATTTACTATAGAGATACTTCTAAAGAAATATAAGCATTATGCTTAAGGGGAAAAATATCCTGATTGGGATTAGCGGTGGAATAGCTGCTTATAAAACCCCTTATTTAGTGAGGCTTTTTAAACTGGCTGGCGCAGACGTTAAAGTAATTTTAACGGACAGCGCCAGCCAATTTGTTTCCCCCCTTACACTAGCTACGCTCAGTGAAAACCCAGTGCCGTCTTCATTTATAAAAGAAGATGAGCAAGGTGATATTAGCTGGAACAATCATGTGGCTCTGGCACTTTGGGCAGATTTGATGGTAGTGGCTCCAGCAACAGCCAATACGCTTTCTAAAATGGCGCATGGTCAATCAGACAATTTATTGCTAGTTACCTATTTATCTGCTAAATGTCCTGTATTTATAGCTCCTGCTATGGATTTGGATATGTATAAGCATAAAAGCACAAAAGATAGTTTAGATAAATTAGCGACATTTGGTGATGCGATCATTCCTGCAGAAGAAGGCTTGCTTGCCAGTGGCTTAAGTGGCGCTGGGAGAATGGCTGAACCTGAGCGTATAGTAGCTTTTATTGTAAAGCACCTCAAAGGCCTGCAGCCTTTGTCAGGAAAGCGCGTAATTGTGACTGCAGGTCCTACATACGAGCCCATAGATCCAGTTCGTTTTATAGGAAATCATTCTAGTGGCTTAATGGGCTATGAATTGGCAGATTATGCTGCTAAATTAGGTGCTGAGGTGGTGTTGGTCAGTGGCCCAACTTCTCTTTTGGTTTCAGATAAAACTATAAAGAAGTTTGCTGTTGCTACAGCTATTGAAATGAATAAGGTTGTGTTGGCGCATTTTGAGACTTCAGATATTTTTATAGGGGCCGCTGCAGTAGCAGATTATAGACCAGCTCAGGTATATGATCAAAAGATTAAAAAAGAATCTTTGGCTAACCCTAACATTGAGTTAATTAAAAACCCTGATATTATTGCTGGTTTAGGTAAAATTAAAAAGCATCAATATCTCGTAGGTTTTGCTTTAGAAACCCAAGATGTTTTAGACAACGGCACCAAAAAACTTCATGCTAAAAACCTAGACGCCATAGTGTTAAATTCTTTAGAAGATCCTGGGGCTGGTTTTGGGCATAAAACCAACAAAGTCCAGTTTTTGTCTCATAAGAATGGGCTAAAGTCTTTTCCTTTAAAGTCAAAGAAAGCTGTAGCAATAGATCTTTGGAACGAAATTTTAAAGGAATTATGAGACAAGTGAAAAAAATATTTTTTCTAATTAATATATTGTCTCTTAGTAGTTTATCTGTTTGTTTTTCCCAGGATTTTAAAGCAAATATTACTGTAGACGCTAGTAGGGTTAATCAATCCAATACTGAAATTTTTCAAAACCTTCAAAAGCAGTTAACTGAGTTCATGAACAACACTTCCTTTTCAGGAAGAAAAATGGCTGTTTCAGAGCGTATTTCAATAAGCATATTTCTCAATATTAGTAATTATCAAGACAATAGTTTTGAGGCCTCTTTACAAATCCAGAGTTCAAGACCTATCTATCAGACCAATTATGAGTCTCCTTTAGTGCTTTTAAAAGACCCGGCTGTAGTGTTTAATTATCAAGAATTTACTCCATTGGTTCTCAATGAAAACAGAGTGGATAGTAATTTAGTCGCTATCTTCTCTTATTACGCTTGGGTTTTAATTGCGCTAGATGCAGATACTTATGCTTTTAATGGAGGGGACAATTATTACAGAAGGGCTCAGAATGTTTTAGGAATGGCACAAGCAAATGGCTTTTCAGGTTGGGCCATTAATAACAAATCATTCAATAAACCTATGTTTTTGAACTTATTGGTGTCTAATGAATCATTATTATTTAAAAAAGCACTGTATGAGTACCATATGAATGGTCTAGATAAAATGACTTTAGATCCTTTAAGTGCGAAAAAAGAAGTGATCAAATCAATCGCTTACATTCAGTCTTTTGGCAATAATGGCACGCACAGGACATTGGTTCAGGGTTTCTTTGATGCCAAGGCAAAAGAAATTCAAGAGCTCTTTGTTGCTGGACCGAATATAGATACCAATGGCTTGGTGAAATCCTTGCAAGCACTTGCGCCATTGTTTGGAAATTATTGGTCAGATATTAAATAAACGCTTTTCCACCTTTTGATTTAAGCGTATATTTACTTTACGTTATTTAATACACTTCACTAAGACCGCATTGATCGTTGTTACAATCACTTCACATACATAATTTTACTCTAATAGATTATTTAGAGATGGATTTAAGACCAGGTTTCTCAGTAATTACTGGTGAGACAGGTGCAGGTAAGTCAATTTTACTAGGTGCTTTATCTCTTGTTTTGGGAAAAAGAGCAGAGGCTGCTTTGTTAAGAGATTCAAATAAAAAATGTATTATTGAAGCTGTTTTTGACGTTGTTAAATACCCTGCTTTAAAACAATTTTTTGCAGAAAATGATTTAGATTATACCGATCATTGTATTCTCAGGAGAGAGTTGTTGCCCAGCGGAAAATCTCGGGCTTTTGTGAATGATTCCCCAGTAACCCTTGAGGTTCTTTCAAAAGTATCGTCTTTTTTAATAGACATACATTCCCAACACCAGACTTTAGATATTTTTAACGCCCAATACCAATTAGGCGTCATAGATGGTTTAGCAGGTCATTTCGATCTGTTGGATGATTATAAAAAAAACTTTGTTGAATACCAACAAGCAATAGACGCGCTTACAAATTTACAAGAACAGCATGCTCAAGCACTTAAACAGTTAGATTACAATGCCTTTTTGTTAGAGGAAATTGAGACTATTTCTTGGAAAGAGGGTGTTTTAGCAGATTTAGAGAGCCAACAACTACAGCTAGAAAACGCGTCGGATATTATTGATTATCTTTCTAAATCAGTACATCTTTTAACCGTTGAAAATACAGGGATTGTGGATCAGTTACAATCCCTCAATCAATATATTCAAAAACTAGGCGGTTACGGCAATAATTATAGTGATTTAGTAACCAGGCTTAAAGCCATTCAAATTGAAGTATTGGATTTTTCAGAGGAATTACAGTCTAATGCCTCAGAATCTCCTCAAGAAGATCCTCACTTATTAGAAGAGGTGAATTCGAAATTGCAAAAAATTTATGATTTGTTTAGAAAACACCAAGTAGACGGTGTAGCAGATTTATTGAAAATTCGTGCTGATTTAAAAATTAAAGTAGATCAAGTAGTTTTTGGAGAAGAAGAAGTGGAGCGTCAAAAAGAGAAGTTACTTGAATTAAAGAATAGTTTATTAAATAAGGCACTTGAAATTAGATCAAATAGGCAAAAAGCCATTCCAGATTTTATTGCAAAAATAACAGAGAAACTTCATTTGTTAGAAATGCCTAAAGCCGTTTTTAAGGTTTCTTTGGAAGAGAGAGAAGACTTTTCGCCATCTGGTTTGGATCAGGCTTCCTTCTTGTTTTCTGCCAATTCAGGACAGGACTTTGGTCCACTTAAAAAAGTGGCCTCTGGAGGTGAATTATCGCGAATTATGATGAGTATTAAAGCATTGTTATCTGTTCACGTTTCATTGCCAACGATCATATTTGATGAAATTGACACCGGTGTTTCTGGAGAAGTAGCAACTAAAATTGCAGTCATTATGAAAGAAATGGGAAGAGATATACAGCTAATTTCTATTACCCATTTGCCTCAAGTTGCTGCTAAGGGAGACCATCATTTAATGGTTTCTAAAAAAGACGATGGTTCAAAAACTGAAACCCAATTGACTTTATTAAATAAAGAACAAAGGGTAGTGGCTATTGCTGAAATGCTTGGAGGGAAGGCCTTAAGTGACTCTGCTATTGCACACGCAAAGCAGTTATTGGCATAACTATTTTTAATATCTTTACGCGCATTAACCAAATAGATACATATGGCTTACAATTTACTTAAAGGAAAAAGAGGAATTATTTTTGGTGCTTTAGACCCAAATTCAATTGCTTGGAAAACAGCAGAACGGGTACATGAAGAAGGAGGTTCTTTTGTTTTAACAAACGCACCTATAGCAATGAGAATGGGTCAGATCAAAGATCTTGCAGAAAAAACTGGTGCTCAGATTATTCCTGCAGATGCCACAAATGAGGAAGATTTAGCCAATTTAGTTGCTCAGGCCACTGAAATACTAGGTGGAAAACTAGATTTTGTATTGCATTCTATTGGTATGTCTGTAAATGTGAGAAAAGGAAAGGCTTATACAGATGAGAATTATGACTTTACTGCTAAAGGCTGGGATGTTTCTGCCTTATCATTTCATAAAGTAATGAAATCCTTATACCATGCAGATGCAATGAATGAGTGGGGTAGTATTATTGCTTTGACCTATATGGCAGCGCAGCGTACTTTCCCAGATTATAACGATATGGCAGATAATAAGGCTTATTTGGAATCTGTAGGGAGAAGTTTTGGATATTTTTTCGGGAAAGAAAAGAAAGTACGTGTAAATACAATTTCTCAATCTCCAACACCAACCACAGCAGGTCAAGGGGTTAAAGGGTTTGATGGTTTTATTTCTTATGCAGAAAAAATGTCTCCCTTAGGAAATGCAACAGCAGCAGATTGTGCAGATTATACAGTGAGTTTGTTTTCTGACCTAACCAGAAAAGTAACCATGCAAAACCTGTTTCATGATGGTGGATTTTCTAATACAGGAGTTAGCCAGGAAGTGATAGAGTACTTTTCTAAATAAACACAAGTATATTTCAAAGAAGCCATCTATATAGATGGCTTCTTTGTTTAAACTAATGACTATGAATAAAACATTTAGTTTTATTATCCCTATTTACAACCGACCTGAAGAGATGAAAGAGCTTCTGGATAGCCTTTGTAATCAGGATACGGATGTTTTTGAGGTGGTAGTTGTAGAAGACGGTTCAACCAATACTAGTGAAAAGGTTGTAGCGTCTTTTAAAGACCGATTGTCTATTTCTTATTTTTTTAAAGCCAATTCTGGTCCTGGTGCTTCTAGAAATTTTGGAATGAAAAGGGCAAAAGGAAATTATTTTATAATTTTAGATTCTGATTGTGTGTTGCCTTCTGGATACCTGAGTGCGGTTGAGTCTTATTTAGCCCACCATAAAGTAGATTTTTTTGGCGGTCCTGATGCGGCTGACAATTCTTTTTCTATTTTACAAAAAGCAATTAATTTCACCATGACTTCTTTTTTAACTACTGCTGGCATAAGAGGCAGTGCTAAGGCCATGCAAAAATTTGAACCCAGAAGTTTCAATATGGGTATTTCTAAAGAAGCTTTTTTGAGTAGTGGCGGTTTTGGAAGAATTCATCCTGGAGAAGACCCAGATTTATCTATTAGGTTGTGGGAATTAGGCTATGTTTCATCTTTTATTGAAAAGGCCTTTGTGTTTCATAAGAGAAGAATTAGTTGGCGTTTGTTTTTTAAGCAAGTACATGCATTTGGTAGTGTACGTCCTATTTTAATGAAGCAATACCCTAAATACGCTAAGCCTATTTTTTGGCTTCCAACCTTATTTGTGTTGTTTATATTGCTGGGTGTCATTTTAGGATTATTAGGCTTTAAATGGCCTTTAATACTCCTAGGGGGGTATTTTGGTTTATTGTTTGTCTCTGCCTTAATAAAAGAAGTTAGTTTTTTTGTGGCCTTAAGTGTTGTACCAGCATTCTTTATTCAAATGTTTGCATACGGATGGGGCTTTTTGAAAACTAAAATCCGCCTACTGCAATCGAATAAGCCTTTTGAGGAAATGTTTCCTAACTTGTACTTTAAAAAGGGAGATGAGTAAATTTAACTTTGTTTTTTTAAATAAAAATCAATCCAGGCGTTTTGTCTTATTTCTGCTTGCAGCATCTTTTGTTTGGTTTTTAAAGAATTTAAACGAAACCTATCAGAAAGCTGTTCCATTCAATTTAAATTTCGAGAATTCAAATCAAAATTTTCAATTGTCAAATGAATTGTCAAAAGAGGTAAGCTTGTTGGTTCGCTCAAGTGGGTTTAGGCTTTTGTCGTTGAAACTATTTAAGCCGTTTTTGGTATTAAATGTCAATGATGCAGTTTTGACTGCTGAGGGGACTTATATTTTAAATGAATCTATGCAATTGGCTCAATTTAAATCACAAATTGAGGAAGGAATAGAGGTAATTGGTTTTGGAACTGGAACCCCTATAGCAGCCAATTTTTTAAAATTGGCTGAAAAAAAAATAGCGATAAACTTAGAGAGCGAGATTAAAACAGCGCCAAATCATTATCTTAAAGCGGTTTCGCTAGACACAGATAGTGTTCTAGTACGCGGAGCTTTGAGAGATATTTCAAGTCTGAATATTGTTGCCACAGAAACATTGGTCATGAGTGAATTAAATAAGTCTTTAGACACTGTAATGTCGTTTAAAGATACTTCAGAAAGTGGGTTATTAAATTTCTTCCCTAGCCATGCAAAAGTCTCTGTTGAAGTAGCCTCTTTTTCAGAACTTTCTTTTGAGTTAAACATTGAGACAATAGGACTTCCAGCCCATTACGGAATTAAATTTTTCCCGAGTCAATTATCTGTTGTAGTTGCTGCTCCATTAGAAGTGCTTAAAAGTATTAGTGAAACGGATGTTGTTTTATATGTTGAATATCCCTTTGAAAATAAGGATGATTTAAATATTTTGAGGCCTAAAATAAGTATAAAGAATGAAGGTATTTTTAAGGCTTATCTAGCAAAATCAACTGGGGTTGAATATATTTTAACCAAAAATAATTAGCATGAAAATAGTGGCTATTACTGGAGGTATAGGAGTAGGCAAAACAACTGTATGTAATTTTTTTAAATCTTTTGGAGCGTCAGTCTATCATTCAGATTTAGCTGCTAAAGAAATAATGGTGTCTGATTTAGTTTTAAAAAATGCTATTGAAACCCTTTTAGGGAAAGACGCCTATTTAAAAGAGGGTAGTTTAAATAAATCATATATCGCTTCTGAGATATTTGGTGATCCAGAAAAAAGAAAAGCTTTAAATAAACTCGTGCATCCTGCGGTTAATAATGACTTTGAAAAGTGGTTGTCAGTAGAGTCATTAAAGCCTCATAGACTAAACTATGTGATTTATGAATCCGCTTTAGTTTTTGAAAACAAAAAAGAGGATGCTTTTGATGTATTGATTTTGGTGACTGCGCCTTTAGATGAGAGAATTAAAAGGGTAGTTGGAAGGGATGCAAAGTCTAAGTCGCAAGTTTCTGCTGTTATAAAAGCACAATTTTCAGATGATAAAAATGCGAAAAAAGCAGATTTTTTGATTGATAATCAAGACTTGACAAAAACATTGTTAAAAATCAAAGAAATACACAATATTTTAATAAAATAACAGTTATAATAATAAATATTAACTTAAATGTTAATATTATGCTTATTAAATGTCTTAATTAAGTGATAATAATTAATTTTGTTAACATATTTAGTTAAGATGAAAAAACGTATTCTAGTTTCCTTGATGGTGTTTATGAGTATTGCTCTACTGGGCATTATTTTCATTCAGGGGTACTGGATTAAAAAGTCTGTTGATTTTAAAGAGGAAGAGTTTAAAACTATTGTTGTAGAGGTTCTTGTAAAAGTGACTGATAAAATTGCCAAAAGGGAAATTTCATCTTATTACGATAATTTTTTAAAATTAAAAGATAGCTTGGGCACCCCCAAGAGTTCACATTTAAAGAATTTTTTCTTTTTTGATAGGAACTTAAATACCAATGAGACCATGGTTTATTCTCATGGTATTTTAGAAGAAGATTACAATATTGCCTCAAGTTTTTTTGACAACGTAATGGGTATGGATAGCACCGTATTAACAGCTTATGCTAGTCAAAGGTCTAGAATTACATTTAAAGAAAATTATGGATTAGACGGTAGTACTTACACCATAACTCCAATAGAAAAACTCATTATTAATGAAGGCCTTTCTGAAACAGATCGGGCTGTGTTTGATAATGTATATAAAGAAAGTGCCAGTAAAATTCCAATCCACAATAGGGTTACTAAGCAGGAAATTGCATTGCAATTAGATAAAGAGTTAAGAAATAGGGGATTAGATATACCATTTGAGTACGGTGTTTATAGTCAGGATTTACCCACAAGGATTAAATCCAATAGATTTAAATACAATCCTAATTCTCCATACAAAGCACCACTTTTTGAAGACGGATTAGGAAATAGTAATTTTTCCTTATACCTAAGTTTTCCAAAGAAAAACACTTTTTTATTAGGTTCTATTATTAGTATGGCTTTGCTCTCGGTTGTATTTACACTAGTCATTATCGTTGCATTTATTTCTGTAATGTACCAATTGATTAAGCAGAAGAAAATCTCAGAGATTAAGTCTGACTTCATCAATAATATGACCCATGAATTCAAGACCCCTATTGCCACAATTAATTTAGCGGTAGAGGCTATAAAAAATCCAAAAATCATTAATGATCATGAAAAAGTAATTCGTTACGCTACAATGATCAAAGAAGAAAATAAACGAATGCACGCACAAGTTGAGAATGTGTTACGTATCTCTAAGCTAGATAAGAATCAGCTGGAAATACAAAAAACACCTCATTCACTTCATGATATTTTAGAAGACGCAATTACACATATTAGTCTCATTGTTTCTGACAAAAATGGCTACGTAAATACTCATTTTGACAATGTTTCTGCCAGTATCATGGCCAATGAAATGCATTTGACCAATGTATTTGTCAATATACTTGACAATGCGATTAAATATTCGCCTCAAGCACCTGAATTAGATGTGTTTACCACAATGAAAGGCTCGTTTGTTGTTGTTGAAATCCAGGACAAAGGTGCTGGGATGAGTCCATCCGTTTTAAAGCAAGTTTTTGAGAAATTTTATAGAGAACACACTGGAAACATTCACAATGTAAAAGGCCATGGTTTGGGTTTGGCCTATGTTAAAAAAATAGTTGACAACCACGGTGGCAAAGTATACGCAAAAAGTGACATAGGGAAGGGCAGTTCTTTCTTTGTTGAACTTCCAATTGATAATAAATAAAATAGTGACTTATGGAAATAGTAAATAAAAAGATTTTATTGGTAGAAGATGATCCAAATTTTGGCAGCATTCTTAAAGATTATCTTGTAATGAATGATTTTGAGGTAGTTCTTGCTAAAAATGGGATGGAAGGTTTTGAAAAATTCAAAAAAGAAGATTTTGATGTCTGCATTTTAGACGTCATGATGCCTTACAAAGATGGATTTACTTTAGCGAGAGAGATTAGAGAAAAAAACGAACAAGTTCCAATTGTATTCTTGACTGCTAAGACCATGAAAGAAGATGTTTTAGCGGGTTATAAAGCTGGAGCAGATGATTATTTAAATAAACCCTTTGATTCTGAGGTACTGCTGCTTAAATTAAAAGCAATCCTGCAGAGAAAATCTGTTGCTACGTCTGCAGACAGCAAACAGTTTGAATTTACAATTGGTAATTTTCATTTAAATTCTAAACTGAGGTTTTTAAAATTTAACCTAGAGGAACCCATAAAGCTCTCCCCAAAAGAAAATGAGTTACTGAGAATGTTGGCGCTTCACGAAAATGATTTAATGCCAAGAGAATTGGCCTTGACTAAAATCTGGAGAGATGACAACTACTTCACTTCTAGAAGTATGGATGTGTATATTGCCAAGTTGCGCAAGTATTTAAAACAAGATCCTAATGTAGAAATTATCAATATACACGGAGAGGGTTTTAGATTGGTCATCAATAAAGAGGCCTAAAACAATTTAACTATCTACATCTTTGGAAGTTGGTATGGCTTTATCTAAAAAAGTCATACTGTCTTCTAAGGCTTTATTATAGTTTACCGCTACGGCTTCAGTATTTTTTCGATTCCAAGTCATTTGTCTTTTCGCAAAACGCCTGCTATTTTTCTTGATTTCTTCAATAGCAGCTAATAGCGTGATTTCCCCTTCAATATACCTAAAGAACTCTTTGTAACCTACTGTATTAAGGGCATTCAAATTCTTGTGATCTAATAAGTCCCTTACTTCTTCTTCAAGCCCGTTTTTAATCATAAGGTCCACCCTTAGATTAATTCGCTCGTATATTGTTTCTCTTGGTGCTGTGATATTTAGGTAGTGAACCTTAAACGGTCTCTTGTCTTTGTGCTGATTTAAATAACTACTATAGGGTTTTCCGGACGCCAAACATACTTCAAGAGCTCGTTTGACCCTAACTGGGTTGTCAATAGCAATTTGTTCAAATGCTTTTGGGTCCAAATCTTTAAGTTTATTCGTGAGCGTTTCAAGCCCATGATTAATTAAAGCCTCATTTAAATCATTTCTAATTTGATCGGGAACCTCTGGAAATTTATCTAAACCCTTGCAAACAGCATCAGTATATAAGCCACTGCCACCAACCATAATTGCTATGTCATTTGACAAGTAATGATTCTTTAAAAAGCCCATGGCTTCCCTTTCAAAATCACCAACGCTGTAAGAATCTTGTATGCTTTTGTGTTGTATAAAAAAATGTGGTGCAGCAGCAAGCTCTTCTTTAGAAGGTACAGCAGTGCCAATACACATTTCTCTATAAAATTGGCGAGAATCTGACGATAAAATAGGTGCACTGTACTTTTTAGAAAGCGCAATGGCTAAATTGGTTTTTCCAATAGCAGTAGGTCCAATAATTGAAATTAAATGCTTGGTATTACTCATAATTTTGCCCCACAATTAAAGCAGAATTTTGCCCCATCTTTATGATCCTCTGTACCACATTGCTGACATGATTGCGTGTTTGTTATTACAGCAGCATTTTTATTCTTATTAAATGCTACCGTAACTATACCCGTAGGCACTGCTATAATTCCATAACCGAGAATCATAATCATGGAAGCTACAAATTGTCCTAGTGGTGTTTGTGGCGCTATGTCTCCATAGCCAACCGTTGTAAGGGTTACTATGGTCCAATAAATACTTCTGGGTATACTAGTGAAGCCACTTTCACTGCCTTCAATCAAATACATGAAAGTACCCATAATCACACAAAGTATGAGCACCGCGTAAATAAATACTAAAATCTTATTCCTGGAGTCTTTAAGCGCTTGCTTTAATACAGAAGCTTCTCCTAAAAAACTCACTAGCTTTAGAATTCTAAATATTCTTAATAGCCTAAATGCTCTTAAAGCTAATAAGACTTGTGATCCTGCCAAAATATAGGATAGATACAGCGGTATTGTAGCTAAAAGGTCAATGATGCCATAGAAACTAAATATGTATTTTTTAGGCTTCTCAATGGAGAAAACCCTAGCAAAGTATTCCAAAGTAAAAAAGAGGGTAATTCCCCACTCAAATCCCAAGAGTAGTTTGTGGTATTTTGCATCTATACTCGCCACACTTTCTAGCATAACAATAAGTACACTAAAAAGAATTAAAGCTGCCAATAGCACATCAAAAGCTTTCCCCATAGGGGTGTCTGCTTCGTAGATGATTTCGTGAACTTTTATTTTGATTTTTTTTAATCTATTGGCTTGCAAAGTCTGTTTGTTTTATTGTGGACGCTATTTGATTATTATTCAATAAATGATTGGCCTAAGCGGTGTCCTAAGATAACCTAATTATTTGACCTCTAAGGAGTGCAGTTTTAGTGGTTTTTTTAAATGACTACTGAGCAGTGTCTTTTTCAATGGATTGTTTTCCTTTACTGTATTGAGCAATTGGTCTAAAATAGCTTCATTGTTTATCTGGTAATTCAATTCAATATACCCAAGTGAGTGCAATTGGTTACTTTTTATCCTGTAAACACTTTTTTCTCCTTCATTTCTCCCCTTGTCAATCATTAAACCGTCTTGAAAAGGATAGTTCATGTCTATAGAAGTCTGTAGGGATTTTTTTGTAGGCATTCTATTGTATTTGGGCCTAAATTTTGTCAATGTCAATTGGTATTTCATTTGAGCCATTAAAAGACTGCCTGTTAGGGTTACTTTTACTTGTCTCATTTTTTTATTCACACTCTTGGCTACACTAGATTGTTTGGTGAATAATTGGGTAATGTCTTTTTTTAACTGGTCACTGGCCAAGACATAAATGACTTGATCTTCTTTGTCTAAAAAACTGACTAAACCAGTCTCATTAGGTATTTGATCCAACAAATCTACTTGTTTGTGAGTCAATATACCCGTATTCTCTGAACGGGTAAGTTCTGATATAGTTTGGTGGTCTGCTTCTTTTGACAACAGTAGTTTGAACAACTTAAGTGTAGCAAGGGCGTCTCCATTTGCCCTGTGCCTGTCAGATACAGGTATTCCCAATGCCCTTACTAATTTTCCTAAACTGTATGATTCCATGTCGGGAATTAGTTTTTTTGATAGGTCTACAGTACAAAGTGTTTTTCTCTGGTACTCATAGCCCAACCTACTGTATTCCGTTTTTAAAATTCTATAGTCAAACTGTGCATTGTGCGCTATGAGTATGCAATCTTCCGTTATTTCAATAATTCTTTTGGCTATTTCATGAAATTTTGGAGCACCTATGACCATTTTATCGGTAATACCAGTCAGTTTTACTACAAACGCTTGAATGCTTTTTTCTGGATTTACAAGGCTGATAAATTGGTCTGTTATTTGATTTCCGTCAAATTGATAAATGGCAACCTCAGTGATTCCTTCCTCATTGTATTTTCCACCAGTTGTTTCTATATCGAGAATTGCATATTTCATATTAATAATTTCTACTGCCAAAAATTTTACTCCCTACTCTGACCATATTACTTCCTTCTTCAATCCCAATAGTATAGTCTCCACTCATACCCATAGAAAGCACCTCAAAATCACAGCCCATTTCATTGGCTGAGTCAAATAATTTTCGAAGTCCCTTAAATTCAGCCCTTACCTTATCTTGGTCATTAGAATTGCTGGCCATTCCCATTAATCCAACTACTTTGGCATTAGGAAATTCTAAAAGTGTGTTATGGGTAATAATCTCTTTTATCTCATCTGCTGAAAACCCAAACTTGGTTTCTTCATCTGCAATATGAACTTGAAGTAAGCAGGGAATTATTCTGTCGTTTTTTAGTGCTTGTTTGTGTATTTCACTCCATACTTTAAGCCTGTCAACTCCATGAATCAAGGAGACATATGGCGCCATATATTTCACCTTATTTGTCTGAACATGACCTATCATATGCCATTCAATGTCTTTAGGCAAAAGCTGCCACTTCTCTGTCATTTCCTGAATCTTGTTTTCTCCAAAAATTCGCTGTCCAAAGGTGTACGCCTCTTGCAAGTTTTCTAATGGTTTTGTTTTAGATACCGCGACTAGGCTAACTTTTTCTGGGAGCTCATTTTTAAAAAACTTCAAGTTTTCTGAAATAGACATACTTATATTTTAATACTTGGATTTACAATTGGATTTTTTAGGTCTGTGTAAAGATAGAAACCTGCTTTAGATTTCACGCCTAATAGTCCTGAGTTTACCATATTAATTAATAATGGGCAAGGGGCATATTTGGGGTTTTTAAAACCGTCGTATAATACATTCAGAATAGACAAACAGACATCTAAACCAATAAAATCTGCCAGTTGTAATGGTCCCATTGGATGCCGCATGCCACCTTTCATAATAGCATCAATTCCTTCAATACTTCCAATACCTTGAAAGAGCGTTTCAATGGCTTCATTAATCATGGGCATTAAAATTCTATTGGCTATAAATCCGGGATAGTCCTTGGCGTGAACAGCTTTTTTGCCAATTTTTTGTGTCAATGACTCAACAGCGTCAATGGTAGTCTGACTGCTATTTTGACCAGAAATAACCTCTACCAAAGTCATTAGTGGAACCGGATTCATAAAATGCATTCCAATTACTTTTTCAGGTTTAGAAGTGGCCTGTGCTAATTGGGTAATACTGATAGAAGAAGTATTGGATGCAAGAATAGTATTGGCAGCTGTTATATTGGATAAATTTTTGAACAAAATCTTTTTAACTTCTAAATCTTCAACAATAGCTTCAATCACTAGATCAGCATGAGCAAGACCTTCTTCTAGCTTGCTATGCAAGCTGATGCTGGATAATATTTCAGGTATTTTAGCGCTGTTGATTTGGCCTTTATCAGCTTGTCTGTTTAGATTTTTTTCAATGGTCTCTAATGCTTTTTTTAAGATAGATATTTCTCTGTCTATGAGCGAAACTTTAAAACCGTGCTGTGCGAAAACATGGGCAATTCCATTTCCCATTGTTCCAGCACCAATCACTGCTATATTTTTAATTGTATCCATTAAAAGCAATTTATAATTCGTTGCGCAATTTCAAGGGCTTTTCCACCTTGTTGTAAAGAAACTACAGGCGTTGTCTGGTTAGAAATGGCTAAAGCAAAAGAATCTAATTCTTCTAGTATTGCATTATTAGGTGCTACAGTAGGTTTTTCGAAATAAATTTGTTTTTGATCTCCCTCTGCATTTTGAAGTACCATATCAAAAGGGCCAATATTTTTGGGTGCATCTTTCATTCTAACTATTTCAGAAGTTTTTTCAAGAAAATCTACAGAGATGTAAGCATCTTTTTGAAAGAACCTAGATTTTCTCATATTCTTCATAGAAATTCTACTCGCTGTAAGGTTTGCCACACATCCATTCTCAAAAAGAATTCTTGCATTGGCAATATCTGGAGATTGACTAATAACAGCAATACCGCTAGCGTGAATTTCTTTTACTGCAGACGGAACTACACTGAGTATTATATCAATGTCATGTATCATTAAATCTAAAACAACGGGAACATCTGTGCCCCTTGGATTAAATTCAGCCAACCGATGTGTTTCAATAAACATTGGATTAACTATATGCTCTTTTGCGGCTTTAAATGCAGGATTAAAACGTTCTACATGTCCTACCTGTCCTTTTACCCCGTGTTTTTCAGCCAAGGCAATTAATGCATTGGCTTCTTCTATGGTTGTCGTGATTGGCTTTTCAATAAACACATGTTTTCCTTTGGTAATCGCTTTTTGTGCTACGTCAAAATGTGACAGGGTAGGCGTTACTATATCTATAACGTCTACAGCATCTATAAGTGATTCAATGGAATTGAAATAATGGTATCCCATTTCTTTGCTGAGTAGTTCACTTGCTTTAATATCAGGATCATAAAAACCTACCAAAAGGTATTTAGAAGATTCTTGTGCTAATTTTAAGTGTATTTTACCAAGATGTCCTGCACCAAGAACGCCAATTTTGAGCATATTGTTTATGTTTTAATTACAAAAATAAGGATATGTACCCATTCTTTTTGTAGTTTTTGTAATTAATCATTTTTGTATATTTCCTATCTTCGAAACTAAATTATAAAGACTTGCTCAACTCACCTAAACATCAGGGTTTAAGAAATATTTTAGCCAAGACACTTCAAGAAAAGGGCATAGTAGATACCAATGTCTTAGATGCGATTAGGCAAGTGCCTAGGCATTTGTTCTTAGATTCAAGCTTTGAATCCCATGCCTATTTAAACAAGGCGTTTCCCATAGGGGCAGACCAGACCATATCTCACCCATATACAGTGGCTTTTCAGACAGAGTTACTCCAGCTTAAAAAAGGAGATAAGATTTTAGAAATAGGTACAGGTAGTGGTTACCAAACAGCTATTTTACTTGCATTAGGGGTTCAAGTATACACTATAGAAAGACAACTTGAACTATTTAAAAAGACCCAAATATTTTTCAAAAAAGCAGGGTATAGGCCAAAACAACATCTTTTTGGAGATGGCTATATTGGACTTGAAACAGCGGCCCCTTTTGATGGTATTATTGTGACTGCTGGAGCACCATTTGTTCCAAAACCACTTTTAGAGCAGTTGAAAATTGGCGGGTATTTAGTCATACCTGTAGGAGATAAAGAGCAGGAAATGACACGATATACAAGGGTAAGTGAACTAAAATTTGAACGTCAGACTTATGGATCTTTTAAATTTGTTCCTTTATTAGAAAATAAGAATTAGTAGACCAATCCAACCCTAACAGCAGCATTCATCTCTTGCTTGTGTAGTGATCTAAAAAAGTCTACCCTCAATATTTTGGTCCTTCCTACACCAATATTTCCAAGCCCAATAGCGAATTCTTGGTAAGGGTTCCTACCTTGAGTGTGAAGTGTCTTGAAGGACACTATAGTATGGAGATTCAGTTTTTTTATGAAGGGCAATTTTTGCCATAAAAAACCCTTGAAATTCTGTTCAAAATGTCCTTGAAAGTAGTGTCCATTTGCACTAAACTTATAATAGGGCAAGAGGCCAAACACCTCTAAGTAAGACCCCCTCATTACGGATGTTTCATTGCCGTTAAAATGTTTTAGATCTGTAAATGGAAGTTCAGAGCTTCTGATGAAACCACCCACTTGCACAAAACTTTTAAAGCTACCTAAAGCAATTGTTTCTATCATTTGTTTGTGCTGAAAAGACCAATTTACATGGGGCTTGTAAATTTCTACAGGCATATCCGAACTATTTTTATTTGGTTGAAATAATTCTGGATCATTCAGAGGTACGCTATTTTTAATTGCTATACCAAGGTGGCTAAAATAGGTTTTAGATTCATTTTCTCTTCCAAATTGAACTACTAGCTCATGTACAATTTGACTGAAAGATTCAAATGATCCACTGGCAATGCCTATGGGAGAGATGGTGTTATTCTCCTGCGCTACTATTTCATTTCTATTGTATAAATAGGTGTTTTGATTATTATAGACGGCAGAATTTTCAATTATACTGAGTTTGTTTTTTAGCATAAAGGCATGGGCGTTTTTACTATTGAAATAATGTGAAATAGCTAAAAAATTGACGGCGTAAAGTTTGGCATAATTATTTCTAAAAAATAAGTTATTAATGCTGTTAGCCCTTGGAACAATTGCTGGAGATTGGTTGAATTGACGCAATTCATTCCCAGCTATTATGCTCAAAGTGTGCTGTGAATTAAGGTCCCTGCTCAGGACTAATATTGGTCTGAAAATACGGT
>Ga0209095_1000148_pt1 | contig 45057 bp, 41 predicted proteins | sample COGITO_mtgs_1104_3_FD_184795 | JGI IMG/M metagenome (GOLD analysis project Ga0209095, IMG submission 184795) | Pelagic marine microbial communities from North Sea - COGITO_mtgs_110404 (SPAdes) (version 2) | ecosystem: Environmental > Aquatic > Marine > Epipelagic ... | reverse complement strand
TTTATTAAGAGATGCTGGTTCCTGGTATTTGCATGCACGTGTTAGACATGGCTACACCAATAATGGTGAAGTATTAGGGGCCGGAATAGGGCCAGGTAGTAATTCTCAATATTTTGAATTTGCCATGACAGATAAATTAGATAAGTATAGTGTCGCTTTTGAAGTTGTAGACCAAGACAATGATTTTTTTAGGTACGCATTTGAAGATGCTGAAGACTTTAGGCGCTATTGGAAAGATTTTAATGTCCATTTCAGTGTTCAAAAAAAGATAAAAAATTATTGGGGACGCATTAATATAATTTACTCAAGAAGCTTAAACTATCAGTGGGAATTAGAAGATTATGCCGATCCATATTATCACGCCGGCACAGATGTTAACAACCTTCACGTAAATTTCAACCTTACCTATCATTTTAATTCTAAAAAATAATTTCAAATCAATTTTTAATGATTAAAAAAAAAATAGCAGTATTTCATAGTTCAAATGATTTATACGGGGCTAGTAAAATCATGCTACAAGTGGTAGATATTTTAGTTAAAGAAGGATATGAAATTCATGTTTTTTTAACTTATAGTGGACCATTAAATGAGATTTTAGAAGCTAAAAAAATTAAATTAAATATTTTAAATTTTGGAATTTTAAGAAAGAAATATTTTAATTTTTTTGGAATTATAAATAGAGTTTTTAAAATTACTTCTTCAATAGGAATAATCAATAAATATTTACAGAGTCATAAAATCGATTTAGTCTACACCAGCACCTCTCTTGTTCTAGCAGGAGCGGTTTCTGCTAAGCTTAATAAAATCCCTAACTACTTTCATATACATGAAATGCCTAATAATAAGATTTATTTGAAAATCATGGGGCCTATTCTTTCATGTTTATCTTCAAAAGTAATCGTAGTCTCAAAGAGTGTTGAAGTTCATTGGAAAAAATATTTTAAAAACACTACTATTAGTTTGATATATAATGGGATAAATTTTAAGTCAAATAAAATTGATGCAAAGATTAAATCAAATGATATTAAAATACTAACAGTTGCTAGGTTAATTCCATTAAAAGGTCATGTCTATTTAATAAATCTTGCTAGGAAACTTTTAATAAAACATCCTAATTTAATGTTTTTAATAATTGGGGATACTTTTAAAGGTTATGAAGGTTATGAAAAAAAATTAAAAAAATTAGTGAATGATTATGGCTTAAATGATAATATTATTTTTAAAGGATTTAAGAGTGATATAAGTAAGTATTTAGAGAGTTCTAACTTTTTACTACACCCTTCTATTGACCCGGATTCTTTGCCAACTGTACTCTTTGAAGCTGCTCAGAGCCTTTTACCAATTATTGCTACTAATCGTGGTGGGGCAGCTGAAATTTTAGATAATGGTAAAGGTGGTCTTTTAATTCCGCATGACAATCTTGATTTAGCAGTTAAATTAATTGAAGTTTATATTTCTAATTCAGACCTTCAAAAAGAAAAAAAAGAATACGCGTATACTTACATGCTTTCAAATTTTTCAGAACAAAACTTTAATGAAAATATAATTAAGTTTTTTAAACCATAAAAAGTATTATTTTTTTATTTTTGAATCATAAAATTTTTAAATGAATATATTAATTACAGGTGTTGCAGGATTGTTAGGAAGTAGGCTTGCAGATTGGGTTTTAGAGAATGACCCTGATGTAACAGTTATAGGTATTGATAATTTTTCTGGGGGATATGCTGAAAATATTAATTCAGGAGTTAAATTTTACAAGCGAGATTTAATAAAAGATTCAATTTCAGATCTTTTTCAAAAATATAATATAGATTACGTTTTTCATTTTGCTGCCTATGCAGCAGAAGGATTGTCTCCATTTATTAGAGGGTTTAATTATGATAATAATTTAAAATCAACAGCAAGGATTATTAACGAGTGTATTAAACATGATGTTAAAAGATTAATTTTCACCTCCTCAATGGCGGTATATGGACACGGTGAAAACCAGGCATTTGACGAAAATCAAACTCCTTGTCCTATTGATCCGTATGGTGTAGCAAAATATGCTTGTGAGATGGATATTAAAATTGCTGGAGAACAACATGGATTGGATTGGTGTATAATAAGACCTCATAATGTTTATGGTGCTAAACAAAATATCTGGGACAAATATAGAAACGTATTAGGTATTTGGATGTATCAACATCTTAATGGTAAGCCAATGACTATTTTCGGTTCAGGTGGCCAAACTCGAGCTTTTTCTTATATTGATGATAGTTTAGAGCCTTTATGGAATGCGGCAACAGAGCCTAGGGCATCTAAGCAAATTATTAATCTCGGTGGAATTCATTCAGTTTCTATTTTAGAGGCTAATAATATTTTAAAGAATGTAATAGGTTGTACTGAAAATACTGTTTTTTTTGAAAAGAGACACGAGGTTATGCATGCTGTTTCTACTTATCAAAAGTCAATTGATATTTTAGGGTTTAAACATGAGACAGATTTAGAAGATGGTTTAATGAGGATGTGGGAATGGGCTAAATGTCAGCCTATGCGAAATCAGTTTATATGGCCTTCTTTTGAATTAGATAAAGGCTTGTATTCTTTTTGGGAAAATCCTTAAAAATTAAGCATGAAAATATGTATAATCGGCTCAAGAGGATACCCCTACGTTTACAGTGGTTATGAAACCTTTGTTAAGCAGCTTAGCGAAAGGTTAGTTAAAAAAAATATTTCTGTCACGGTTTATTGTCATAAGTCACTTTTTAAAGAAAAGCCTGTGAGTCATAACGGAATTAATTTAAAATACATTCCCGCCATAGAAACAAAATCCCTTAGCCAATTAAGTCATTCGTTTTTATCAATTTTGAACGCCTGTTTTAATGATTTTGATGTCATTTTTGTTGTAAATGCAGCTAATGGGCCTTTTGGAATTATTACTAAGCTTTTGAATAAGAAAACAGTTATTAATGTAGATGGGCTTGAATGGCTTAGACCAAAATGGAAGGGTATAGGCGCTATATATTATAAGTTTGCCGCTAGAATGGCTACTGTGTTTTATGATCAAATTATTAATGACGCAGAGGAAATGAGAAAAATATATTTAGAATTATTTAATAAAGATTCTAAAGTCATAGCCTATGGGCCAAAAGCTAATATTGATACAGAAACTCAAGTTTTAAGCAAAAATAAAATCAATAAATTAGATTATTTCCTAATTGTGGGCAGGCTAATTCCTGATAATAATTGGGACATACTAATTGATGGATTTAATCTTTCTGAATCCTCAAAAAAATTAGTTGTAGTTGGGGACAATCCATTTAAAAATAAATTTCAAGAATTTCTTACCAGTAATTATAATAATAATATAATTTTTACAGGTCTTATAAAGGATCAAGCTGAACTTTGTGATCTTTTTAAAAATTCTTATGCTTATTTACATGGGCATGAGTATGGTGGGACTAACCCAACCCTTATCGAAGCCTTGTCATTTGGAAATGCAGTTCTAGCATTAGATACAGTATTTAACCGAGAAGTTTTGCAAGATGGAAAATTCGGATTATTTTTTAAGAAAAATGAAAATTCGGTAAAGGAATTGATTGTTTACGCTGATGATAATGAAAAGGAAATATTAGCATTGAAAAACAATTCTAAACGAGCTTTAGAAAAAAAATATGAATGGGATCATATTATAGATCAATATATTACAGTTTTTAAAGAGGTTACTAATTAAAATTATGAGCGATAAGAAGTGGATTCATACCATTTAACTTCACAAAATTAGATTTTAGATTTTTGTGAACAATATTTATATTTCTTTATGACTTAAAAGTCTAATTTCTTCAATGTAGTATTTAGCAAATTCTTGATCCCATTTTTTGAGCTGTTTATTTCATTTAATTCTTAACGCTTTCTAAAATAAGTTGTTCGTAATCATTAATAAACTTTTCTCTTGAAAAGGCCTTTAACCTTTCTGATCCTTTTTCAATCAGACAGGTTCTTTCTGGTTTTGAAATTATTAATTTAGTAAGAGTTTTAAATAACTCTATTTGATCTCCTGCGTCAAAATGTTTAGCAGCGCCATCTGCAACTTCTACCATTGCGCCCGCGTTAGATGTTACAACTGGAATTCTCATAGCAAAAGCTTCCAAAATAGGAATACCAAACCCCTCTTCAACAGATGGAAATACATATATAAAAGCCTTCTTATACAAAGAGCTTATTTCTGCACTAGACAAATAATCTGTCATCAAAACACTTTTTGACAAATTGTTTGTCAAAATATAGCTCTCCAATTCGTTTAACACTTCTGTGTTGTTGTTAAGGATTTTTTGTCCTGCAAGCACTAATTTTAAATGTTTGATTTTTTTATCTTCTTTTAACAATTTGAACGCTTTGACAAGTGTGATTAAGTCTTTTCGTTTATCAAAAGAGCCTACATGTAATAAAAAAACGCTGTCTTCTAAATTTAAAGTTTTTAAAATTCTGTCATCGTCTATTTTTAATTTTAAAAAACTTTGATATACAAATTTAATTGAAAGGTTCTTTTTTGAAAATAAGCATTCTAACTTACTTTTAGAATATTTACTTGTAGTTATCACTGACGAATTACCTCGTAATCCTAAATTAATGAGTTTAATAAAATATTTGCGCCATAGTGCGTTGTAATTACTAGGATAGTCCCAAAATAAGGTGTCGTGAATAACACACAACTTGATAGCTCTTAACTGCCATAAAGGTGCTACAAAATCTGGGCAAATAAGAACATCTGGCTTATGCTTTAATATTTTAAATGGTAATATAATTTGTTTCCAAAAAAAATAATATAAATGATAACACAATCTCAGTAATCTATTTTTTGGGTTTAAAAATATATGGCTCTGATCCCATAGATTAATGTCATGTGAAAAAATATATTCAATATTTTTGTTTTTTGAGTTTTTGGCTCCCAAGACTAGCTCATTAATATAGGTTCTTATCCCAGATAATGTAGCCTGATAATAAAAAACATCAATGAAAACTATAATTTTTTGAGCCAAGATATTCTCTTTATTTTAATTAATCGAGTAGAGTAAAGATACTCATTGGATATTTCTGTTTAAAATATTTTTTAAATAATAAGTTTCTGTTGATCCAATTAAAAACCAAGAAAGAAAAGCAACAAAAAGATATAATTCTGCATTAGCCGTAAACAAAGGAATGAGTAAACCTATTTTTGTCGCAGCAGCCACAAAAGAAATAGATTTTACATGTTGCTTGCTTGATCGCTTGAATACTTTTAAACTGTTTTTTATACCTTTAACCAACAATGATACATATATTAAAAGTCCTAGAGCCCCCATTTGAACTCCATAGATTAAAAACTGATTTTCCCCGCCAATTTTTAAGGCTTGATCAACACCATTGGCGTTACCACTCATGGCGATACCAATTCCCATTGGATTCTTAATCATAGAATTTAGCCCTTCTATCCACTCTAGAAGATGCCCTAAACTTGAAGTATTTTGAAAATTCAAAGTGTCTAAAAGAAAGTATTGTAATTCTTTTGAAGAGAAGAAATATGTATATATTACTCCAATAATAGCTGAAATCAAAACAATTCCTATTAAACGATACTTTTTTTCAAAAAATAAAGTGAAAAATATTATAATTCCACTTGCAATTATTGCGCCTCTTGAATAAGAAAAAAAGAAGGATAATGACACAAGGAGCAATAAGCACAGGAAGGCCAAACGATTACTATTGTATTTTGAGTGAAGCAAATAATGAAGGCTAACAGACAAAAACATTAATAATGAAGCTGCAAATTCTAAAGGGTTTGAGAAGAAGGCTGCATAGCGAGGAAACACGCCCTGTCTTTCAAAAGTCCAGCTCAAGCCATAATTGCCCGTTGGAAAGATGTCGTTCATCACTAAATTAAATTGCCCGTAATCTAAAATACTTTGTAAGTGGGTCGAAAATATTTTTTCTGACAATGCAAATAAAAAAGAGCCAACTGTTAAATAAATTAGAACTTTTACAATAAAACGCCACCTTTGTTTGTTAATATCAGTGTGACGACCTAAAAAATAAACAATGCCTATTAAAAATGTGTTTTTCGCATAAATTATTTTTGATAATATAGGGGCTTCTCCTAAAGGAATGATCGTGTAAATAAGAGTCAGCGTCATAAAAGCTAAAAATAGTTTATCTAATAAGGAAGGGCCCCATTTATATTCAATAAACGATTTGTTTTTGCCAAAAATAAACACAAAAAAACCTGTAAAGAAAACAAAATCTTTGCTGTATTTAAAGAAATCAACTAGAAGTGATAACTCAAATGCTTTAAAAATAACAAGTTGAAAGGTAGTATAAAAAGGAAGGATAAATAAGATATACAATAAAAGATAATAAGCGTCCCCTTTAAAGATTTTTTTTAATATAAAACCAATAAATCCAATATATAAAATCAAAAATATTATTGCTGCTGGAGTCAAACTATGTTTTTTATATTTTTAATTTTTATGCCATCCAACACACCGCGCCATACCATTCTAAATTTTTCAAATCTACCTCTTAAAATAAAATAAATAGAATAAGAAGTGATTTTCAGAATTTGATATCCCCAGGATCCTATGCTATTAAAAAAAGTGTATTTTTTAATTAAATAAATGTGATTTCGCACATTTAAATAATGAGCATAAGGGGATATATTTCCTTCATTAGAAGTGTTATTCTTCTTATTGCTTCCAGAACTAAGATGGTAAATAATGCTTTTAGGGACTACGCCCAATTTATAGCCTAAATTTGTCATTCTAATAGACCAATCTGCATCTTCAAAATAGATAAAAAAACGATTATCTAGTAAACCAACTTCTCTAATAACTGCTATCTTTACCAATATACAGCAGCCAGTAATCCATTGTGTAGATGTGTCAATTTTAAGCTTTGGGCTATAAATCATTCCTTTACATCTAGTTTTAAACAAGCAAAAAAAGCTATTAAATGAGCCACCGGCGTTCCAGATAGTATTTTTATTTGGAAAATCTAATATCAGGGGCTGTGTGGCTGCTAAATTTTTATCAGAATCCATTGTAGCTTCAAGAAGAGATAAAAAGTTTGGCTCTACTTCTGTGTCGTTATTAAGTAATAAAACGTAATCATAATTTTGTTTTAAAATAACTTTTAAAGCTTTATTATTTGCCCCTGTAAAACCTTCATTTATTTCGTTTTTTATATAATTAATATCAGGAAATTCCAAAGCTATTTTATCACCAGAACCATCTTTAGAGCCATTATCTACAAGAAAAATTGTTTTATTGCTATAAGTACAAGCATTCAGGCTTTTAAGACAATTAAAGGTCAACTGATAAGTATTCCAATTAATAATGATGATGGCTATTTTAGGTTCTCTCATATTTGTTTTTTTTCAAAAGTTTAGAATAAACAATAAAACTAACAATTTCTGTAAGAACTAGAGCGATAGAAAGTCCGTAACCACCATAATAATAACTGCCAATTGATGCTAAAGTTAACATGAAGATGGCTGTTATCCAAGTTGCTCTAGTAAGCAAATGTTTTTTTTCATCTACTAAAATTTTAATCATATTATTAAAATTTAACATGCTCAAAAAGGGAATAAAAGCTAAAATTTTTAAAATAGTCTCACTATATATAACATAAGAACCTGCCAATAAAAATATTATCCATTTAGATAAAATGATTGCTATCAGTCCCATCAAAAAGGTAATTGACAGGCCAATTATAAAAATTCGATTAATATAACCGTTAAATTCAATCTTATCACTTTTAAATAAAATGGAGGCTTTTTGCAAGATAGCTTGAGTAAAAAAAACAGGCACCATACGCATTAAAAGGGCTATTTTTTGAGCCAAAGCAAACTTTCCTAGAACAGTATTATTGACAAAAATCGCTAAAATAATTAAGCCACCGTGAATGGAAACATGACCTGCTATTGAAGATATAAAAAATTGAAAGTTTTCAATAAGTCTCTTTTTTATATTACGAATGCTTACCCAAACCCACTTGATTTTTTCTTTCTTATAAATAGTAATCCAGCATATGATGTAAACTACAAAAGCGGTAACCCCAAATAAAAAATTAACATAAATCGCGTCTTTAGGGGTTTTTATAAATAATACAATTAATAGCAGGTAGGCTACTTTTGCAAAAGCATTCGCTATTGAGGCCCATGCAATTTTATCATTTCCTTGAAAATAAAACATCGGAAATAAGGCTTGGCTAAATAGCAGTATTAATGAATAATATAATAGAGTTACATAAGATTTAAAAAATCCTAAAAAATAGGTCAAGCAAAATAAAATTATTGCCATGCCAATGGCTATTATTATTCTGGTTACTATAATTTCGTTGATTAAAGTTTCTTTTTTTGCAGATTCATCTTTAAATAAAGCAATACGTTTGGGGCCATTTAGATGATAGCCATAACTAACCGTAATGCTTGACAATAAAACAACTGATAAGGCAAGGTTAACAAGTCCATATTGAGCTTCACCTAGTGTGCTAAATAAAATGCGAGTTGCCAATAAAGCAATAACAATATTAATCCCTTGATTAATAATTAAATTGAAAAAATTCTTAATAAAAATGCCTTTAAACAATAGTGTTTTATTTTAGTGATGTCTTAAGATTTATATAATTTTTATTTTTAAATCTTGATTATTGCCCTTCTAGAGCTTGTCTTATGATACGTTGTAACGACAATAATAATACTGTTAAGGGCCCGCCACCAAAAACCCCAAAAATAAACGTGTTAAAAAATGTCCAGCGGTTATTTCCTAAAGGAAATGAGGGTTTGTCAATAATTTGAATTAGGGGTGTTTTGTTTCTATGAGCTACTTTTGCCAATTCTAATTGTTTTACAACTTCTAAATAAATAGCTTGGTTCGCCTGCAGATTGGCCATCGCTTTTTGATAAGGAACTTTCGCGGTTTTTACCAATGGGTTTAAATTTGGAATGTTTTCGTCAATTTCGGCAAGAGCTAAAAAAGACATGTCTAAAAGGCGTTTAACACTATCTGTTTGAACTTGTAATACATTTAAATTGAAAGCTGTTTTCTTGGTTTGAGTTTTGTAATAAAAGCTGTTGACTTTATTAACCAAAACTTCATTAAAAATTTTAGCAAAAACCTCATCCTTATGCCTAAAGCCTACATTTAAAATAGAGGTGTTTCTATTTGGCTTCCCTACAATTAAAAAGTCTTTTTTAATTAATTTTATAGCCTCTTTTAAAACGCTATCTTGTGCTCTATTGTATTGTTTATTGTCTTTATAAAAATCCTTAAGATAGATTTTTTCCTTCGCCCATTTTTCTTCTAATTTTTGAGATCTAGCGAAGTATTCTACCAATTTTTGAGATTTTCCATTTACAGTAACTTCCTGTAATAAAGCTTGCTTTAACATATTGTTTGATCTATAAAGCTCTTGTATATTGTCAATTTGAAATAAACTACTCGCGTTCATAAGGCTTGAAGTATTAATTCCCGACATAGATGCTAAAGAAGACAGCCCTCCTAAACTTGCTGAAGAATCATTTTCTAATACAAAAGATGTGTTGGCGTAATAAACTGGCGATTTTAAATAATTATAAGAAAGCAGTAGTGCCAAAGTCATTAAGGTGCCATAAAGAATTTTTTTGCGCGCATCTATTATAAACACGAGCCACTCTTTAAAGCTTTGAATCATATTTTTTAAAGAAATTTTTTCTTCGTTTTGCATATTGCTTTTTGATTGCATTTTTAATTATTTATTTTGTCTCTTCCTTAGGGCTGGGTTTTACAAGTTGAGTTGAGTAATAGCTAAAACCAACGTTGCTACACCTGTAAAAACACCTGTGAGAACTCCGACATCTGTTGAAGGTTTTTTTGTTAATTTTTCAGGAACTCTAATCTCAGAACCGGCTACTATTTTAGGGTAAATATTAAAAAACAAAAACTTTTTTGTTGCACGCGCTTCACCGTTAGGATAAACCACATATGTTTTGCTTTTGTCTGCGCGAGCTTTAAAACCACCAGAATTATTTATATAATATTTTGTTGATTTATTTTTTTTGTATCTCAAGCTTGTTGGATTTAACAAATGCCCTCTCATACGGACAGTTTCTAATTTTTTAGGTATGACTAAGGTGTCTCCAGGTTGAACAAGCAAATCTGAAATAGAACTTTTCTTTTTTAAGATTTCTGCTAGATCTATGGCAATTGTTTCTGTCCTACTGTTTACGTCTTGCTTTGATAATAAATAAGGCTGTAAGGAGTCATTCTTTATAGGGGTATTAAAATCACCTGTTTTGTTAAATTCTTTTTTTTCGTCTTTGGAGTCATTGTTTAATTTATCTATATCACTATTTATTCTTTTTAACAAACCTGTGTCAGATTCTGACAGTGAGCCTTTTTCTTTTGTTAAATTATCTTTTAAGGCTAACAAGGCTGATAACTGCTTTTCTGTTTTTGTTTCTTTTTTGTAGTATTCTGTTTTCCTTATTAAAGTTGCCCCTCTAGGGTAAGCGAACTCATTCAAACCGCCTGCACGCTTTAATATATCTGAAATTCTGTCGGATTTTAATTGGATTGCATATAGCCCTGGAAAATTAGCCTGTCCGTCAACATAAACAAATTCCTTATCGTTAAGATTTGGGCTGGTCCTCACAAAAATGTGGTCAAAAGGACTTAATATTATATTATCTTCGTTTTCTAAGTCCTGAAAATCTTTGGATAAGTCAACTACAATTATTTGTGATAATTTAGAATTATCGTTGCTGTTTGATTTTCTAGCGATTTCAATTCTGTTTTTTAAAGCTGATTTATTAAAGCCTCTTGCCTTAAGTATTAAATCTTTTAACCTCATGCCTTTAGAGTAATTATAGACTCCTGGTTGATTAACGGCTCCAGCAACTTCTACATAATCCTCTTCTTTAATCTCGTTTTTTGATAAAATTGTAAGCACATCTTCCTTTTGAATTAAAATATCCTGCTCTTTTCCTGATAAAACATTTCTTAAATTAAAGCTTATAGAGGTTGTTGAAAAATCTTCATTTGTCCTAATAATCTGCGCTGTAGTTAATAAAGCTTCTTGTTTTAGTCCTTCTGTCTTAGCCAACAAATCTTTTACTCCTAAGCCTTTTGTTACTGCATAAACCCCTGGCCTGTAAACAGCTCCTTTTACAATAACACGGTTCTTATAGCGATCTAATACTTTGTCAACTTGAAAAACATCCCCAGATTTTGGAGTGAATATTTCAAATTGATTTTTATTGATTTCTGCCACAATTTGTTCATCATCTAAAATGCGTTTTACTTTTATAGTTTTAGTATAGGCTTCTTCGTTAAAACCACTTGCATAATTTAACAGGTCTTGTAAACTTTCATTTTTAAGCAATTCAAATCGGCCTTTTGTTTTAACAGCACCGTTTAGAGTAACTCGGTTGGTATAGGGTTTTACCAAAATAAGGTCATTGTTTTCTAAGGCGACATCTGCGGAAGCGTCTCCCTCGGTTAAATATTTATAAATATCAACTTTACTTATAAGTTTGTTGTTTCGATAAACTTTAATATCTCTTAAAGTAGCGTTTTCTGTAATGCCGCCTGCTACATACAAGGCGTTGTAAACAGTATTAAAAGCGCTCAATGTATATGAGCCCGGCACACCTACTTCACCAACAATATTAACTTTAATATTTCGTGATTTACCAACAGAAACGTTAACAAATGTGTTTTTTTTGTCACCACTGATCCCTAAGTATACTTTGGACAACCTCTTTTCAATGCGTTTTGTCGCATTTTTAACTGTAAGCCCTGAGATATGAATTGGGCCGAAATTTTCTAAAATTATCGTTCCTTCTGGGTTAATTTCTATTTGATAATAGGCTTCTGATTGGCCATAAATGTCAATAAATAATTTATCTCCAGGACCTAAAATATAGCCCACCGGTGTCGGGATATTTAAATTAGATTGAAATGTAAGCAAGTCGTTTCCTTTAAAGACATCAAAACCAAAAATATCGCTTTTCATTTTTGGATATTCGAATACTAAATCTTGAGGTTTAGTGTTTCGCATCCTTGATTCTTGATCTGGAATATTGCTGTTTTTTGATGCTCTAGTATTAACATAATTAAACTGGCTTTCAAGTGTTGTGATTTCTTCTTCAGAAAGCCCTTGTGCTTCTGCTGCTTTTAAAATATCATCATAATTATAACCGCTTGAAGAAGCCTCTTGAAATAATCGTTGTAATTGATTATTAGTCATGTTGGTATAATTTACCGATGACAAATCAAAAGCTTTTTGAGCCTGAATACTTAACAATGAAAATAATGTGATTGTAACAATAACAACCGGTTGTTTAAATTTCAATAACATAACTGATTAATTGATAAGCTAATATATGAAATTTATACTGTTGTGGTGATGAAAAACAAAAAACCCCTCACATCTGTGAAGGGCTTCGTGGTCCCACCTGGACTCGAACCAGGGACCACTTGATTATGAGTCAAGTGCTCTAACCAACTGAGCTATAGGACCTGTAATAGGGTGCAATATTAATACATTTTTTTAATACTAGAAAAAGAATACTATTGTTTATTCTCTGTGTTTTGACACAATTCAATTAACACTCCGTTGGTTGTTTTTGGGTGTAAAAACACAATTATTTTGTTGTCTGCTCCTTTTTTTGGGGTTTCCGAAATAAACTCAAAACCTTCTTTCTTTAATCTTTTTACCTCCTCGTTAATGCTGTCTACGTGAAAGGCAAGGTGGTGAGCGCCCTCATTTCTTTTCTCTAGAAATTTTGCAATTGGACCGCGATCATTTGTCGATTGTAGTAGCTCAATTTTTTGGTCTCCAACTTTGAAAAATGATGTTATTACTGACTCTGACTCTACTGATTCTGTTTTATAGTGTTGTTTTCCTAAAAGTTTTGCAAAAAGCTTGTTGGAGGAATCAATGTCTTTAACTGCAATTCCAAGGTGTTCTACTTTATTAATCATAACGCTAAATTAAATTAAAAAAAATTGTTTTAATTATTTCATCTTGTAAATGTTTATTTTTACCAAATGGAAAGCAATAGACAAAAAAAAATTTCTAAAATTCTTCAGCAAGATCTAGCAGATATTCTTCAGGGGGCGGCAAGAAAAGGCGGCTTAAAAGGGATTATCATTTCTGTTTCTAAAGTTTCTGTGACTACGGACCTTTCTATCGCAAAAGTATACTTAAGTGTTTTTCCGTCTGGCAAGGCAGACGAAATTCTCTCTGGAATTAAAGCAAACACCCCGCTAATTAAGCACGAAGTTTCTCAAAGGACTAAAAACCAGCTGCGAAGAACTCCAAATTTTATGTTTTTTATAGATGACTCTTTAGATTATATTGAAAAAATTGACAAATCACTAAAAGGAATTGACAATCCGATTAATCCATAAAAATAAGTAGCTCTTGAATTTTTCTTATTATATAGCTAAACGATACCTATTCTCAAAGAGCTCTAATAATGTCGTGAATTTTATGTCTAAGCTGGCAGGACTTGGGGTTGTTGTTGGCTCTGCTGCTCTTTTTATTGTTTTGTGTGGCTTTAATGGACTTAAAGATTACAGTTTAGCCTTTACTTCTTTTGTAGATCCTGACCTTAAGATTGTGCCTGTCAAAACAAAAACATTTATGGTTAACGATTCTTTGCTAAGCGACATTTTGCAACTCGACAATTTTTTAAGCTACACTAAAACCGTTGAAGAAAATGTTTTTTTATCCACCAACCAAACTGGTGATGTTGTTTCTGTAAAAGGAGTCTCTGAGTCTTTTCCTTCAAAAACCGTAGATTCAATTTTATTTGATGGAGAATGGATTTCTGACTCAAATCAAATTGTTTCTGGTTGGGGTATTGCCAACAAGCTTTCTTTTGGGGTTTATGATTATTCAAAAGCTATAACACTTTACGCCCCTAAGCCTGGGAAAAAACAAATTCTTTCAGTTGACAATTCTTTTTCAAAACTAAATGTTGTTAATGTTGGGTTATTTGAAATTAATGAAACTTTGGATTTTTCAGTTATATACGCTGGGGTTAGAGATGTGCAGAACCTTTTAGACTATGCTGAAAATCAAGTAAGCTCTTTGGAAATTATGTTGAAAAACCCATTAAAAGCCAAAGAAAATGCTGATTTGTTAAGTTCAAAACTTGGTCCTGAATTTAAGATAAAAACAAAAGAACAACTAAACGACACGTTATACAAAATGCTAAACACTGAAGAAATTGCTGTTTACCTTGTTTTTACATTGGTGCTTATAATTGCCCTTTTTAATTTAATTAGCTCAATTATTATAATGATTCTTGAAAAAAGAAGCAATCTTAAAACGTTATATAATTCCGGAGCAACACATGGAGAGATTAAAAAAATATTTTATTACCAAGGCTTAATAATTACTCTTCTTGGTGGAGCTATAGGGTTGTTTGTTGGGTTTCTTTTAATGTTATTGCAGCAAAACTTTTCTGTTTTTATGATAACTCCATCTCTAGCATATCCTGTTTCTATAGACCTTAACACTTTCTTAATTGTTAGTGTTACAATCTTGATTCTTGGAGGTGTTGCGTCTAAAATTTCATCAAGTGTGGTAACGAAAGAGCTTGTGGGAAAGGCTTAAGCAAACTCATAAGAGTTGAACCTTTCGTGTATTTGTTCAAGGGTTGCAAAAACATCTACAGAATCATCACTAGTAACAAGTTTTTGCCTAAAAGGCTTAAAGTCTTGTATGCCTTTAAAGTAGTTGGTATAATGTCTTCTTGTTTCAAAAACTCCAAGCCTTTCACCTTTCCAGGCGATAGACATTTCAAGGTGTTTTTTTGCAGCAGCAACTCTTTCTTTTATGGAAATAGCTGGCAAATGTTCTCCTGTTTTAAAAAAATGTTTTACTTGATTAAAAAACCAAGGGTTGCCAATGCTGGCCCTACCTATCATTGCTCCGTCTAAACCATAATTGTCTCTTATAAGCATTGCTCTTTCTGGTGTGTTTATATCTCCATTTGCAAATATAGGAATATGCATTCTTTGGTTGTTTTTAACTTTTTCTATTTCGTTCCAATTTGCTTCTCCTTTATACATTTGAGCTCTTGTTCTGCCGTGAATTGAAATTGCCTTGCATCCAACATCTTGAAGTCTTTCTGCTGCCTCAACTATTTTTATGCTATTTTCGTCCCAGCCTAGTCTTGTTTTAACTGTTATGGGAAGGTGGGTTCTTTTAACCATTTCTCGAGTTAAGCTTTCCATTAAATCAAGGTCTTTTAAAATTCCTGCGCCCGCTCCTTTTGACACCACCTTTTTAACAGGACAGCCAAAGTTAATATCAATAATATCGGGATTTGACTTCTCAACAATTTCTACAGACTTAAGCATAGAGTCTAAATTTGCTCCGAAAATTTGAATTCCTACTGGCCTTTCCTTTTCATATATGTCCAACTTCATTGTGCTTTTTACGGCATCACGAATAAGGCCTTCACTAGAAATAAACTCTGTATAAACAACGTCTGCTCCATTTTCTTTGCACAGTGCACGAAAGGGGGGGTCGCTAACGTCTTCCATTGGGGCTAGCAACAAAGGAAATTCAGACAATTCTATGTCTCCAATTTTGACCATTTAAACGATATTAATATTATTTTGATTACAAATATACTGAACAATCTATAATATGATTTTTGTGTGTGTTCTGCCTTCGATAATGGTTAATTTTTATGTACTTTTGTGCATTGCATCAAATTGCATAGACTTTAATGGAAAACATTAGGAACTTTTGTATTATAGCCCACATTGACCATGGAAAAAGCACGCTTGCCGACAGGCTGTTAGAGTTTACAGGAGCTGTTTCTGATAGAGAAAAGCAAGACCAACTTCTTGACAACATGGATCTAGAAAGGGAGAGAGGAATCACTATAAAATCTCATGCCGTTCAAATGAATTATCAAAGAGACGGGGTTAGCTATGTCTTAAATCTAATTGACACCCCAGGGCATGTTGACTTTTCTTATGAAGTTTCAAGGTCAATAGCGGCATGTGAAGGAGCGCTTTTGATTGTTGACGCCGCACAAAGTATTCAGGCTCAAACCATCTCAAACTTGTATTTAGCGCTTGAAAATGATTTAGAAATAATTCCTGTTTTAAACAAGGTAGATTTGCCTAGTGCAAACCCTGAAGAAGTTACAGACGACATTGTTGATTTGCTCGGCTGTGAAGCAGAAGAGGTTATTCCCGCTAGCGCTAAAACAGGACTTGGAATAGAGAACATCATAAATGCGATTATAGACATTATTCCTGCTCCTAAGGGAAGTTGTGATGAGCCTTTACAGGCGCTAATTTTTGACTCTGTTTACAACCCTTTTAGAGGTGTAGAAACATATTTTAGAGTAATCAACGGCAGTATTAAGAAAAACCAGCAGGTTAAATTTATTGCCACAGGGAAAACTTATGGGGCCGACGAAGTAGGAACTTTGAACTTAAAACAAAGCCCAAAGCCTGAAATTTTTGCTGGCGATGTTGGCTATCTTATAACGGGAATTAAAGAGGCTAAAGAAGTAAAAGTTGGAGACACAATTACTGACTCTAAAAATCCAACTTTAAACGCTGTTGAGGGTTTTGAAGATGTAAAACCAATGGTTTTTGCAGGTATCTATCCTGTTGATACAGAAGACTATGAGGAGCTAAGAAACTCAATGGAAAAACTTCAATTAAATGATGCGTCATTGGTGTTTATTCCAGAAAGTTCGGCTGCGCTTGGATTTGGATTTAGGTGTGGTTTTTTAGGGATGCTACACATGGAAATTATTCAAGAGCGTTTAGAAAGAGAGTTTGGAATGACTGTAATTACAACTGTTCCAAACGTTTCTTACTTAGCCTACACTAGAAAAAACATGGACCTGCCTGTAACTGTTAATAACCCTTCAGATCTGCCTGACCCTTCTACTCTTGACAGGGTTGAAGAGCCTTTTATTAAAGCAACTATTATTACAAAAGCAGATTATGTTGGTAATGTTATGTCTCTATGTATTGACAAAAGAGGGCTGATAAAAAATCAAACTTATTTAACAACTCAAAGGGTTGAGTTAACTTTTGATATGCCGCTGGCAGAAATCGTTTTTGATTTTTACGATAGGCTAAAAACCGTGTCTAGAGGTTATGCCTCTTTCGATTATTCTCCTATAGGCATGCAAACCTCAAAATTGGTTAGGGTGGATATCTTATTAAACTCACAGCCTGTTGATGCCCTTTCAGCGTTAATACACGCAAGTAGTGCACAATCAATAGGGAAAAAGATGTGTGAAAAATTAAAAGAACTTATTCCTCGTCAGCAATTTGATGTTCCTATTCAGGCTGCAATTGGAGCAAAAATAATTTCAAGAGAGACTATAAAGGCGCTTCGAAAAGACGTAACCGCCAAATGTTATGGTGGTGATATTTCTAGAAAAAGGAAACTTTTAGAAAAACAAAAGAAAGGAAAGAAGCGTATGCGCCAGGTAGGAAATGTAGAGATTCCTCAAGAAGCTTTTATGGCTGTTTTAAAATTAAATGACTAGTCTTTCATTGTTAGTCTTAACACTGAGCATGCTGAGTTTTCTGTAAACTTGTCTTTTCCCGTTCCAAACAAAACGCTTATCCAATTATCTTTTTGCGGAGTTCCCAATATCAGAAGATCATATCCTGCAGACTGATTTGATATTGTCTCTATTGAATTATTGCTTTTTAGTATTTGCACCTCGCTGTTAGTTTTGATTTTTGAAACAAGGCCAAGAGATTTTTTTCTAATGGCTTGTGTTTCATGGTCCGGCGTATACTCTGAAACAACGTGTAAAAGCGTAAGCTCTGCTCCATAGAAAGCACAAATTCTCTCAGCTACTGCTAAAAAGTTTTTGTCTTTTCTTCCAGGTCTTAAAGCCAAAAGAACCTTGTTTATATATCTTACTCCATTATCTTTAAATAGCGCAAAATCAGACTTAATGTTTGTAAGGAGCCAGCCTATTGGGTTTCTTACTAATATTCCGTTATGAGCTCTTCCGTTCCAGCCCATTACAAGCCAATCACAGTTCGTTAGACTTCCTAGTTGGTCTATTGTATCTGAGAGCTCGTGTGTTACAACGGCCTCAAAGTCTACACTTATGTTTTTGCTTTTAGAAAGTCCCGAAATTCTTCTTTCTAGCGAAAGTATTTTTGGGTCATCTTTCATGAAGGCGTCTAAAAAAGTTTGATTTGGAACTTCTGTAATGTTAACAGCTTGTATTGTTTCTTTTTTATTTATTGCCGCGCCAATTTCAACTAGCATTTCTGCTGACTGTTCGTTTCCTAAAAGAGGAACGACAACACCTGCTTCGGTATTTAAAGATCCGTCTAAATTTTTGTCTTCCTCTTCAATTCTTTTGGTTTCAATTTCTTGTTGTTGTTTCTTGGTGTAAAAAAGATAAAGGGCTGGTCTGTGTCCGTATTTTTTCAAAACTCCTGTTCTTTTGTTTTCTTTATTTGAGAATGCATAAATTATTGCGCCAAGCAAGAAAATTGCAACAATTGCAAGAAAAGGCGTGAATCCAAGGTAAAAAAGAAGGACAAACCCTGTTATAATTCCAAAAATTTGAACCCAAGGGTATAGCGGTGATTTGTATTTTGGCTGGTACCATTGTGCCGATGTTTCTCTTAACACGATTACCGCTAGATTCACTGAGATAAACATCATTACTTTAAATGCGCTAGCTAGCTTGGCAATCTCAAAAACATCTAAAAACAACACAACAAGGGCAATAGCAACACAAGTTATTGCAATAGTGTTTATTGGGGTTAAGAACTTTTTGTGGACTTGGCTCCAAAATTTTGGGAGAAGCCCATCTCTTGACATTGCAAAAGGAAATCTTGAAGAAGCAAGCACGCCCGCGTTTACGGTTGAAAGAAGCGTGAGCACTGCAATTAAAGCAATAAAAGCGCCCACAACATGAATGCCGCTGATTTCAAATGAAGACACATTAAGGTCTAAAGCTAGTGTATGTATCGGGTTGTAATTCCCTGCTAATTCAGAAAGGCTAACGTTTGCTGTTAAAACAAAAGAAATTAGAACATAGATTGTTGTGATAATAAAAAGAGACAAAATCATTCCAAGAGGTAAGTTTTTGTCTGGGTTTTTGATTTCTTCTGCAATTGCTGCTACTTTAGTTACCCCTGAATATGATAGGTAAACAAACGCAACGGCAAAAATAAAGTCTTTATGTCCTGCTAGTTCAACTGTTTCTTCTTTTAATTTAGCAAAAAATGGAGTTGCTTGATCCATAGATTGAATGCCTAAAACAAAAAGGGCGGCTAGCACAAGAAGAGCAACCAAAACGGCATAAGATTGAAAATTCCCTGCTTTTTTTGCCCCAACAATATTTAATAGAAAAACTAAAAACAAAAAGCCTAGGCCAACTGACTTGGTAATTGCCTCGCTGTCCATGTCTAAAACTACAAGCACATAGGCCCCAATTCCAACAAGAGCAAATGCGCATTTTAAAACAAGAGCTATCCAAAGGCCGAGCCCAGAAATTGTTCCAAACAAAGGTCCAAAGGCTCTTTCAATAAACACATAAGCTCCTCCAGAACTTGGCATTGCTGTGGCTAATTCAGATTTTGAATATGCTGCGGGCAGAATACAAATGGCCGCGACTAAATATGCCAACCAAAGAGACGCCCCAATCTTTGTTGCCGCAAGGCCAGGTAAAACAAAAATCCCTGTTCCAAGCATTCCCCCAAGGCCAATTGCGATCACCGCGGGTAAAGACAAACTTCTTTCTAACTTCTTCAAAATATTGTTTTATATTTATAAAAATAGTAAATAATCTTGTTAAATGAATCTATATCCTGTTAATGCTGGGAATTTTAAATTAGACGGGGGGGCAATGTTCGGTGCTGTTCCGAAAACAATTTGGAACAAAACCAACCCTGCTGACCAAAATAACTTGATTGATATTTCAGCCCGTTGTTTGTTAATTGAAGACGGCAAACGTCTTGTTTTGATTGACTCAGGGATGGGCAATAAACAAAGTGAAAAATTTTTTAGCTACTACTCTTTGTGGGGAGATGACACGTTGGAGCGCTCAATTAATAATGCTGGTTTTTCTTTAGAAGATGTTACGGATGTCTTTTTTACTCACCTTCATTTTGACCATTGTGGAGGGGCAATTAAAAGAAGTGGGGCGGGCTTTGAGCCTGTTTTTAAAAATGCAACTTATTGGACCAATAAGAAGCATTGGAATTGGGCAATGAGCCCAAACAAAAGAGAGGTTGCTTCCTTTTTAAAAGAGAACTTATTGCCTATTGAAGAAACAGGGTGTTTGCGCTTTCTTTCAGAAGCAGATGGCCCATTTTCATATGCTAATGAGCTTGGTTTTGAGGTTTTTTATGCAGACGGTCACACAGAAAAGCAAATGCTGCCCATCATTTCCTATAATGGTCAAAAGATTGCTTTTGCTGGCGACCTTATTCCCACGGCAGGGCACGTTCCTGTTCCGTATGTGATGGGTTATGATGTTAGGCCTTTAACAACGCTCAAAGAAAAAGATTTTTTTTTAAATTACGCTGTTGAAAATAACGTGTTTTTATTTCTTGAGCATGACAGTGTTAATGAGGTTGTTTCTTTAAAAAAAACCGACAAAGGTGTGCGTATTAACGAAATTTTTAAATATGAAGATATTTTTTAGAGTTTTATTTTTAGCTTTTTTAGCTTTTTCTTGTTCTAATAAAAGTGATGGTAATTGGCAGCAGCATGTGTCTTACACAATGGTAATTGATGTTGATGCTGAGGACAGGAGTTATTCAGGAACACAAGAGCTTGTCTACACGAACAACTCTCCCGATACGATTTCAAGAGTTTTTTATCATTTGTATTTTAATGCCTTTAAGCCGGGGAGTGAAATGCAGCTAAGGGCTTCTGAGCTTAACGACGATAACAGAAAGATTTCCAAGAAAATACGTTCGTTAGAAAAAAAAGATTTTGGCGATGTTCGTGTTTTAGAGCTTTTACAAGACGGTGTTTTCCTTGATCTCAAGGACCAAGAAACTATTTTAGAGGCGACCCTAAAAACACCTCTTTTGCCTGGAGAGAAAACAACACTAAGCATGCGTTTTGAGGTTGATGTTCCAAAACAAGTCAGAAGGGCTGGAAAAGACAGCGAGGACGGTATCGATTTTTCTATGGCTCAGTGGTACCCAAAACTGTGTGAATATGACAGTGAGGGTTGGCATGCTAACGCTTATTTGGGTCGTGAATTTTTCGGGGTGTGGGGTGATTTTGATGTTACCATTAATATAGATAAAGATTATACTGTTGCTGGTTCGGGCTATTTACAAAACCCTGAAAATATTGGGCACGGTTATGCTGAGCTTAAAAAGCCTTACGAATCAGATAAAATTTCCTGGCATTTTTTGGCGCCTAATGTTCATGATTTCAGTTGGGCTGCGGACACTGAGTATGTTCACGACATTGTGGATGTCCCAGGAGGGCCAAAAATGCATTTTTTTTATAAGGAAGACGACAAGTATTCTGAAAACTGGAAAATTGTCCAGCCTTATTCTGTAATGTTTATGCAATATTTTATAGAAAACATCGGCCCGTACCCTTACAAGCAGTATTCTGTTATTCTTGCTGGAGACGGGGGAATGGAGTACGCAATGTGTACTTTTATCGGCGGAGTTCGTGATTTTAACAGTCTAGCTGGGGTGATCTCTCACGAAATTGCACACACTTGGTTTCAATTTTTATTGGCTACAAACGAATCTAAGCACGCTTGGATGGACGAAGGTTTTACAAGCTATATAAGTGATAATGCAGAGAATGTGATTCTAAAAAAAGACCTTCCACTTTCAAACCGACGTGCTTACACAGACTATTTTAATTTTATTCGTACGGGAAACGAAGAGCCCTTAACAACTCATGCGGATCGTTTTTCCAGTAGCCGGGGCTATGGTATGTCTTCATATGCCAAAGGCTCTATCTTTTTGTCACAGCTAGGCTATGTTATAGGAGAAAAGACGCTTTCGAAGGTTTTAAAGAAATATTATTCCGACTATGTGTTTTCTCATCCAAACCCAGAAGACTTTATAAGGGTTGCTGAAAAAGTGAGTGGACAAGAATTGGACTGGTATTTAATGGACTGGGGGCAAACAACAAAAACAATAGATTATGCTGTAAATGATTTTGTTAAATCCGACTCTATGAATTGTGATTCTGTTACCGTACATATGAGCAGAAAAGGAGAAATGGCCGTCCCTAATGATGTTGAGGTTGAATTTGTTAGCGGTTTGGTTAAACAATACCACATTCCCCTACTAATGAGTCGCGGACACAAGCCGCTAGACAGTAGTGTGATTGTTTTAGAGCCTTGGAGTTGGGCTAAGAAAAACTATAGTTTTGACATTTGTGTTGACGGTGATGATGTTGTGGGGGTTACTGTTGACCCTCTAAATAAGAGCGCAGACACGGATCAGTCAAACAACTCTATTTAGGTTTTTTATTTATACCTTTAACGCCAATTAAATCCCGGGTTCTATGCAAAAGTTTAAGCGGCTAAAATCAAAAAAAGAAATAACTTTTGTTTTTGAATGCGGCGGCGCTGTTTCCTCTTTTCCGATAAAGCTTTTTTTTATTAAAAACTCCGATCAGAAAAAATCAAGCGTTGCTTTTACCGTTGGCAAAAAAAATATAGCCAAAGCCGTTGATAGAAATAAAATTAAGCGCTTAATGAGAGAGGTTTTTAGGCTTGACTTTTCAGAGGAAAGGGTTTTTTTTGGACACTCTTTGGTTTTTGTTTTTTTAGGAAAAGAGGTTGTTTCTTTTGATTTAATTAAAAAAGGATTTCTAGGAATTTTTGAAAAACTTATTTCTAATAAAAATTAATGTGTTGAGGCTAACTGGGGTTTTTTTGTTTTTGGTTTTTTTGGGTTTTTCTCAGCAAAAAACTCATACTATATACTTTGACACCGACCTTTCTAAGGTTACTAATATTGAAAAAAACAGGCTTTTGTCGTTTATTGCAACCCTAAGTGAAAAGCCCATTTTAAGCGTTGAAATTTTTGGTTTTTGTGATGACGTTGGGGCAAGCTCATATAATATGGCTTTGTCTAAAAAAAGAGCTGAGGAAATAAAAAAAATCCTTTTATTTAATTTAATTGACGAAAAGCTTATAACTAATGTTGACGGCAAAGGAGAGCTTCTTTATAAAACTGTAGCAACTTCAAGCCCTGAAAGAATAAGGGCTTTAAATAGAAAGGTGGAGCTTTCTGTTTCTTTGTCGCAAGAGGCTAAATTAGAAAACGAGCCTAAGCTTGTAAAAGGCAGCTCGTTAGTGATTGAGGATTTATTATTTTTAACAGGGTATTCTTATTTAACGCCTAGCTCTAAAAAAAGCCTAGATCTTGTTTTCGAGAAAATAAAAGACCTACCTTTTTCGTTTGTAATTCAAGGCCACGTTTGTTGTACCTCTGGACAAAAAGACGCTATAGATCGTGCCACTAAAAAAAGAAACCTATCTGTTGTTAGGGCTAAGTTTGTTTATGATTATTTCTTAGAAAAAGGTATTGATTCAAAAAGAATGACTTTCGAAGGTTTAGGGCATCAGTTTCCCCTTGGTGGAAAGCCCGAACAAGACAGAAGGGTAGAAATTTTAATAGAATCAGATTTTTAATATCATTTTAACGTGTGGAATGTTGTCTTCTAAATACTCTTCACCTATTTTTTTAAAACCAAGGTCTAAATAAAATTTTAATAAATATTTCTGCGCAGAAAGCTCTATTTTCTTTTCTAATGGGTCTTTTTTTATCTGGTCTATAGATTTTTTCATTATTTTTTTTCCTAAATCTTTTCCCCTGTGTTCTTTTTTTACCAAAACCCTGCCTATACTTGAGTTTTTATAAAAATCTCCTCTCTTAAAAATTCTTGTATATCCAATTACTTTTTTGTTTTCTTCTACAATAAGATGGAGGGCTTTTTGGTCTTTATTATCAAGATCTTGGTAGGCGCAGTTTTGCTCAACAACAAAAACTTCAGATCTTAACTTAAGTATTTCGTATAGCCTGTCTGCTCCCAGTTCTTGATATTTATATGTCTTTATTTTCAAAGCTACTTATTTATTTTTTCAACCCTTCTTAAGTGTCTTCCTCCTTCAAAAGGGGTTTCTATAAATGTTTCTATCATTTCAAGAGCCTCTTTTATTGTAACATACCTTGCTGGAACGCTTAATATGTTTGCGTCATTGTGTTCTCTTGCTAGTTTGCAAATTTCATTATTCCAACAAAGCGCAGACCGAACTCCTTTATGTTTGTTAGCGCTCATAGATGCGCCGTTACCACTACCGCAAATGATTATTCCAAAATCTGATTTATTACTAGTAACATCTTCTGCTACAGGGTGTATAAAGTCAGGATAATCTACACTTTCTTCATTGTTTGTTCCGTGATTTTTGATTTTGAAGTTTTTTTTCTCTAAGTATTCTATAATTTTTAATTTATATTCCGTACCTGCGTGATCATTACCTATTGATACTTTCATTTTGTTTGTTTTGTGTTAATATCTAAATATAATTATTAATAACTTACGATGTTTTTAATTTTGATTTTTTCTCATAACAAATGCTTTATAAAAAACAATTTTATTTGTTTTTATTTCTTTACATGCTATTAACCTTAGTTTGTTTTTTGTTAACTAAAACTTTATTTATTTTTTATTAAAAATTTGCATTTTTATTTTAATAAATAGTTTGTTAGTATATACCTTAAATTGCTCTATTTAAATATTTTACATGTTTATATCTTGTTTATATATTCTTAATTTTTTATTAATAAACATATTTCAAAATTTTAAAAAAAAAGTTTTAATAGGTATTAACAAGCTATAATAAACATCATCCATTATTAAAATTTAAAATAAAAAAAAGTATTATATATATAATTGTTTATAAGTCATAAATTAAATAAGTATAAGGTATCTTAGTTATATATTTGAATAATTTTGAGAAGAAGAGAAAATAAAATAAAAAATCGATTTGTAGGAATATTAGATGTTTCAGTTCGTGGAGTTGCAGCTGTTGTTTGTGATGGAGTAGAAGAAAAAATTCATTTAGAAAAGATAGGTCAATATTTACATAATGATTTTGTTGAAGTGTATGTTTTTTCCAGAAGAAAGAAAAATAAATATTATGGAGAAATCACTAAACTATTAAAAAGAGAAAAAAAAGAGTATGTAGGTAAAATTGAAATTAGTGAGAAATTTTCTTTTGTGATTGTAGATAATAAAAGAATTCACGTTGATATATTTGTACCTATCTCAATGATTAATAAAGCAAAAAACAATGATAAAGTTCTTGTTGAAATAACTGAGTGGAGAAAAAACAGTCAATCTCCAAATGGTATTATAAAAAAAGTATTAGGCGTTGAAGGAGAACATAACACAGAAATTCACTCTATTCTTGCTGAGTATGGGCTTCCGTATGATTTCGAAAAAGAAATTAAAGAATTTGCTGATAATATTGATACTACAATAAATAAAGATGAAGTTTCTAATCGTAGAGATTTTAGAAATGAATTAACTTTTACAATTGATCCTGTAGATGCTAAAGATTTTGATGATGCTATTTCTTTTAAAAGGATATCAAATAGTTCTTATGAAATAGGCATTCACATAGCAGATGTTTCTCATTATTTACAACCCAATACTATCCTTGATAATGAAGCTTTTAATAGAGCTACATCAGTTTATTTAGTAGATAGAGTTGTACCTATGTTACCTGAAGTTCTTTCAAATAAAGCTTGTTCTTTAAGACCTAACGAGGAAAAATATACTTTCTCTGCTGTATTTACTATAGATAAAAATAAAGTTATTAATGAATGGTTTGGAAAAACTATAATTAACAGTAATTATAGGTTTAGTTATGAAGAAGCACAAGAGATTATAGAAACTAAAAAAAATATCATAAGAAAAGAAGTTTCATTAAAAAACACAGAATACTCTGTTACAAATAATGTAAAAGAAGCGGTATTAAAATTAAATGAGATCGCTATTTATATGAGAAAAGAAAGAATGAAAAATGGAGCTATTTCTTTTGATAAAAAAGAGGTAAGGTTTAGCATAAATAAAGAAAAAGAACCAACAGGGGTTTATGTTAAGGAGTCAAAAGAATCTAACAAACTTGTTGAAGAGTTTATGTTACTTGCGAACCGAAAGGTTTCTGAATATATAGGGAAAAGAAATAAAAAAAATCTTTTTATATATAGAGTTCATGATCTTCCAGATGAAAGTAAAATAAAAGCACTTAAAGAGGTTGCAAAATCTCTTGGTTATAATTTAGATATAAGTTCTAGAAAAAGAATGTCAGAATCTTTAAATAAAATATTAAAAAAAGTTAAAGGTAAAAAAGAGCAAAGCCTTATAGAGTCTTTAGCAATTAGATCTATGAGTAAAGCAGAATATACCACAAAAAATATTGGTCATTATGGACTTTCCTTTGAATACTACAGTCACTTTACTTCTCCAATTAGAAGATATCCAGACGTTATTGTTCATCGCCTCTTAGAAAAATATTTAAATAAAGAAAACCCATCAGGACATGAAATTTATAATTCTGCCTGTGATCATTGTACACAAAGAGAAATATTAGCAACCAAAGCAGAAAGGGATTCGATAAAGTTTATGCAAATAAAATACATGCAGGACAAAACAAATAAAAAATTTAATGGAGTAATCTCAGGAATAACAGACTGGGGAATATTTGTTGAAATCGTAGAAAACAAATGCGAAGGAATGATACCGGTTAGAGACTTAAAAGGAGATTATTATATATATAATAAAGATGATCATAGTTTAATTGGAAAAAAATCAAAAAGGAAATATCAATTAGGCGACGCTGTTCAAGTACAAGTTAAGCATGCAGATTTGATTAAAAAACAATTAGACTTTATCTTAGCAGAATAAATAAAATCTTTACCATGAAAAAAACTCTTTTCTTACTACTTATTTTATCAAGTTTTTTTTCTTATTCTCAGAACGAAATTAAAAGAGAATTAGGAGACTTCTACAAAATCCAGACATATGATTTGTTAAAAGTTAATTTAATTAAATCTGATAAAAACTATGTAATAATCAGTGGGCAACACCCCAACTACGTTGTTGTTAAAAACAAAAATGGAGAACTAAAAATCCGCATGGGTATTGAAAAAAGATTAAGCGGATCAGAGACAAAGGTAGATCTATACTATAAAACTATTTATAGAATTGAAGCTAAAGAAGGCTCTGTTGTTTTCTCAAAAGACACCGTTTCAGAACCGTCGTTGTTTTTAAAATCAGAAAGCGGCTCAACGGTTTCTTTAAAAATAAAATCTTCAGATTTAAGTGCTAGAGCACTTACTGGAGGTAAAATATCTGTTACTGGCAGCGCCAATCACAACGAAATTGACGCATATACAGGAGGACAAGTAAATGCAGAAAAACTTAAAACAGAAACAGCTAAAGTTTTTATAAAAGCTGGAGGGATAGTCGACGTCTATGCAACATCACTTTTAGAGCTAGATTTAAAAGCAGGAGGAGAGGTTAATGTTCATCACAAAACCAACAAGATAATTGAAAAAATTACACTTGGTGGAATCGTTAATTATCTTTATAATAAATAAATGATTACAGATCTTTTTACCGCAATATCAATAGGTTTCTTTTTAAGTTTTGTTTTAGGCCCTGTTTTTTTCGTGTTAATCGAAACAAGTATTACAAAAGGTTTTCGAGCTGCAATTTCGTTAAATCTTGGGGTTGTTTTGGCAGATGTTTTTTTTATTGTGTTCTGTTACTACACGAGCAAGCAACTGGTTGACAACATCAACAACCAGCCAGGCCTCTTTGTTCTTGGAGGGTCCATCTTACTTGTTTACGGCGCCTATATCTTTACTCAAAGAAAAAAAGAAGATAAAAAAATCCACGTTGAAGAATCGTCAACAAACTACATTGGTCTTTTTATAAAAGGTTTTGCTTTAAATATTATTAATATAGCTGTTTTACTTTTTTGGGCTGGAGTAATTTTAGTAGTAGTTCCAAATTTAAACAAAACTAATTCTCTTGGTGTTTTTACTTTTTTTACAACAATTTTAGTAAGCTATTTTTTAACTGACGTGCTTAAGATTTTTATAGCAAAAAAATTGACTTCAAAAATTAACACAGAAAACACCGCCATAATAAAAACAATATTAAGTTTAATACTTGTTATCTCTGGTGCCGTAATTATCGCAAAAGGAGCTCTTTAACCCCCTTTTTTTATTTGCTGTTTATACACCTCTACATATTTTTTCGACCTTTCTAAATCCTCGTTATTTACATACAACTCATCCATATCTAAGGTTAAATCGTAACCGGGAATTGTTCCAGACTTTACTATAGGCCTAAAGCCGTTTTCTTTTAATAACAAGCTTAAGCCGCTTATTATTATTTTGCTTTCACACAAAACTAGTGTATGGTTTTTCATTTTTTAAAACAAGTTTCTAAAAGAAATAAAGAGTTGAGGAGTGTTTTCTACATAAGTTTTATACTCTGGTAAATTTCCCCATTTTTTCTGTCCACTATTTTCCAACATCCTTACTCCCGAAACATAAACTAGCAATATATAAACAAACAAAGGGGATATTAGCGTTATATACTCGATTCCTCTCAACGATTCCATTGACATCAGCGCTACTCCTAGCCATAAAATTATCTCACCTAAATAATTTGGGTGCCTAGACTTTGCCCATAGCCCTGTACTTATAAACTTGTCTTTGTTCTCAGGGTTTTTTCTAAACCTTGTTTTTTGCATATCTGCAGATACCTCTAACCCAAAACCAATTATAAATACAATTAACCCCAAATAAAAACCCACACCCTCTTTTATACCCCCTTCTGACGAAAGAGCAGTTGTAACACAAAGCAAGCACATTGTAACCCACATTCCTTGTAAGGTCCAAGTCATAAAAAATCGAGTGAAGCTTGTTTTGATGGACCTAAACCTTTTGTCTTCTCCGTCTTTTTTAATTCTTAAAAACAAGAAACTTCCAAGCCTCACAGCCCAGACGCTAACACAGGCACAAACAATTAGGCTTGCAAAGCCCAAAGAGCCTGCATTAAATATCGAAAACAGAATTAAAGTTAAATACGTTAGGCTTCCTGTCAAATCGTAAAACTTTTCTGTTTGCAAAATGTATGCGGGCGTGAAACAAATCCACTGTATTAGAAAAGCCAATAAAACAGCTTTTATGACCGATTCAGAGCCGGTTAAATAAGCTATTTGAACTGGAATGTAAAAAGCTATTAATGAGCCTAAAAGGTTAAAAATGTTATTTTTCATAAGTTTATTCTGAGATGATGCCCATTCTTTTTTTGCGCTCTTTTTCGGATAGGTTATATACCCAAAGAATTATTAGCCCAAACACTACGCTAGAAATAACGAGCGAAATGTTTGCAAGACCCGTCACGCTAAAGGACAACCTTATTAGTACTGTTGAAATAATAAACCCGGTGTTTCTTACAATTTGACTGTACCTTTCGGTGTATTGAAAAGAAAGCAACAGAATTAACACGTCTGCTAAGATTAACACAGAGAAAAATTCGTTGTAAAAAACAGAGTTTATGTCAGTCGAAGGATCATTTAAAATCAGCCCTTGTCCCCAGCTAAATACGCTTGTAAACGACAAAATAATTAACACAAAAAGTAAGAGTATACTAACCCCTTTTTTAGACGTTACAAACCTGTTTATAATTTCTGTCAAAGGCTTTTTTTCTAGCCTGTGCCTTGCCTTATTGAACAAAAAGATTAAATAATATAGAATCAACACTCCTACAATATTGTAAATCAACTCAAGGTTTTCTTTTGTGGAAAACCAATCTGCGTTTAAATCTACTTTAGGAATATCAGCAAAAATTCTACGAATAAGAATTAGTGATATTATCTCAAATTGTTTAGAAACAGCCGTCGTAAAAGAACGAGGCAGGTTCAAAACAAGGAGGTAAATTTCGTAAATTAATATTATCGTAAAAGGGGTGTAAATCGCAGATATCGGGTTGTCTAACAAAGGTGTTTCAAATGGAAAAACAAACAGCTCTAATTTTTTCGCATATATTAATGCTAAGTGCAATAGAAACCCAATGATAGAAAGATAAAGGGTAACTTTTTCAAACCGTTTTTTGTTTAGTTCCGAAAAAACTTTTGCGTATAGCTGATTTATAACTGGCTCCCAAGCTCTTTTATTTGATGTCATTTTGTAGATGTTAGTATCACTAAGGTATAAAAAACAAGCCTAAAAACAACTACACTCAACTCTCCTCTTTGTTTTTTTAACAACAAGAATAAAGCTTTTAACCCCCCCAAGCACAACAAACATGACCCTAGACCAAAGCGTCTATTTCTTTAGCTATAAGGTCGGCTTCATAAGCTTTTTTGTCGCTTTCTTTTCTGTTTGTTTTAGAAAGCTCGTAGGATTCTTTTAGAAGTCGTTCGTATCTTTTTTGAAGCTTTTCTTTTTCTGATTTTTTCTTAAATAGTCCAAACATTTCATTTGTTTTAATTATTAAAAGGCTTTTAGAGCAACCAATAAGCCCTCGAAAGAAAAGCGAGGGCTTGGTTGAGGCGCCTGGCGGATTCGAACCGCCGTACAAGGTTTTGCAGACCTCTGCCTAGCCGCTCGGCCAAGGCGCCATTAATTTGTGAATGCAAATTTAGTGTAATTTTTTTTTAATTGCCCTTTCTTATTTCGACTTTCTCGTTAGGCTTACACTTACCGATTTTGCATCTGAATTTGTCGGAGGGTTTAGTTTTGCCAAACAAACCTTTAGCTTTTTGATGTTCGCACAGGCTTTAAAGCTTTCTGTAATAATTCTCTCAACAACATTTTCAAGTAAATTTGCCCTTTTTTTCATTTCATTTTTCGCTATGTCAGACAGCAGCACATAATCCACCGCGTCATCAAGAGAGTCGCTAGCCGCCGCCTTTTTAATATTTGTCCAGGCCTTAATATTAATTAAGTATTCACTGCCAATTACAGCTTCTTCTTTTAAACAGCCATGATAGCCATAAACAAGTAAATCTGTTACTTTTACTATTCCCATCTTTTATTTGCGTATTTTCTTAATTAGTAAAGTCATTTTGATAACTTTGTAAACTTATTAAAAACATTTGATCTTGGAAACTAAACCGCAAAATTTTATAGAACAGATTGTTGATTCAGAACTTTCTAGGGGCCTTTCGTCAGAAGCCCTTAGGTTTCGCTTTCCGCCTGAACCCAACGGCTTCCTTCATATAGGGCATACAAAAGCCTTGGGTATTAATTTTGGTTTAGCAGAAAAATATAATGCGCCAGTTAACCTTAGGTTTGACGACACCAACCCAACCAAAGAAGACCAACGATACGTTGACGCCATAAAAAAAGATATTTCATGGATGGGCTATTCTTGGCATAAAGAAACGTATTCGTCAGATTGCTTCAACCAACTTTATTTGTGGGCTTTAGAGCTTATTAAGCTGGGTCATGCGTATATTGATTCGCAAGACAGCGACATGATTGCTAAACAAAAAGGAACCCCCACTTCCTCTGGCACAAATAGCCCAAATAGAAACAGGCCAATAGAAGAGTCTTTAGCTCTTTTTGAGAGTATGAAAAACGGAGACTCGAAAGAAGGCGAACTTGTCCTAAGAGCTAAAATTGACATGTCACACCCCAACATGCTTATGAGAGACCCTATTATATATAGGGTAATTGATAAGCCTCATCAAAGAACACAAAATAAATGGCGAATTTATCCAATGTATGATTGGGCTCACGGACAGTGTGATTATATTGAACAAATTTCACATTCTCTTTGTTCTTTAGAGTTTAGGCCTCACAGAGATCTGTATGAGTGGTTTTTAACAACAATTAAATCTCAATGTAATGCTCTTGAGCACAAAACTGTTCCTAAACAAAGAGAGTTTGCTCGCCTTAACCTTAGTTATACCATAATGAGCAAAAGAAAACTTTTTTCCTTGGTTGAACAAAATCACGTTTCAGGCTGGGACGACCCAAGAATGCCAACTATTTCAGGGCTAAGGAGAAGAGGCTACACACCAAACTCTATTAAGAATTTTATTTCAAAGGTTGGGGTTGCTAAAAGAGATAATGTTATAGATGTTTCTCTTTTGGAGTTTTGTGTAAGAGAAGACTTAAACATGTCCTCTACACGCGCGATGGCTGTTTTAAACCCTGTTCTTTTAAAAATTGTTAATTACCCTGAAAACAAAGAAGAGGAACTGTTTTTTGTTGACAACCCTGAGAGTAAAGAGCCAAATACCAGGCCTCTTACGTTTAATTCAGAACTTTATATCGAAAAAGAAGACTTCTCCGCTGACCCCCCTTTAGGATTTAAGCGCCTCTCTATCGGAAGCGAAGTTCGTCTTAAGAGCGGGTATATTGTCAAGGCTACACATGTAGAAACCGACAGCTCAGGAAACCTTACAACGATTTATTGTGAATACGATCCCAAATCTTTAAGCGGTAGTGGCTCGATTGAAAGCCAAAGAAAAGTCAACACAACCATACATTGGGTTTGCAAAAAAACCTCCGTCAACGCAGAAGTAAGAGAATACGAAAGACTTTTTACATCTCCATCTCCAGACTCGGACCCTAACATTCCTTTTGAAAGTTATATAAACAAGAGGTCGTTGCAAATCAGAAAAGCATTTGTTGAACCATTTCTTCAAAGAGCCAAACCATCCGACAAGTTTCAGTTCCAAAGATTAGGTTATTTTAACACAGACGACGACTCAAACGCCGGTCAACTGATTTTTAATAAAACTGTAAGCTTAAGAGAGCAAAAAATCAAGAAACTAGGCGCGAAATCAGCAAATGAGCCGCCAGAACTAAAACCCATAGACGCTATTAAAAAGGTTGGAAAAAAGTACGCAAAACTTTCTAGCGACAAGCAAAGGATTGCTAAAAAACAGGTCTTAAGCTTAAGTCAAAAGATAACCCTTAACGACCTAATCCCGCTTTTTTCTACATCTGTTAAAAAAAGAGGAACCAGAGCTGTTGTCTTAATTTCTCTTTCAGCACTTAAGTCAAGAGGGGTTTCGCTTTCAGATGAAGCAAAAGGTTTTGTCTCAAAAGCATTAGATGATAAAGAGCAATGGATTAAAGACCTGTCTAACAATCTTTTGTAGCTTCGTTCTAACTATCAAACAAGTGCTCACTCAGTTTATTCTTTCTTTTTGTTTGCTGCATTTTTCATTGCCTCGCCTATTTGATTGCTAGCGGTGAAACTGGCCACCATGTTATTTAGCATTTCGCTTCCCGCTTGCGGCGAATTAGGCAACAAGATTAAGTTAGAGTTTGTCTCTTGTCCAATCGACTGCAGAGTGTCATAATGTTGTGTAACAACAATTAATGCTGAAGCCTCCTGAGAGTTAATATCTACTTTGTTTAAAACTGAGACAGACTCCTCTAAACCTCTAGCAATTTCTCTTCTTTGGTCAGCAATACCCTGACCTTGCAGTCTTTTGCTTTCTGCCTCTGCTTTTGCCTTTTCTACAATAAGAATCCTTGCCGCATCACCCTCAAATTGAGCCGCAACTTTTTCTCTTTCAGAGGCGTTTATTCTGTTCATCGCCTCTTTAACCTGTGCGTCTGGATCAATATCCGTAACCAGTGTTTTTATTATGTCATATCCATACTCCATCATTGCCACATTTAGTTCAGATTTAACCGCTATTGCAATATCGTCTTTTTTCAAAAAGACATCATCAAGAATCATTTTAGGAACCTCCGCCCTAACAACATCAAAGACGTAGCTTGTTATTTGCTCGTGAGGGAAATCTAGTTTATAAAAAGCATCATAAACTTTTTCTTTAATCACCTTATACTGTACAGAAACCTTAAGTTTTACAAAAACATCATCTTTCGTTTTGGTTTCTATTATAACATCTAGCTGTTGTATTTTTAAACTTAGTTTTCCCGCTATTCTGTCAATCACCGGGATTTTTAATTGTAGCCCAGATTGACGTATGCTGTGAAATTTTCCGAACCTTTCTATTACACCGGCTGTTTGCTGGTTGATAATAAAAAAGATTCCGAATAACAATAGTAATGCTGGAAATACCCATAAGTAAATAAATAAACTGCCCATATTTTTTTGTTTTAAATGTTAGTTATAAATATATAAAAACCGTTCCGTTTTATTTTAATTATAAGTTAAAACTATTTAAATATTCTTTATTAGATATTGCTTTTAGGTTTTTTTCCAAAGCTTAGCATGTTTGTTAGTTTTTAACTCAAAAGTTATAGCGGAAAAAACAAGAGGACCAAAACATCGCAAGCGATCCTCTATATTGGCGTCTGCTTAGCCTTGATTATGCCTGCAGATTAATTTAAGAATAGCGAGCTGCACAAGTCTTATTCAGCCGAGGCTTCAATTTTATTGATTAACGACCTTATCCTTGAAATAGACTCATGTTTTCCTAGAACCTCAAAGATTATATACAGGTCCACCCCTTTCAATTCACCAACCAAAGCAAGTCTTGTGGGCTGCATTACACTCCCAAAGCTTTTTCCGCTTTCGTTTATCCAGCTCTTTACAGATGAGGAAATTTCAGCTTCTTTAAAAGAGCTAACTGAATCTAGTTTTTTTGATAATTCATTTAATATGTCAATTGTCGACGAAGTAGAAATTTTCTTCAGAGCCTTTTCATTGTAGTGGCTAGGAGCCTTAAAAAGGTAGTCGCAAAGAGACCAAAGCTCGTTGAGTGTTCTGGCCCTTTCTTTAGTTAGACCTACCGCCCTTGTTACATCTTCTTTATTTGTTTCTTTTAGCTCATAGCGAGCGTCGACAAGGTAGTCAGCAATTTTTTCGTCTTTTTCTGACTGTAAGTACTTGTGGTTAAACCATTTAAGTTTTTCAACATCAAATTTAGCCCCTGAACTATTAACTTTACTTATATCAAAACTTTTTACAAGATCGTCCATTGAGAAAACCTCTTTTTCTGTTCCTGGATTCCACCCTAACAACGCTAAAAAATTAGTCAGCGCTTCAGGCAAATACCCTTCTTCTTTAAAGCCCAATAAATCACCTTTTTCTCCGCTCCACTGAAGAGGAAACACAGGAACCCCAAGCTTGTCGCCATCGCGTTTGCTAAGCTTGCCCTTGCCTTTCGGATTTAAAATTAGAGGTAGATGCGCAAACTTTGGCTTCTCCCAACCAAAAGCGTCATACAGCATGCAGTGTAACGGAAGTGAAGGCAGCCACTCTTCTCCCCTAATAACATGAGAAATGTTCATCAGGTGGTCATCTACAACATTAGCAAAGTGGTAGGTAGGCATGCTGTCTGATTTATATAATATCTTGTCATCTAATAATCTAGACTCAACGCTCAACTCTCCTCTAATTATATCTCTGCAAACAATTGTTTTGTTCTCAAAAGATTTGAAACGAACAACATATTTCTCATTTGCGATTAATTTTTTCTCCACCTCCTCTTTGCTTAAAGAAAGAGAGTTTTTTAGTTTAAGTCTGTTGTGCCAGTTGTAGATAAACGTTTTCCCTTTAGCCTCATGAGACTTTCTGTGGCCGTCTAAACTTTCTGCATCATCAAACGCGTAATATGCCAGCCCTTTGTCTATTAGAGATTGGATGTGTTTTTTATATAGCTCTTTTCTTTCGCTTTGCCTGTATGGCCCCTCGTCTTGTTTAATTCCAACCCAATCAAGCGCCTCTTCAATGTAGTTTTCAGCCCCTTTAACATGTCTTTTTTTGTCGGTGTCTTCTATGCGCAACACAAACTTCCCTTTGTTTTGTTTTGCAAACAAGTAGTTAAACAAAGCCGTCCTTAGTCCGCCTATGTGTAATGGACCTGTTGGGCTTGGTGCAAAACGAACTCTAATACTACTATTCATTGTTGTATTTTTTACAAAGATAAAACAATAATTGTTCAATCTTTGTTGTAATTTTGAATCAAAATAAACTTTAATGATTAATTACTTTTCTTCCACAGACTACGTTGTTAATAACAAAGATGGGCTTACGTTATGGCTTGAGGCCGCGATCAAAAAAGAGGGCCGCACTTTAGGGGAGTTAGTTTTTAATTTTTGTTCCGACGAGACCCTTTTGAAAATTAACAAGGAGTTCTTAAATCACGACACGCTTACTGACGTTATCACTTTCGATTATTGTATTAATAGTGAGGTCTCAGGAGAGGTTTTTATTTCAACAGAAAGGGTTCGTGAAAACGCCAAAGAGTATCAACAAAGTTTTGATCAAGAAAAAAGAAGGGTCATGATACACGGAGTTCTTCATCTTTGTGGCTACAAAGACAAAACAGACAAAGACAGGGCTTTGATGTCTGAAATGGAAAGTTTTTATCTAGATTCTTTTTCTTAGTCCTTTTTCTTTTTTGATTGTATATTTGTTCCACGTGAAACGTTTAAAAGATGTTTAAAGAAACTTATGATGTAATTGTTGTTGGTGGTGGGCATGCCGGTAGCGAAGCTGCTGCCGCTGCCGCAAACATGGGATCCTCAACTCTGCTAGTTACCATGAGCCTTCAAAACATTGCTCAAATGTCGTGTAACCCCGCAATGGGCGGCATAGCCAAAGGTCAAATTGTAAGAGAAATTGATGCTCTAGGAGGTTATAGCGGCATCGTTAGTGACAGGTCAGCTATCCAATTTAAAATGCTTAACAAATCCAAAGGCCCTGCAATGTGGAGCCCAAGAGTTCAAAGCGACAGAATGCGATTTGCAGAAGAGTGGAGAAGCCTGTTAGAAAATACACCAAACTTAGATTTTTATCAAGAAATGGTTACAGGACTTGTTGTGATTAAAAACAAGGTTTGTGGAGTAAAAACAACCCTTGGGCTAACAATAAAAGCAAAGACAGTTATTCTTACAAACGGAACATTTTTAAACGGCTTAATACATATTGGTGACAAAAACTATGGAGGCGGAAGAGCCGGCGAAAAATCTTCTACCGGACTTACCGAACAGCTCGTTTCTTTAGGGTTTGATTCTGGCAGAATGAAAACAGGAACTCCGCCAAGGGTTGACGGAAGATCTTTAGATTTTTCTCAAATGATTGAACAGCCAGGCGACGACCATCCCGAAAAGTTTTCTTATTTAGACCTCACCTCTACTTTAACAAAACAAAGGTCATGTCATATGACACACACTAGCACATTGGTTCATGATATTTTAAGGGATGGCTTTGACAGGTCCCCAATGTTTAATGGAAGTATTAAAAGTGTTGGCCCTAGGTATTGTCCTTCTATAGAAGACAAAATTAACCGCTTTTCAGAAAAAGAAAGACATCAGCTTTTTGTTGAGCCTGAAGGCTGGAACACAGTTGAAGTTTATGTTAACGGCTTTTCAACGTCTTTGCCAGAAGATATTCAATTTAACGCTTTACGATCAGTCAAGGGTTTTGAAAAAGTTAAGTTTTTCAGGCCAGGATATGCCATAGAATACGATTATTTTGCTCCAACCCAACTTGGGTATTCGCTAGAAACTAAACTTATAGAAAACCTTTTCTTTGCTGGTCAAATTAACGGAACTACAGGGTATGAGGAAGCTGCCTCACAAGGGTTAATGGCCGGTATCAACGCAAGTCTGAAGGTTCAAAATAAGCCCGCGTTCATATTAAAACGAAACCAAGCCTATATAGGTGTTTTAATCGACGATTTAATTACAAAAGGCACTGATGAGCCTTATCGAATGTTTACATCTAGAGCTGAGTACAGAACACTGCTTAGGCAAGACAACGCAGACTCTCGATTAACCGAAATGAGCAACAAGATCGGTCTAGCTTCTGACGAAAGGGTCTCTAAAATGCTAGAAAAATATAGCAAAGCTCACAGCTTAATGTCATTCTTAAAAAAAACAAGCGTTTCTGTTTCTGAAATTAATCCAATTCTTGAACAAAACAAATCTGCACCTGTAAAGCAGTCAGGCAAAATAGATAAAATTCTATCAAGGCCAAACATTGATTTCGACGACCTAAGACCGATTAAAACCGTTGGTAAATATCTCTCAGACAATAAGCTAAACAAGGAAGTTGTTGATCAGGCGGAGATACAAATAAAATACTCTGGCTACATACTTAAAGAAAAAAATAATGCAGATAAATTAAATAGGCTTGAAAACGTTAAAATCCCTAAGGATTTTAATTTTCAAGAAATTAAATCAATGAGTATAGAGGCTCGTCAAAAATTAACCGCTATAAGACCTGTTAATATTTCTCAAGCATCAAGAATTAGCGGGGTTTCCCCTAACGACATTTCTGTATTATTAGTTTATATGGGCAGGTAGTGTTCCACGTGAAACAATTAAAAATGAACAATTACAAACACGTACTAACCACAAAAGATTTTCTTGTAACTGGCGATAAATTTGACGTCTCTAAAAATCTAAAGACTGGAATTTTAGAAACCCACCCTAAGCCTAGCCACCACGACTTATATAAATATTATGATTCTAAAGACTATATATCTCACAGTCAAAAACCATCAAGCTTTTTTTCTTTTTGTTACAGGCAAATAAGGGCTATCTCTACGAAAAGAAAATTAAAAATTTGCAGCAGTCAGCTAAAAACAAGAAGCTTAAAAAACAAAGCTCGCGTTTTAGACGTTGGCTGTGGCACAGGATACTTCTTGCTTAAGTGTCTGGAAAAAGGCTGGTTTGTTAAAGGAACCGAAAACAATAAAAACGCAAGAAACACATTGCCGCCAGAAGTTTCTAAACATGTTTATGAGGGGCTTGAGCCGTTAAAACAGCAGTCAGAAAAGTTTGATATAATTACAATGTGGCATTCTCTAGAGCATTTGTATGATTTAACTAGCGCCATTTCAGACTTGAAAAGGTTATTGCGCCCCAACGGTACAATTATTGTAGCTTGCCCAAACCATAAATCTTTTGACGCAGTTTTTTACAAAGAAAACTGGGCGGCCTATGATGTTCCAAGACACCTATGGCATTTTGACAAAAAATCCATGAGAGACTTGTTTTTGACTCAGAGGGTTTTTCTTAAAAAAACAATTCCAATGAATTGGGATTCTTTTTTTGTTTCAATTCTTTCTGAAAAAATATTACGCAACACCTTTCCTTTTTTTAGAGGCCTATTCATTGGCTTAATTTCAAACCTAAGAGCTAAATATTCTGGAGAATATTCTTCTCTAATATACGTTTTGAAAAAAAACTTAAAATAAAACAGCCTATCGGCTTTATTTGTTGTCGAACAGCTATTGCTATTTGTTTTTGATAAAAACGCCTTAAAACCCCATTGTTTTGAGTTGTTTTTTTTCTACTTAAAAAAGCTTATAGCGTTTTTTAAGATTTTAAACTCAAAAGACTCCCCATGAATTAACTCTCCATCAGCCTGAGCAAAACTCCCTCCATTAACTATCTTAACACTAATTTTTTTTGTCTTGTATGAGCTTACCTTTTGGTTTTTAAAAAGGTTGCCATTAAAAAGCCTTGGTATACTTCTAATGACATCAAGTTTAGTAAAGCCCTCAGCAAGAGTTACATCCAATAGTCCATCATTGTCTTTGGGGTTCTTTGCAAGCTTCATTCCGCCTCCAGTGTATTTGCAAACTCCCACCCCAAGCATAAATGCGGACACTGTTTTTTTGTTTGAGTTAATGTCAAGTTGCAATTTGATGTTTTTAAACGAAATAAAATTTGTAATCGCAGCAATAAGATATGATAATGCGCCGAGGAATTTGAATTTTTCAATTTTTGAAATTACATACCCATCAAATCCAACCCCTGCATAATTTATAAAATAAATAGTTTTATCTGTGTCGCCCATCACTTTCATTTTGCCAACATCTTGCTGTGTAATGTTATTTTTGCCGATTGTGTCTATGGCCTTTTTATAGTTTGTTGGTATATTGTGATGCCTAGCCCAGTCATTTCCTGTTCCAACAGGAATTAAACCAACAACAACCTCTTCAGGTTTAACATCCGTTTGATTCAAAATTCCGTTTATCAAATTATGAATTGTTCCGTCCCCTCCAACACAAACAACGCGCCTGTAGCCTTCACGTATCGCCTTTTTTGCCAAAGACTCTGCGTTTATACTCGGCGATGTTTTATTCAAATCCCCCCAAAGATTTTTCAACTTAAGGTATTGAATAATTTGGCTCAGTTTTTTTTTTGAAATACCCCCACCTGAAGATGGATTTACGATAATAAACCAACCTTTGCTATCCATCAATAACACTTGCTTTTTGATGAATTAATCTTGTAAGTTTTAATGACAGGTCAGTAACAATTATTTTAGCGTTTCCATTTCTATTTAGCTCATAGATTGCTTTGTTTATTTCTTCATAAAGCTCTATTATATTGTTGTCGTGAATATATGGCACAAACTTTTCAAAGTTAAAACTTTTATCTTTAAATAAGTCTCCATAACTACCTGATTTATAGTTTTTTAACAGGGTCTTTCTAAAAATATCTAGAGAGAAGAGGAAAAACTGTTTTTGAACATCTTTAGGTAGTTTGCTGACTTTTTCGCTCCAATTCACTAACTCAGCCACTGCACTTTTACTTGTCTTAACCTTAAAGGCCAGCCTAACCCACCTTATAAAAACAGATTCGAAGTTTACAACACCTGAATCTGAGCTTAACAATTTCAAAGCCGAACAATAGCTACCCCCACTCATGTTTGCCGTGTTGTAAGCGTTTTCGTTGTCCGCAAGACCTTTTTTTATAAGAGACTCAGCAATTTCTTTTGTGTCAATTGGAGGAATATTTATTTCTTGACATCTTGATTTTATTGTTGGAAGTATAGCAGATTTGTTTTCAGTCAAAAGCAGAAAAACAGTTTCACGACTTGGCTCTTCAATTAACTTTAGTAGTTTGTTTGCACATTCTGTATTCATGTTTTCGGCCATCCATATAACCATCACCTTGTAGCCACCTTCATAGGATTTAAGTGACATTATTTTGTTAATTTCTTCAGCTTCATTAACACTGATATTTCCTTTTTTATTTGTTATCTCAATTTTTTCTAGCCACTGTGAAAGTGTTATGTAAGGGTTTTCTTTTATAGCATCTCGCCACTCTTTCACAAAATGCTTAGAGGTTGCCTTGGACTTTACCTTTGAGCTTGTATTTACAGGGAAAACAAAGTGTAAATCAGGGTGAGTTAAGCTATTGATTTTTTGTTGAGCGCCAATCATTTTCAGTTCATTCTCTTTGTATTTCGAGCAGAGAATTAGTTCTGCAAACTTTATAGCAATAGAGAGCTTTCCAGCGCCAGAAGGTCCAAACAACAGATACGAGTGCGCTAGCCTACCTGAGCTTGTTTTTCTCTCTAATTCTTTGATTAATCTTTTTTGACCAACTAAATTAATTTGTGACATAAGACAAAGATAATAGAAATGAGCCCTATTAAGTACCATGAATAAATTATATTTGCTTTCTAAATTAATAGAATGAAGACTGTTTTAGACTTTAATTTCCTTAACAAAACAGCTCTAATTAGAGTTGACTTTAACGTCCCTTTAGATGCCAATCAAAATGTATTAGACAACACAAGAATTCTCTCTGCCAAACCCACAATTTTAAAAATTATAAATGACGGCGGCTCATGTGTTTTAATGTCACACCTTGGAAGACCAAAGGGCTGGGACCTAAAATATTCTTTAAAGCATATATTTAGAGAAGTCGAAAACACCTTAGGAAGAAAAGTCATATTTATTCCAGACTGCACAGGAGAAGAAACATTAAAAGTTCTCAGATCTTTAAAGCCAGGTGAAATTGTGTTAATGGAAAATCTTAGATTCTATGATGAAGAAATTAATGGTTGTGAAAAGTTTGCAAAACGTCTTTCTCTGTGTGGAGACATATATGTTAATGACGCTTTCGGCGCAGCGCACAGAAAACACGCATCTACGTCAGTAATTGCAGATTTTTTTCCAAATAAAAAATGTTCAGGGCTTTTGCTGAACAAAGAAATAACAGCTATAGAAAAGGTCTTAAACACTGGAGAAAGACCAATTGTTGCTATTTTAGGCGGAGCAAAAGTGTCTTCCAAGATTACAATTATTAATAACATTTTTAAAAAAGTTGACGCGATTATTTTAGGCGGAGGAATGGCGTACACTTTTATTAAAGCACAAGGAGGTGAAATTGGAGACTCTATTTGTGAAGATGATAAAATTGATCTGGCACTCGAATTAATAGAAAGAGCAAAAGAAAATAATGTAGACCTTTATCTACCTACGGATGTTGTTGCCGCGGACAGCTTTAGCAATGAAGCAAACAAAAAAGAGCTACAAATATTTAATATTTCTAAAGGCTGGCAAGGCTTAGACATTGGCCCGGCATCAATAAAAGCTTTTTCAAAAGTAATTATTAACGCTAAAACAATTTTGTGGAATGGTCCAATGGGCGTTTTTGAAATGCCTAATTTTTCTAACGGAACAAAAGCTATTGGAGACGCAATTAAAATCTCTACACAAAATGGCGCATATTCTCTAGTTGGAGGAGGAGATTCTGTATCTGCAGTTAAAGAATTTGGCCTCGACAAAGATGTTAGTTATGTAAGCACTGGAGGAGGAGCTATGCTTGAAAGTTTAGAAGGCAAAACACTCCCTGGAATCGCGGCTCTTTAACAAAACAAAACTTTAATGTTAACAAAAATATTCTTAATTTTTTTATTTAACTACGCAAATATTCAGGTGTCAACCACCTTTTTTAACCCCTCAAGTATAAAAACAAACTTGGTTAAAATAGACAAGGACTCTATAAGATCACGTATTGAACACATTAATTCTCAAACACCCTTTCAAATTGATTACACCCCTTTATTAGAAGAGACCATTATAAATTATTTAAATAATAGACAAGCAACATATTTAGAGCTTTACAGCAAGGCAGATTATTTTTTTCCAATTTTTGAAAACGCGCTGCAAAAGTATAATGTGCCACTAGAACTTAAATACCTTCCAGTAATAGAATCTGCTTTAAACACACGAGCAAAATCAAGAGTTGGGGCTACAGGACTTTGGCAGATTATGTTTAATACAGCGAAAGATTTAGATCTTAAAGTTAACAGCTATGTTGATGAAAGAATGGACCCTTTTAAATCCTCTGATGCTGCAGCTAAATACTTGTCGGAACTATTTGAACGATTTAATGATTGGAACCTAGCTATCGCCGCATATAATTATGGGCCAGGCAATATCAGAAGAGCTATAAAAGCTTCTGGATATTCAAATTTTTGGAATTTAAGGGGTTATTTGCCCAAAGAAACAGCTAATTACGTCCCTTCCTTTATAGCAACATTGTATTTGTTTGAATATGCACACAAACATGAAATTAAAAAGAAGAAAAACGAAACGATTCCAGCTCTTACAGACTCAATACCAATAAAAAAAATGGTGTCTTTTACTCACATTTCTGAGAAAATAGACATCTCTATAGATACATTGAATTTTTTAAACCCCTCTTACATTCATAGTATTATTCCAAGCGTAAAAAATAAGCAATATTATTTAACACTACCAGAGACATATACAGACATCTTCACAGAAAAAGAAGTCGAAATATATAACACGGCCGATTTAGATTACAACTCTAGAGAAAAACCATTGCCACAGTTGTACGAATTAAATTCTAGAATTGTGTATCGAGTTGTTAACGGAGATTTTTTAGGAAAAATTGCCAGGAATTATGGAGTAAGAGTTAGTGATTTAAAAAAATGGAACAAACTTAAAGACGATAAATTAAGAATCGGAAAGAGGTTAATCATTTTTCCAAAAAAGTTTCCAAAAAAACAATAACTTAGATGTATGAAAAAGCTTTTCATAATTTTCATAATTTTATTTTCCTGTGAAGAAAACTCTGAAAGCATACTTTCAGCCTCTTCAGGAAATTTAAATGAAATATCAACTGTATTAAGTGATGAATTATGGGATGGAGTTGTCGGCAAGACGCTTAAAGAGAGTTTTTCAAAACCAATTTATGGCCTACCCCAAAGAGAGCCCCTTTTTAAACTCAGACACATTCCTTCTCATGTGTTTTCAGGCTTTGTTACAAAAAACAGAACAATTATAAAAGTTAAAAAAGCTCCGAAGACAGGGACAGTCATTAGTTATAACAAATACGCAAAGCCACAACTTGTTGTGGAGTTTACTGGGCCAACCCTTAAAGAAATAATCAAACAAATATCTAAAGACAGAGACTCAATAATAGGTTTAATAACTCAAAATGAGATTAAGGAAAAACAAAGAAGAATAAAAAAATCTCTTTCAAAAGACTTAGAAATAAAAAACAACTTTAATGTAAGGTTAAAATACCCTTCAGTATATAGAGTCGCAAAAACTACAAAGGATTTTATTTGGCTTAGAAAAGATATAAAATCAGGAACCCTTAATCTTATGATTTATAAAGCCTCAATGAAAGACAACCACACAACAGAATCGTATGTAAAAATTAGGGATTCTATATCAAAGTTACACATTCCAGGCCCAGTTGAGAACACAAATATGAGTGTAGACAACGGCTATTTGATTAGCTCATTAAAAGGAGTTTTATCAAATGGAATAAATTATCAGGAGTTTCGTGGAATGTGGGAAGTCAAAAACCAATTTATGGCAGGTCCGTTCATCGGCTACAAATTTAATGACATAAAAAACAACAGGCAGATTCATGTAGACGGTTTTGTTTATGCACCATCTGTAAATAAAAGAAGCTATATTTTTGAACTGGAGTCAATTATAAAAAGCATTATAATTGATTAAAAAAACTATTTTGTTTTTTCTTCTTCAGAATCATCTTCTTTGCTAGCTTTTTTAAATTCTTTTATTCCTCCACCAATCCCTTTCATTAATTCGGGAATTTTTTTTCCTCCGAAAAGAAAAACTATAGCTAATGCAATTATCGCAATGGAACCCCATCCTGGAATCGCAAGTGGTAAAACGTAACTAATCATTATTTTTTTTTACAAAGTTAATAAATCTGACTAATTATTGTACATTTTACACATCTAAGATTATTTAATTAATTTTGTAATTATGAAAAGCAAACAAGGAGACAAAAAAAGCTTTAT
>Ga0209095_1000137_pt1 | contig 46452 bp, 43 predicted proteins | sample COGITO_mtgs_1104_3_FD_184795 | JGI IMG/M metagenome (GOLD analysis project Ga0209095, IMG submission 184795) | Pelagic marine microbial communities from North Sea - COGITO_mtgs_110404 (SPAdes) (version 2) | ecosystem: Environmental > Aquatic > Marine > Epipelagic ... | reverse complement strand
CATCAGCCAGCGCAACTCGTCCGCCCAATAGCGGATGTGGAAGAGATGCAGGCCGTCGCGCTGCAGCACACGTTGTTCCGAGGGCAGGAAATCGACCAGGAACTGGCGCAGATCGGCCGGCATGCGGACCCTCGCCTCATCCACCCGCGCCGCCCAAGCCGCCGCAGGTGTGGTTTCCAGCGCAGAGTGGACCCGCACGTGGTACGAGCCGGTGATTTCGAGGGCCAACCAGGTCTCTAACTCATCGAGCGTCATGACCGCCTCGGCCTCGGCATCGAGATCGCCGCGCTCGAAGATGTTTGAGAAATGCGACCCCGGCAGCAGGTGCACCGTACCCATCATGGTGCCGATCAGCCGCTCGATATGCCCACCGTAGCGCGGCGTGCCGGGCGGGCGGTACTGCAGGTCGATCTGGTATTCGGAACAGGCAAGCTGAAAAGCCCGGGCATGGAACTCGGCGCCATTGTCCACATAAATCGCGTTCGGGATGCCCCGCGTTGGCCAATCCGTGCTGATTCCACGCGCGGTGAGCCAATGCGATTTGTCCATAACCGCATGGGTCAGACACAGTGCGACGGCCAGTAGCGATGGCGGATCCAGCGACAGGTAAAACCCCAGAACCATGCGGGTATTCACGTCGATCGCGACCGTCAGCGTAGGCCGACCGAGCGGCCGTCGTGTCACTGGATCTACCACTGTCACGTCAGCCTTGGTGTGGTCGATCTGGACGATATCCAGCGGATCGTTGGCGACCAGCATCCCAGGCGTGGCCAGATAGCGCCGCTCGGCCTTGTCCTTGCCCTCTCGCCGGGCCATCAGCTTAGCTTGGTCATGTTGCTCCAGCCAGCGTCCCAGACGACGGATCGAGGGCGGTGCCAGCCCTTGAGCCCGACAATCGGCGGCGACCTCCCGCCAGAATCGCGTCCTGGTAGGTTTGCGGCGGGTGGCATAAAGCCCCTTGAAATGGCGGGACACGATCGCTTCCACCGCCGGGTCCAGCGGCTGCATGCCAGGTTTGGGACCCCGGGTATCCCGTAGCAGTGCACTGGTCCGCCCATCCTCACGGAACTGCTTCACCAGACGAAAGAGCGTGGATCGGCTGACATTCAACTGGCGCATCGCCCAGTCGACATTGCCCTGAGTGAGCTGCGCAGGCAGTTCCGCCAGGACCCGGGCGCGAAACTCCGCCTCTTCCCAATCCTTGTCAGCTGGAAAATTATCGGACATAACTTACTCAGTGCATGGATGCCGGATAGTCTCACCAATGGTGATTCAAATCGGCGTCCAGTCTCACATACCTTGAATCGGTTTCAGAAATGCGACACAGGCAAGCTATTGAAAACACATGGAACGCAGTCTCAAGAACTCCGACAGACCGACAAACGGCACCAAAATCGAGGGTTCGGGTGGGTCCGAAGCTGAGATTTCGAGCTCAGCACCCGATACCGCGCCGAACAGTGGCGAGCGCGACGAGAGAACTTCTCGGGACGGAACCTTAATCGCCCTACCCGCACATATCGCCGGTTCCGGCACCCTCGATCGGCTGGTCGACACCGCCCGCGATTACGCTGAGGCTTCGACAGCCGAGAATACCAACAAGGCCTACGCCGCTGACTGGAAACACTTCACCCGCTGGTGCCGGTTGAAAGGGACAGATCCCCTGCCCCCCTCGCCCGAGATGGTCGGGCTCTATGTGGCCGATTTGGCCGCACCAGCCGGGAAGGCACCCGCACTTTCGGTCTCCACGATCGAGCGCCGTCTCTCCGGCCTCGCTTGGAACTACAGGCAGCGCGGGTTCACTCTTGATCGCAAGGACCGCCACATCGCCACCGTCCTGGCCGGGATCAAGCGCAAGCATGCGCGCCCACCGGTTCAGAAAGAAGCAATCCTGCCTGAGGACATCCAGGCCATGGTGGCTACCCTTCCCTACGATCTCCGCGGGCTCCGAGACCGGGCGATCTTGCTCTTGGGCTATGCAGGTGGCCTGCGCCGTTCGGAGGTGGTCTGCCTCGATGTGCACAAGGACGATACACCGGACTCCGGCGGCTGGGTCGAGGTCTTTGACGGCGGCGCCCTGCTCACCCTCAATGCCAAGACCGGCTGGCGCGAGGTCGAGGTCGGGCGTGGCTCAAGCGACCGGACCTGTCCCGTCCACGCTGTGGAGCAATGGCTACACTTTGCCAAGATCGACTTCGGGCCGGTCTTCGTGCGCACCTCACGGGACGGCAAACGTGCCCTCGAGACCCGCCTCTCCGATAAGCACGTCGCCCGGCTGATCAAGGCGACCGTTCTGAAGAGTGGCGTCAGATCTGATCTGCCAGAGGCAAAACGGCTGGCAATGTTCTCCGGCCATTCCCTACGCGCCGGGCTCGCCTCGTCGGCAGAAGTTGATGAGCGCTATGTTCAAAAGCAACTTGGGCATACGTCGGCCGAGATGACCCGGCGCTACCAGCGCAGGCGCGACAGGTTTCGGGTGAACCTGACAAAAGCTGCAGGGCTGTGAAGCTCAGGAATCTTGACGTGTTGGTGAAGCGCTAAGGTGAAATTCCAGCACTTCAGTATTCAGCTTACTGCTTCAATTGAAATCAGGAACTAAACGCGACATCCTCGGACGACTGTTCGACCTCTTCAGCGTCGAAGAAGAGAGCATCAGATTTCTCATGTGAGGCTGGTTGCGGAGGGTTCATATGTGCAAAATACTGCCATTTTGCATTTTACCCAAGGGTTTTGTTGGAGTGCACCCACGCTCCTTATATAGCACGCGCGCGGCACGGTCTGCCAGAACCCTCCGATCGCGCCCAGCCCATGGAAACCAAGGGCTTTCCGTTGAGCAGGGCCACAGAGAGCACCCTTGCATCGGTTTACAAACGGTCGTTTACTAGCGATACATAAAACTGCAAAAGGCCTGTTTTGATGCCATTGATAGGCTATGCGCGCGTATCCACAGAGGATCAAACCCCCCTGCCCCAGTCGCAGGCCCTGAAATCCGCGGGCTGCGCCGAGATCCATGAAGAACAGGCCTCGGGCGGCAATCGTGCGCGGCCGGTGCTGGCGCGGGTGTTGGAGCGCATCGGCAAGGGCGACACGCTGGTGGTCGTGCGGATCGACCGCCTTGCGCGATCCCTGTCGCATCTGCTGGAGGTGATCGAGCGGCTGGAGGCCAAGGGCGCGTTCTTTCGCTCGATCCAAGACCCGATCGACACCGGATCCCCGCAAGGCAAGTTCACGCTGCAGGTGTTGGGCGCCGCGGCCGAGTTCGAGCGGGCGCTTATCCGCGAACGTACCAAGGCGGGGCTGGCGAGTGCCCGTACTAAGGGCCGGGTCGGCGGGAACCCGGGCCTACGCGCCCGCGATCCAGCGGCGCTACGCAAGGTGCGGCTCGCGCGGCAAGACGGCTACATGGAGCGTCTGAACGAGACGGCACAAGATTGGGTGCCCCATGTGCGCCGGTTGCGACCCGACTTGGCCTGGGAAGACGTGGTGCGCATCATCAACGGCCCCTTGCCCGAGGCGCGTCGCTGGACCCAAAGCCGTCTCTTGCGCGCTGTGAATGCCTATGTCCGCGACGGCTTCCTGCCAGCCGAGGTGCTGGCCCGCGCCGGGCGCCGCGAAACCGACGACCGTCTGCCCGCCATCGTCGCCGGCATCAAGGGCGCGGATCCCGGCATTACGCTCCAGGCGATCTGCACCCGGCTGGAAGCGATGCGCGAGCGCACGCCCCGCGGGCGGACAAGCTGGCAGCCGTCTTCTGTGAAGATGTTGCTGGAGCGGGCTGAGAGACTGGGAATGATTTAAGAGACTCAGATTCGTTCTTTGGAAGCAAAACCGCCTATGTGAATCGGGTACATCTTGCGTTTAAGTGATGGCAGCGACACAAGCACTTGACGCGCTGGATCCGCGAAATAAGATAAGTCATTGTAAATAAATGATTTCACCGGATACCGGCCCACCTTCTGAAAAAATCCTTGCCTGTCAAACGCTTTCCTGACATTTTTGCGGAAGAACGCTAACCATCAGTTTCCGGCGGTTTTGCGTTCCTTCTCAAGATAGACCCGGAAGACGGGCGGCGGGACGGGCATGAACGAGCAGCGGATCAGAATGGATCAAAAGATCCAGACGATGGCGACACGTCTAAGCAAATCGCTTGATGTGAATATGCGCAAGTCGTTTCTACCTGATGAACGAAAGGCTCTCAGACGCTTCTCATCCACGGAAGTTGCCCAGATCCTCGGCGTAAGCCAAGATTTTTTGCGGAAGATGTTTTTCGAGGACAAGCTCGATCTCGGTGAAATCGAGACAGACGCCCGCGGCCGCAGGTTCTACACTGCAGAGCAAATCGATATAGCGCGCCACGAAATAGCCCGGTCAAGCACCAAGTTCCAGCATATCGTTCCTCGTCGTCGGGATGGGGAGCATATCCAGATCATTTCGATCGCCAACTTCAAAGGGGGCGCAGGGAAGACGACAACAGCGATCCATCTGGCCCAAAAGCTTGCCCTTGATGGTTATCGGGTTCTGGCAATTGATCTCGACCCACAAGCCTCAATGACCACCATGTTCGGTTTCCGGCCGGAAATCGACTTCCCTGAGGCCGGAACGGTGTACGATGCCCTTCGGTACGAGGACCCTATCCCCTTTAGAGACGTTGTGCGCAAAACGTATTTCCACAACCTCGATCTAGCCGCGGCCGGCTTGCTGCTCTCTGAGTTCGAGACCGAAACCGCACACGCCCTTCGAAACAATATCAGGCCGCCGTTCTATCAGCGGCTTGCCCTTTGCATTAATGAAGTCGAGACAGACTACGACATTGTCGTCATCGACTGCCCACCGCAACTCGGGTTTACCACACTATCGGCTTTGGTAGCGTCGACATCCCTAGTCGTCACTGTCATTCCAAGCATGCTTGACGTCGCCTCGATGGCCCAATTCCTGCAGCTCACATCCAGCCTCATGGCAACAATTGCTGATGTGGGCGCATCGCCCGACTGGGACTTCATGAGATTTCTAATCACTCGTTTCGAGCCCAATGACGGCCCCCAAACCCAGATGGCGGCATTCCTGCGGACCATGTTCACGGATGACGTTCTTACTCAGCCTTTCCTGAAATCCTCCGCAGTCTCTGACGCTGGGCTCACGCAACAGACACTGTTCGAGATCGCCAGAACGGATTTTCATCGCCAGACGTACGATCGGGCTATCGAGTCCATCAACGGGGTTGTGGCGGAGGTCGAAGGGCTCATCAAAACGGCATGGGGGCGCAAGTAATGGCCCGCAAAGTCACATTCGACATTCCCGAGGATGAAGAAAAGCAGCAGAGCTCGTCGATTTCTCCGACTCGAACCCAGTCACGAGCCCCTGCCCTTTCGGGAATGGCCCGTTCTCTTCAGGATGCGGCACAATCTTCAATTCAAGAAATCAGTACCGACCTTATTGATGATTCCGAGTTCCAGGATCGTCTGGCCCTGGATGACGAAGATGACATCAGGGAACTGGCTGAAAGCATTGACAAGCAGGGACAGCTTATCCCGATACTTCTGAGCCCCGAAGGGGGGCGGTACAGGATCATCTATGGGCGCAGGCGATTAGCGGCCCTTCGACTTATTGGCAAGCCCGCAAAGGCTCTCATCAGAGGCTTGGATGAGGATCAAGCGATTCTTGCACAAGGCCAAGAGAACAGCTTCCGAAAAGACCTCAGCTGGATCGAGAAAGCCCTGTTTGCACGTTCTCTCATAGAGTCCGGCAAGGATGAGGGACTGGTCTGTGACGCCCTCAACATCGATCAGAAAGCCAGGAAAGCCGGTGACAAGCTCACGGGACTTGCTCGCATGAAACAAGTCACTTCCTGTATTCCGACTGAACTCATCCAAAAGATCGGGGCGGCACACGGGGTTGGACGGGATCGTTGGTATGCTGCCGCAAAGTCTTATGAGAGCCTTAGCTTCTCTGGAGGTGAAGGGTTTCCGGCCGGAAACCGAGAATTCCATGATGCTCTCATGGAATCCAGAGGTTCAGGCAAGACCTCCGACGAACGCTTTGCGATCTTCGAAGGGCTCCTGAAACAGCACAAGCCCCCTGCCCCATCGGCGATCAAGACAAAACTCGGGATGGTGAAGGTCACCAAAAGAAACGTGATCATCACCGTCAAGAACGGAGATGACGGGCTTCATAAGTGGATCTCTGAGAATCCAGAGGCCGCTCTTCTAGCGTTGGCGAACGCGAAGGCCGCTGGTCCAGGGCAGATCATTACCCCAGAGAAAATGGAACCCATAGGTAACCCAGTCTCCGGCAGGGATCAGGATCTTGATGGTCCTGACATAGACGATAACAAAAACTGAGCAGAAAGGAGGACAGGCCAGAAAAGGAAAGACCCCCCGAAAGCAGTGCTTCCGAAGGGCCTCGATTAGCTTAGACACCTGATTGATACCCCGAAGCCGAATCGTTTTCAACACCGTTCGCGGTGAACGGGGAAGCTTTTTCAGCCGAAATCATCATGAGACAGGTATTTTCTCACACACCCGCCTTGGCGGAACGATCGTCTGTACCCGGTACGAACCCGTACAGGGTAATCGAGCCGATCCGAGCGCTTCGCAAAGAACTCGGTCTGACACCAAATGACCTGGTAACACTGCAGGCCTTGATCAGCTTCATGCCGAAGAAGGCCGGACAAACAGCTCCAATGACTATCGTCTTTCCCTCAAACGCATCATTGTCTGAGAGAACGAACGGCCTGAACGAGAGAACGATTCGACGGTGTATCGGACACCTCGTGGATGCCGGGCTGATCCAGCGCAGGGATAGCGCAACCCGCAAACGGTTCCCTCTTCGCTACGGTGGATTGATCAGAGATGCCTTTGGCTTCGATCTGCAGCCAATGTATGATCGGGAAAGAGAGCTCACCGAACACGCAGAACAGCTTGTGGGCGATCAGGAAAAGCTACGGTCACTCAAGGCGGAGGCACTGGCTCTTCGTGTCGAGGCTTTGCGCCAAGCAAAGGATGTTGAGACTGTCTCATTTCTCCAGAACGTACGAAACATCCTACGCCGTGCAACTCTCAAAGCCGACGAAATCATAGAGCTTATCAAGAGGCTGGCAGAGTTGGTCGGAGCGACCATCAGAGAGTTTCCGGCCGGAAACCATGACGCTCAGGAAACAATGCCCGACCAAATGTCCGGCGACGACGGACAAAATGTCCGGCACGTAGAACCCACAAGATTGAATATAAAAAAAGATAGAGCAGATGCACACTGCACCTCTGGTTTTCAGGAACGCCGAGATCCAACAATTATGGCATGGACGGACCTGAAAAACGTATCGGACTTCTTCCCGCATGAACCAAGAGATCATCAATCAGTTCTCGAAATATTGGCCGATGTCGGAAGATTGCTAAGAATAGAACAGGGCAGGATCATGAAACACCTTAGAGAACGAGGTCCAGGGCAGCTCCTTATTGCACTCGACGAATTAATTTTAAGAGCCAGCACAGGACAGGTGAAAAACAACAACGCCTACCTCGACGCTATGATGAGGCAAGGGACGTGATGGTCTTATCACGCTCACTCAACCAGTTTGTAATTGAGCGTAGTCTTCGATCCTCCGGCAAATTTTCCCGGATAGTTCCAACCATAAGGTCATCGAGAGGGAAAGGAGTGTTGGTTTGAGGGTGACGGGAAGTGAGATCGGGAGAGTGGCTTCCGGCGCCCGTCGTGGAGAATATCTGATGACCAAAGCTGTCCAGAAAATCACCCTGTCCCCTTCACGGGATATCCCTTTCGACAAGCTGGTGCTGAGCCAGTCCAACGTGCGGCGCATCAAGGCTGGCGTGTCTGTCGAGGAACTCGCCGAAGACATTGGCCGCCGCGGCCTCTTGCAGAGCCTGAGCGTGCGGCCCGTGTTGGCTGAGGATGGCACCGAGACCGGCAAGTTCGAGATCCCGGCCGGTGGCCGCCGGTTCCAAGCGTTGTCCCTGCTGGTGAAGCAAAAGCGTTTGGCGAAGACCACGCCCATTCCTTGCATCGTGCGGGATGCTGCGTCCGACATCCTGGCCGAGGACGATTCCCTTGCAGAAAACATGCAGCGCGTCGCCCTGCACCCGCTCGACCAGTTCCGTGCGTTTGTGGCGCTGCGGGACAAGGGTCAGAGCGACGCAGAGATTGCTGCCGCCTTCTTCGTGACGCCGCAGATCGTGAAGCAGCGCTTGAAACTCGCCTCCGTCGCCCCTGCCCTGCTTGAGGTCTATGCCGAGGATGGCATGACGCTGGAGCAGCTCATGGCCTTCACCGTGAACCCCGATCACGCGCGTCAGGTTCAGGTCTGGGATGTGATCCATTCATCCTGGAACAAGGAGCCATTCCAAATCCGGCGCATGCTGACCGAGACCTCGGTCCGGGCGTCCGACCGGCGCGCGATCTTTGTGGGTGTTGAGGCCTACGAAGCGGCGGGCGGCACGATGCTGCATGACCTCTTTCAGGGCGATGACGGTGGCTGGCTCGAGGACCCTGCCCTGCTCGATCGGCTGGTGACGGAAAAACTCCAGGCCGAGGCTGAGACGGTTGCGGTTGAGGGCTGGAAGTGGATCGAGGTCGCGCTTGACCTGCCCTACGGCTACAGCCACGGGCTGCGGTCTCTGTCTGGTGATCCGGCACCGATGACGGATGACGAAGGTGCAGCTCATGCCAAGCTGCTCGCCGAGTACCGAGCGCTCGAGGAGGAATACGCGGATCAGGATGACATCCCCGACGAGATCGACACGCGGCTTGGCGTATTGGAAACGGAGATGGAAAAGATCGAGACCCGGCCGTTGATCTTCGACGCGGAGGAGATCGGGCGGGCAGGGGCGTTCGTCACGCTCGACCGCTACGGCGCGCTGGCCGTCTATCGCGGCTATGTGCGCCCAGAGGATGAGCCTGTTGAGGAGACCGCGGTCCAGGATGGTACTGATCCTGCGGTAGCGGGGCAGGGGGATGATCGTGGTCTCGCCGATGGCCATGGCAGTGCCGCTCATGGCGGAACCGTCATCATGTCGGGTGGCCAGCCGATCGGAGCTGACTTGCCGGAGGATGAGGACGACGGGGCGTTGAAGCCGCTGCCCGAGCGGTTGGTCATGGAGTTGACGGCCCACCGGACGCTGGCTCTGCGTGAAGCGATCGGGCGCTCGCCGGATGTGGCGTTGACGCTGCTGCTGCTGAAGCTGGTGACGGACACCTTCCGCACCTCCTCAGCTTCGGGCAGCTGTCTCGAAGCCTCAGTGCGTCAGGTCTACATGTCGGCGCAGGCGCCCGATCTGAAGGACAGCGTGGTGGCGAAGCTGGTCGACGAGCGTCATGCGGAATGGGAAGCCGATCTGCCGCTTGGCGATGATGCAGCGCTCTGGGACTATCTGACGGTCCTCGATCAGGGCAGTCGGTTGGCCTTGCTGGCGCATTGCCTCAGCTTCGGCGTCAACGCGCTGCATGAGAAGGTGAACCCATACGGTGCAGGCATCTCCGCTGGCGGTCTGACCCGGCGGATGGCGCATTCCGATCTCGTGGCGCGTGCCACAGATCTCGACATGGTCGAGGCGGGCTGGGAGCCGACCGTCGACACCTATCTCAACCGCGTGCCCAAGGCCCGTATCCTCGAGGCCGTGCGCGAGGCGAAAGGGGAGGGGACTGCCCAGCTTCTCGATCACCTGAAGAAAGGCGAGATGGCCAGTGAGGCCGAGCGATTGCTGAAGGGCAGCGGCTGGTTGCCCGAGGTGCTGCGCCGGAACGATCTCGTGGCGCTGGACGATGAGGACAGTGCCGAAGGGCAGGGGGTGGATGTCGAAGTGGCTGACAGCGTCAGTGAAGCTGACCTTCCCGCATTCCTGACGGATGACCTGCCTGCTCAAGGTGCGTCGATGCTGGCCGCGGAATAACGTGATCCAGCGGGGGGGCGGGGATTCCGCCCCCAATCACCCAATAGAGTAACAATATCAATAAGATGAGTGCGAATGCTCGCATTCGGAATGAGGAATCATGTCTGCAACAACCATCATCGACACCGCGCCCCTTGGGGCGCTCATTCGCTACACCGACGGTAGTCCCAAGCCGCCGGAACGCTTCACCAAGAAGCTGGCGGCCTGGGAGCGCTCGAACGGCGTTGGCCGTCTTGTGAAAAAGGAGCCACCCCGACCTTACCCGACATGGACGGCTCCCGCGTCGTTCACGCTGCATGAGGGCAATTTCTCCTCGGACGGGGTGATCCTCGTCACCATCATGCGCAGCCATTCCGCTGACAGCGCCCTCGTCTTCGAGGTGGCCGAGGATCCGAAGCCCGGGCAGGTGCGCGTGCTTCTCGATTTCGTCGGCAACACTGAGCTGCTGTATCTGGCGGAGTCCGTCACTGCGGCCGAGCTTTGGATCGCCAAGGAAGGATACCGCAATGCGCGGCTCGAAATCGTCGGCGATGAAGAGGGCGAAAGGGCAGGGGCAGCGGAACTGGCCGCCTGATCCCACCTGAAACCGAGGGGCCCGCCCAAGCGTGGGCCTCTCATCCATCACAACCTTGTCCTTTGAGTTCGCGGGGCACCAAAGGATCCATCCCCAAAGAAGGAGTCTTCAACCAAGAGCGTGGCCGGGAGGCTGGCTGCGTTAGAAGCATCAGCGGGACAATCCGCTCCTGACGTTGGGGGACCATCCCCCGCTCGCCATTCCCTTCCTTGCCCCGAATTCTGTCTTCGAGATCAACCCGCGAGGGGTCGGACTACGGGCAAGCCCGTGCCGCCGGGTGGATTCGGACGAGCCGAACGCACCCGGTGATGTCAGCCAGTATTCGGGCCTTCGAGGTCCTGTCGCGCGGGGGATGGTCCCCCGCCTCCAAGACAGGAGCCAAACAGATGTCCCGCAAAGATGCACACGCCTTCGCAGCCTCCCTCGCCGCCACGCTCATGGTCTCGATCGTCGTCTTCCAGGCAGGGGATGGATCCTTCGGCGCCGTCCCCGCCGATGAAATCGACGGCGACGAGGTTCAGGTGCTGGTTGAGATTGACCCGTGGGCTTAGGCCCACGGTTACCCCGGCAGGCTCACGCGGAGGCGCAGAAGCGTCTTCTGCTGCGTCGTTGCGCTCTCGCACGGTGCCGGTGAAATATTCGGAACAGTGGACCGCCGATGGCGCAGCGCCAGATGGCCTGAAGCTGTAGAGGTGCCAGTTGCAACGCGACTGCCACAACGCCAAGAATATCGACATGTCCGGGCCGGACCGAACATTAATTCTATCTTTCGGTGCTGCATGCAGCGTTCGAAGCGGCCTTTGCAATGTCATATGCTTTGATAGTTGAATGACTTAGAATATTCGTAAGAGCTCTTTCCGCCAAAAAAATAAGTGGTTACGCTTCAACTATAAGGCGAAGTATGCAAGCCGATCGACGTACTGCCATCCGGCCAAGGAAAACAAAAAGTGAATCTAAAAGAACTAATTTCGGATGAGCGGACGTCGATTACGGGACAGGGAATCGATAACAGAGCCTATTCGCGGACCCTCCGGCACCTTCGAAGCTACAACTTCTGGGAGGGTGTCGACGATGCGCTACACCTCTGGGGGCACCAGCAAGCAGCTATCGCCACGGTCGTTGCCTATCTGCACGGGGACAAGCAGATACCGGAGCGGCCCGAGCACACAGAAGCTGCGCTCCTAAAGCTACCCACCGGCACAGGCAAGTCTGGCATCATTGCGATCCTTGCGCGGTGTCTGCCGGAGGTCCGCCGTGTTCTCGTATTGACGCCACGCACTGCGCTGACTGAGCAACTCCTGGCGGACATCCGTTACCGTTTCTGGTCTCACCTTGGGTATGAGGCAAACGGCTCGGCGCTCTTCACCGCGGAGGCCGACGTGTTCGGCACCACGCTTGACAACGTGTATGTCGAACAATTCTTGCCCAAGAATGTCGGCATGGTGGTGCAGCATCTGGGCGATCAGGCCACTGATCGCGCCATTCTCGTCGGCACGCATCAGGCGCTCGGCGACATCCGCAAGACGGCACAAGATCCTGATGATGGCGGTTCGGCAGTTGCAGCAGCTCTTTTAGCGCATATCCGGGACGAGTTTGATCTCGTGATCGTCGATGAAGGTCATTACGAGCCTGCTATCTCGTGGTCACGCGGCGTTCGAGAATTCAATCTGCCGACTCTTCTATTGAGCGCAACGCCTTACAGGAACGACTACAAGTCGTTTCGTGTGCGCGGACGTTATCTCTTCAACTTCCCTTACAGGCAGGCAGTTGACGGGCGTATTATCCGTCCCGCCGATATCATCGTGCCAGAAGGCGACGTCGGACCAGTTGTGCGGGAAGCTGCAATCCCACAGTTTGTCGGCATTCTGCACAAGGAATTGCTCGAGCGCCTGCGGGAGGCCGAACGCTGGTTTTTGAACGGCGTAACGCCAAAAGTCATGGTGCGCGGTGATGACCTTGAGACCCTCACGCTCTTACAGACCGAGATTAACCGCGTCTTCGAAACGCAAGCTGTCGTGATCCATGACCGCGCGAAGAAGACGCAGCAGAACCGGGACATGTTCACCAGCGTCGCGTCCGCTCTTCGGTCCCGCCCTGACGCGAAGTTCTGGATTCACCAGAACAAGCTCATGGAGGGGATTGACGATCCGTCATTCGTTGCCGTCGCCATCTTCGATCTCATGGGCAATGCACGACAACTCGTGCAGCAGATTGGACGTGCGACCAGATATTCGCGGGGTGAGGATGGTATACCCCAGGCAGGTTGGATTCTTTCCACTCCTGCCAATGCCGAGCGTATTCGGACTACTTGGGAGAGATACCAAGGCTACGAGGATTATGCGGCGCGGAACACCGCGCATATCGTCACGAACGAGGTTACGCTTCCGGACCGCCTGCTCGAATACATGGCCGAGTATCAATATATTGGCGGTGAATTTCGGGGGCGCTTCGAGTTCGAACAGCCACTCGCCGCAGGCGACATCCAGCTTCCCCGAACCGCCGCTGTTCTGAGAACTGCCGCACCGCTTCCCGACATCCGTGTGTTCGCCACGGTGATCGAAGAAGCAATCATGGACAAGGACCGGTTTAAGATTACGCCGATTGAAGGCATGCCGAATGGTTCGATCGGTTTTTCCTACTATGCGTGGCGAAACTCGCCGTACCTGATCGACCGGTTCTTTTCTGAATGGAAGCTTGGGGTTTTCCTTGCTGTCCAACAGGGTGAACTCGTTTTCATGCACGATACAGAAGGCCTTGTGGTGGATATGGACGGCCTAAGCCTCAAACGAGCGGGCAGGTCGGTCATGGAAAAGGCCTTCCCCGAGAGTGACGACAATCCGTCCCGACTTTCCCGCATGTCCTTCTCCTCTCTCGACATGTCCCAACATGCGATCCGGGCAATGGCTCTGCGGACTCGTTCTTTTGCAGATGCTTTTACCGATTTGCTTGATCCTTCGCTCGTTCCTGCAACTGCCGCCGGTTTTGTAAACGGGACCGCCCGGTATGTTGGCTTTAATCGCTCGCGCCTGCGCGATGCTTCGGAGCGCCATGTTTCGGTTGCAGACTATGTTACATGGACTACAGAAATTGCCGCCGAGCTGGCGGATGCCGATCGGGAACGAAGCCATGTCTTTAATCGATATGCTGCCTTGGTCGAAGATATCGATGACCAAGAAGCCCAGCCGGTTTCGATCCTGCTTGACCCATCGCTTGACGACATGCGCGACGACGAGGCCGGTGGTGCGGCCTGGGTTCTCCTTGAGGACATCGATTACTTTGATCTATGTGCCGAGGTGGATGGCGCAACAGGCGGATTCACGATCCAGATCGGCGACGAGGATGTGCCGTGTAGCGTCGAGTTCGTTTCGGAAACCCGCAAATACAGGGTTACCAGCCCAAGGCTGGATGAGCTTGCTCCAGCGCAGGAAGGAGAGGATAGGCGTCAGGCCTTGACGCTCATACAGCGGCTTAACAAAGGGCAGGCCTTCCGAATTCTCACACAGCGTGACAGCGTCGTGTATTCGGAGGGCAATTTCTACGAACCGAAGATGCAGTGGGTTCAGGACGGTGGCGTCAAACCGGTTCTCGAATATATCCACGCATCGCCCACGCTCGATGATGTCCTGACCGAGAAGGGCGACGATCAATACGCCGCAAATCGTGCACATTGGTACAGGCAATCCATTTTCGGGCTTTTTTCGGTAACATGCGAAGGCCAGCGCGCTGCCAACGGGATCGCGGATGACAAACTTACCGCCGAAATTGAAGCCATACCGGTCTGGTTGTGTGATGACGATAGCCGTGAAGCCGCGGACTTCATAGGTTTTGATCCTGATAACAGGAAGATCGTGTTTGTTCACGCAAAGGTCGGCGATGTGGGGCGGGGCGGCACCGGATATCATGTCGGCGGACTACAGGATGTCGGTCGGCAAGCACTCGCAAGCCTCGGGTTTATCTCGCGCGGACAGCCATCCACGGTCTGGACGCCCGATCGATGGGAAACCGACGTACAGGCTAATCAAGTCAGGCTACATGGTCGTAGCCGCATCTTTCGGAATCCTAACGGTCTCACATCTGCTCAACTCAACGATCTGCTCCACGCGTCGTGTCGAAATCCGTCCTTTGATCGTGAAATCTGGATTGTCGGAGCGAAGATGGCGCGCAGGCAAGCGCTTGTGGAGGGCCTGAACCAAGAGCGTTGGCCGAACCGCCTGCGGCAGTTCCTGATGCATTGGGATGCCATGCAGACGGCCTGTGCCAGAGCAAACACGCGGCTGAAGTTCTATTGTTCCAATTAGGTGACTCAGCGAAACAAGTGTTGGATATTTTTATGAGCCGGCATTGAGACGGTTTGCAGCAAATATCGGCAACTCTGAAGGTTTTTCGATGTGGGCCGCGGCACGACATTGGCGGCCAAAGTGAAGCCGCACCTATCATACGCGGCGCCAGGCCCGAATGACTGGGTCGGGCACCGATCCGCCTCGGACTCTTTAGCCACAGGGTTGGTAATCTTTCAGCGAATTTCCAGATCACCAGCCGTTGTGCCAGCAGCCAGCGCGTCTACGAACCACTGCGGTTTACGCCCGCGACCAGACCAGGTGACGGCCGGGTTCTCAGGGTGCTGGTATTTTGGTGCGACTGGAGCGCGCTTGGTCTTGCTATCTGTCCCGACGAGTTCGGCCAGTGAATAGCCCAGATCCCGGGCGACAGCTTCTACCTTGGCGCGGGCTTCCGCCTTCTGCCGATCCTCGAATGTGGCAATCGCCTTGGCGACGTCCTTCTGCATTTTCTTCAGCTCGCCGAGCGACAGTGGCTCGAGATCGCAATCAGCCATTTGTGCGGTCCGTGTCCTGAATGTCCCGGTATCGATAGCCCGTCGATGCAGGGCGCCGCAACTCCCGGAAGGCTGGGGCAGGGGTGGCAAAGGCTGGTGACCGTCGTTTTGCCGCCAGGCAGGTGCTGAACTTGGGGTCAGGCGGTCTCGATTGGCCGGGTGACGGGTTCTGGCATGGGCTCCCCGCGCATCTCTGTCTCCCGGGCCATCCCTTCGACTGACAATCCCCTAATCCCGTTCGGGCTCTCGCGCGCAACCCCGCGTCAGTCCGGGCCGAGTTGCCCCTTTGGGGCTGCCCGCTCCACCCCGGTCCTCTGGGGGTTTCCGGCGTCCATGCTGTCCACCGTGCACGCGTCGCCCGACGGGCTTTTTCCGGGTCTTGTCGAAGGGACGGTCCCGAAGACAGGACACACAGGAGCTTATCATGCAGAACATCGTCATCCTCGCCGGCAACATCGGTCAGACCCCCGAAACCCGCACCACCCAAGGCGGCACCAACATCACCAACTTCAGCCTCGCCACCTCCCGCCCCCGCCTCTCGGAAGGTCGCGTCCTGCGCGACGAGAACGGCTACCGGGTCATGGACACGGAATGGCACCGCATCACCTGCTTCAACGGTCTCGGCAAGACGGTCGCGGAGCATTGCGAAAAGGGCATGAAGGTCCTCGTCCATGGCCGCATCCACTACACCAAGTGGATCGACAGCATGGGGAACGACCGCTACGGCTGCGAGATCATCGCCGAGAAGGTCGACTTCCTGAGCCGCCCGAAGTCGGCCGAGAACGAAAACCCCGAGCTGGTTGACCGCGACGACGAGATCCCGTTCTGAGAATGGGGTCTTCCCCTTAGGCCCGGCGGGGAAACCCGCCGGGATTGGCCAATCTTGGCTCAAACCGGTCTGGCGCCTCTACAAATTGACCTCTAGCGACCTGCCGCTGACGCAACTTACAACATTTCCAAGATTGAAAGTTTGCATCGCGGGTTTCCGTAGATCGATGTTCAACAAACTTAGGAGTTCCTCATCTGTGTATATGCCATTAGAGTTATCCACAAAAAGAGGTGGAGCAGGATGGCACAGAAATCTGAAATCGAATGGACGGATGCGACATGGAATCCTGTGACGGGATGCACGAAGGTCGGTCCCGGCTGCGACCATTGCTACGCAGAAAGGTTCGCTGAACGCTGGCGCGGTATTCAAGGACATCCATACGAACAAGGTTTCGACTTGCGCCTATGGCCGTCACGCCTTGGGCAGCTCGCACAGTGGAAGAAGCCGCGAATGATCTTCGTCAACTCGATGAGCGACCTGTTCCACAAGGATATTCCGCGTGAGTTCATCGACCACGTGTTCGATGCGATGGAGGCCGCCGACTGGCATGTCTATCAAGTCCTGACCAAGCGCTCATCACTGATGCGCAACTACGTGCGCCGCCGCTACAACGGTGGGCGAGTGCCGTCGCATATCTGGCTTGGCGTGTCCGTCGAGGATGCCGCACACAAAGGGCGGATTGAACACCTTCGGCAGATCAACTCGGATGCGCGCTTCATCTCATTCGAACCGCTGCTAGGCCCGATTGGCGAGGTCGATCTGACAAGTGTTGCTTGGGCGATTGTCGGCGGCGAAAGTGGGCCCGGCGCTCGTCCGATGGAAGCGGCGTGGGCGACCGAATTGCGCGTTGCCTGTGAGCGATACGAAGTTGCTTTCTTCTTCAAACAGTGGGGCGGTGCGCGGCCGAAATCCGGCGGTCGTCTGCTCGAAGGCGAAGAATGGAACGGGTTCCCGTGGCAAATCGTGCCGAAGGCGATCATGGCCGAATTGCAATAGCGAGAGACACGTATGGAAGCAGATTTAGACCTTTACCGCGACCGCGAACAATCATTCATTAAGCACCAGTTCCTGACGAAATACCTCCAAGCAGCGGCATACAAGACGCTGCAAGGCCATTCTCCTACGTTCAATTTCGTAGATGCCTTTGCCGGACCTTGGCGCATATCTGATGACGCTAAGTATTCAGATGCGTCGTTCGATCAGGCAATCAACACTTTGGAAGCTGTTCGCGCTGATCTAGAAAAGCGCGGCGTCGGTGGACTGAAAATTCGCTTCTGTTTCTGCGAACAGCGTCCAGAAGCGGTTGCGCGCCTTCGGGAGTACGCTGCTTCGAAAGGGCGGTTCGAGATACACGTTTTCGAAGGTGCATTCGAAGACAACCTCAATGCGATCGCCGCCAAACTGACTGACGGTTTCACGTTCACCTTCATTGACCCGACCGGATGGAACATTCGTAACGAAGAGGTGTTCCGCTTCCTGCGTGAACAGAATGGCGAGTTCATGCTGAATTTCATGTCGGACCACATCAACCGACATGCTGAATATCACGAGGTTGAGGCGTCCTTCGGGCGGTTCCTAGCGGACGCGGCATGGGCTGATGAGTTCGCGCACCTACCCGCCGGCTGGAGCAACGAGCAGAAGATGCTGTACCTGATGAAGGCCGCGATGCGCTCGAACAAAGTGGCATCATATCTACCCGATTTCTCGATCATGGTGCCGAGGCGCGAGCGAGTGAAGATGCGTCTAATACTCGGTACGCAGAGCCCGTCCGGGTTGGAAGTATTCCGCGACGTTCAAGAGAAGGTCGAGAAGCAGGAACTAGTGATGCGTCACAACCTCCGCGAAGGTGACAGCCCGCAAGTCAGCTTGTTCTCTTCTGCCGACATCGCAGCGATCCAGCAGGAACAGAAAGGCGTCGGGTGCAAAGCGAATAGAAAACGGGCTGAGGAGATAATCGTGAGTTTCCTGAAAGGCCGAATGCGGGCATTTCCTGGCCCGATGTTCAATCAGGCGATGGAGGAAGTTCCAATTCGCCGCAAGCATCTGAACAGTGTCCTTTTGGATATGCGGGAGCGGGGCGTCATCAATTTCGAACTTCCGCCGAGAAAGCGAGTTCCCCAGCCGGATACCGCAATCTTCTTGGTCTGAGAGACCTAAAGCCACGAATAGCGGCTCGCGCCAAGCGCAAGCTGGCCTTCGCATGTTCATCAGACGCCCACCCTCTTCCCAAACCGATTTAGAGTGAGAGAAAGGCTGGTTGCTTTCGCGACAGGTTAAAGGCTGGGAGAGTGGCTTCCGGCGCCTGTCACGGAGGAATAATGTTCAGCCATCTCGGCATAGGTCCGGTTCAAGCCGGGATCATACCGGTCTGCCTTGATTACAGCTGACTTGAGATTGTCGGGCACGACCACCTGCGGCACGCCGCCCAGATAGGCGAACATTCCGACATGGGCCGCAATCCAGTCCTCAAGCCCTTCGCTGGCGACGGCCACAGCATAAGTATAGCTCGACGCACCCATCGCCGCGACAAACAGCTTGGCTTCGCTGACCTCACCCGTGGCAGGATCGATAATGTCGACCGTGTCACCCGCAAAATCGATAAATACCTTTTCGCCGCCGACATGCGTTTGCCGCATGCTCGGCCGGACGCGCCCCTTCCACGCCTCAAAATGGGTGCAAAACCAGGTGTAACCAAAACCATGGGGGTGCTGCGCACGATACTCCTGCCACAGCAGCATGCGGGTCACGTTGCGCCGGCGCAGCTCTTTGTCGATCGCCGCCCAATCCGGGACCGGGCGCTCCGGATCGGAGACATCCGAGGCGTTTGGAAACAACAACAGCTCAAGGCTGTCGTCATCCAGACCCTCCGGCAGCGGCCACGCCAAACCGGCATCGCGCGCGCGGCGCAGATAGGTCCCAACACTTCCTTTCCCAAGCCCCAGAGACGCAGCGATCGCACGCTCGCTCAGCCCTTGGGCAAATCTCAGTCTCAATACGTCCCGAATACGGCGCATGGTCAAACGTCCTGTCGGCATTCCGATCCTCCTGTTCTTCAGAAGGCGGAGTAACTGCAGTTCGTTGGCCAGTCCTGCCCATGATCGCGTGAAATCACTGCCCGCGATCGCGTGAAACAGGTGCCCGCCTTCCCGTGAAATCACTGCCCACGATCAGCTGAAATCAGTGCCCGCCATCACGCGAAACGCGCATCCCCCACTGAAGTAGTCCTCCGCTATGTTTAGGAAAACGGAGGAAACACATGGCAAACAAGCGATCCTAGCGAAGGGGACTGTTGCGCCAATAGCAGTTTTTGGGGAGGTTGCGGTTTTGGGGGTTGAGGATGCCGCGTCAATCACCGCTCAAACATCATCGCATTCCGCGCGAGATCATTCTCTGTGCCGTCCGGTGGTATCAATACCCACTGTCTTATGAGAATGTGGTCGATCTACTGGCAGAGCGCAACATCACGGTTGATCGCTCTATGGTGTATCGCTGGGTCCAGAAGCTCGGCCCAGAACTGACCAAGCGCACCGAGTGGCGTCTGCGCCGGGCGAGCGTCGACTGGCATGTCCTCTCTCGACGGATCATTGTGTGATCGCTTTTCGGGTAATGGATGAGACCTACATCCGGGTCTGCGGACGCTGGTGTTATCTGTGGCGCGCCGTCGATCAGCTCGGCCGGTTGATCGACTTCCGCCTGACTGCGCGGCGAGATGCCAAAGCAGCCTAGGCCTTTCTCAACAAAGCGATTGAGCGTGGAAGACACCATCGCCCGGTCACCATCGTCGCAGATAACGCTCCGACCTATCGACGTGTCGGCTGCGAGATAAATTACCGGTATGACCCACATTTTGATAGCATCCGGCATATCGACAAGTAGTGGCGCAACAACCTCATCGAAAGCGATCACGCGGCCATGAAACGGATCCTTAGATACCGTCAGAGCTTTCGATACTTGCGATCGGCCAAGTCGAGCCTAAGCGGGCTCGAGACGATACGAACGATCAAACGCGGTCACATCCATCACAAACAACCAGGGGTCACAGGAGAGATCGCGTTCATCGAAGGACTGTTCGACCACACAGCCACATAGGCCTGCCTAAAACACTGTTATCCATTAGGCCTTCGTCAATTAACGCAACAGTCCCGCGGAGGATTGTACCAACCGGCCAGCATTTTCGATTGGTGGTTTTTTCCAAAGCCGCATTGGTTCGATTATCTGAGATCTTTAGGCAGCAACGCTTGCGGAATATTCTGATAACTAACCGGCCGCAAAAAGCGGCGACAGGCCAACTGCAGACAAAACCAAACGAAGTTCGGCCTCTCCGGCCTGTTGATCGTCATCATTTGCGGTCAACACTGGCGAACGCGGTGTCTAGTAATCTGTCAACAAAAGCCTCAGCCGCGAGAGAGAGCTTTTTGCCTTTACGCCATGCTACGTGCCAATGGCGAAAAATGGGAAAAGGCTTCACCGGAAGTTCTACCAAGTAGCCATGGCGAAGTTCCAAAGTGACTGTTCCACGGCTAAGGACCGCAACACCCAGCCCTGCAATAACGCCTTGCTTGACCGACTCGTTCGCGCCCAGTTCCATCCTGACATTCGGAGCCGTCCCCGCAAGCTCGAAGCTGCGCTCCGCCGCCAGTCTTGTACCGGAGCCGCTTTCGCGCATCAGGAACGGGTAATCCGCCAGATCGCGCATCGTCAGGCCCGTTCGTGTCGCAAGAGGATGTTCGCGTGGGGCCACGACCACCAAGGGGTTCTCGGAATATCGCTCGATCACAGCATCCATATCCTGTGGCGGGGTGCCGAGAATATAAAGATCGTCCGCATTGCTGGCGAATCGGGACAGAAGCTCTTCCCGATTTCCGACGGTCAGGGCGATTTCGACGCCCGGAAATTCGCTGCTAAACGCACCAATCCGGGCCGGGATTTCGTATTTTGCCGTCGACACAACAGCCAGACGCAACCGCCCGGTGACCAAGCCTTGCAAATCGGCCAGAGCCATTTCGAGGTTCTCTGTTTCTTCGGCTAGACGTTGCGCGGATTTCAGAGCAATTTCACCAGCTTGCGTCAGGGATAGTGTCTTACCCAGTCGCTCTATGAGCTTGTGGCCAAGGTGGTCTTCCAACTGACGGACCTGTGCGAACGTCGCCGGTTGGGTAAGGTTCAGGACGTCCGCCGCGCGTGTGTAAGAAAGTTGCGCGGCAACCTCCTGAAAGATCTGCATTTGTCTGAGGGAATATCTCATTAATATGTGATCGTATATTTATAGAATAAAAACAATTCATTTTTGTTTATTTCTTACCTATGGTCTCCTCCCCCTGAGCGAAATTGATGGGCTTGCTACGTCCACCGGAAGGAGAAATTTGACATGAACGCACAACCGAAAAAAAATATGACGCTGGTGTCAAGGACTACAGGTCGACCTATTGGGAGCCGGAATACTCGGTAAAAGACACCGATATTCTCGCTGTCTTCAAAGTTATCCCTCAGGACGGCGTCCCGCGCGAAGAAGCTGCGGCCGCGGTTGCCGCCGAAAGCTCGACAGGCACATGGACGACCGTCTGGACTGACCTTCTGACCGACCTTGACCACTACAAAGGCCGTGCCTACCGGATCGAAGACGTGCCGGGCCAGGATGACGCGTTCTATGCGTTTATCGCCTACCCTGCCGACCTGTTCGAAGAAGGCTCAGTTGTGAACGTGTTCACGTCGATTGTCGGCAACGTGTTCGGCTTCAAAGCCGTGCGCAGCCTGCGTCTTGAGGACGTGCGCTTCCCGATCTGGTTCGTGAAAACCTGCTTTGGCCCGCCTCATGGCATTCAGGTCGAGCGCGACAAAATGGACAAATACGATCGTCCCATGCTTGGGTGCACCATCAAGCCGAAGTTGGGCCTGTCCGCCAAGAACTATGGCCGCGCGGTTTATGAAGTGCTACGGGGCGGTCTCGACTTCTCCAAGGACGACGAGAACGTCAACTCCCAGCCCTTTATGCGCTGGCGTGACCGCTTCCTGTTCTGTCAGGAAGCCATCGACAAGGCCGAAACCGAAACCGGCGAGCGCAAGGGTCACTATCTGAACGTGACCGCCCCCACGGTGGAAGAGATGTTCCAGCGCGCCGAGTTTGCCAAGGAAATCGGCAGCCCGATCATCATGTCCGACTACCTGACATCGGGCTGGGCGGCGCATAACTCGCTGTCCAAATGGTGCCGCGACAATGGCATGCTGCTGCATGTGCATCGTGCGATGCATGCGGTGATCGACCGCAACCCAAATCACGGCATTAACTTCCGCGTTCTGGCCAAGCTTTTACGCCTGTTGGGCGGCGACCACCTGCATTCGGGCACCGTTGTGGGCAAGCTCGAGGGCGACCGCAATGCGACCCTTGGTTGGATCAATCTGATGCGTGACAAATTCGTCAAGGAAGACCGGGAAATGGGTGTTTTCTTCGATCAGGACTGGGGCTCTATGCCGGGCGTCTTTCCGGTGGCCTCCGGCGGTATTCACGTCTGGCATATGCCTGCGCTGGTCTCGATCTTTGGCAATGATTCCGTTTTGCAATTTGGCGGCGGCACATTGGGCCATCCCGGGGTCTGATGCCGGAGGGGGCAGAATCCTACGCTAAGCCCTTTTCGGCCACCTGTATTCGCCAGTGAGGAGGATATGGGCCCAACCGAGTGGCGAGGTGTGCGCCAGAAGGTTTGGTGAGCATCCCAGGCCTTCGCGTCGGCGGCCAGCGACGGCCTGGCCGAGATGTTTGGTGTTCCAGTAGATGACGATCGCGGCGAGGAGGTTCAGCCCGGCCATGCGGAAGTGCTGGCCTTCGGAGGTGCGATCACGGATTTCACCTTGGCGGCCGATGCGGAGTGCGTTCTTCAAGGCGTGGTGAGCCTCACCCTTGTTGAGGCCGATCTGGGCGCGGCGTTGCATGTCGGCATCGAGTAACCAGTCGATGATGAAGAGCGTCCGTTCGACCCGTCCTATTTCCCGCAAGGTCATGCACAGGAAAGCAGCGCTTCCGTGCGTCATGAACATGGCGACGCCGACCGGTCAGAGGACTGTCATCCGGGCATGGCCTGTTCGTTATCGGCAATCGGCACCCAACGGAAAGATATCACCCAGACACAATGTGCTTCTCACGTGAAGCCGGTCACGGTCGCACGCGTGGCGGACCGGTTCACGCCGCTATCTGATCCGCCGCCCCCGCGACAGGCGATTTGATTTCAGACACTCAACTCTACACTCGGCCGACACAAGGAACCCGATATGAAACCTTATCTTACACCTATCGCAAGCATCGCATTGCTCCTGACAACCTCAGCCGCCTTTGCAGGGCCCGGCCACGGCGACGGTCACGGTGATAACCATGCAGCCATGATGGGGCAGCCCGGCGACGCGGCAAAGGCAGACCGCGTCATCAACGTCAGCATGACCGAGATGGCGTTCGAGCCGTCGAGCATTGAGGTCATGGAAGGGGAGACCATTACCTTCGTGGTCAGCAACGACGGCGAAATCGTGCATGAGTTCAATCTCGGCACGGAAAAAATGTGGCAGGGCCACTTGGACGAGATGATGAAGATGATGGACACCGGCATGATGACGGTCGACAAGATCAACCACGACAAGATGATGCAGGCCGGAATGATGCATGACGATGCTAACAGCGCTCTTCTGGAGCCAGGTCAAACGGCCAAAGTAACCTGGACCTTCGGCGAAAAGACTGAATTGGGCTTTGCGTGCAACGTGCCCGGACACCGTGAATCCGGTATGGTCGGTGAAATCAGCTTTATGCAGCACTGAGTCATTGACTCGTCTCACAGCGATTGAGTCGATAGCAAAGTCTTCAGAGAAGGGCGCTCATGGCGCCCTTTTTTGTATTTTCAGTTCCCTAGACCAACATGATATCGCTTCATGGCCATCGCCCGAGCTTTGAAAATCGACCGCCCATTTTCAACGACCGGACAGTTTCGTCCACTAGGCCTCCTAGGTCTGCACGAGGTACCCGGTGTCGTTCTGCCTGAAGACGACCATCCGGCCTTACGGCCCACTGCGTTTAACACGGCAGGGCGCAGTTGTGACTTTCGGATGCGCGCTGCTTATCTTGCTGGCTTGCTTCCTTGACGCGGTGCGCCCAGGTCACAAGCCCGATACTTGAGAAAACAAGCACAAAGCCGACCAGGTGGATCGGGTAAAACTTATCCCCAAGCCAGAGGTATGACAGAGCCAGCGCAGACGCTGGCATCGCACTCATATAGCCCGACGCCGTGCTTGCAGACACTTGGCTCAACCCGCGAAACCAGATCAACGTTCCGATTGCGAGCGGGCCCATGCCCCAGACGACTATCGCGATCCATGCGTTCAGCGAAGGTTCGGCAAAGTCGAAGCTCGTGGCCTGGTAGAGTCCAGGCCCGGCAAAGAGCAGCACGGCCACCCAGACGATGAGCGGCAAGGCGACGACGGGGCTCAATTCCCTGATCATCTGCTTTCCCAGAATCGAATAGAGCGTCTGGCTGGCCACTGCGCAGAAGACCAGCACGCTGCCGAGAACGAGAGTCCAACCCGATGCCTGGATCGACTGGCCCGACACGTTGATCACGAGCACACCGGCGACGGCCAGCGTAATGGCCAAGAGCTTGCGCCAACCCAGGCTGTCACCCATGAAAACCACCGCTGCCGTGGCCATCGCCGCCGGACTCAGGCTCATCACGACCGAACCGACCACACCGTTCACGCGTTGCATGCCGTAGAGCAGGAACAGTGTGAAAGCAACGATGCCCACGCCGCCGATCACAACGATCTTGATCCAGTTCTGCCGGGATATTTGGGGCAGTTGTTTCCGGTAGATGAAGAGGAAGGGCGTCAATGCCAGAGCGGCTATTGTCAGACGGAGAAAGGGCCCGAGGAAGACGGGGAAGGCTTCTGACACGATCTTGGCGGACGGGGTGCCGGTGCCGAACAGCGCCATGCCGAAGAAGAGTTGAGCATAAACCAGCAACTGGCGTTTGAAACTCGCGTCCGTCATCTGTGCTCCTACACTCGCCGCAAAGTTTGGCTCCATGGACCATTTCGAAAATTCAGAGAATTCCCTTTAAGTATGGCCCGAGGGCTGCATTGGCCGAAATTGGCGCTCGTCAGGCCTTCCCCCACCAGACGAGCAAGGCAGCAAAAGCGGTCATCGCGGTAACATAAAAAGCAAATATTACAAATGCAAACAATACGGACCCAGATCGCCCCGGAAATGCCTTGGCAAGCTGGCCCAACCCCTCCGAATTCTCGATAGCCGTGACATAGAGCGGCAGCGCGCTCACCAGCGTGGCGTAGAGATAGACGCCCGAGATGTTCTCAAAAAGGAACGAACGCACCAGCGTCGGCGCAACGACCCGCAGGGCCGTCGCACGGCTCCCCCCAAAGGATCCGAACCAATCAGCTGACAAGAAATAGATCAAGGCATGCAGCCCGACAAAACCGAGCACACGCACGGGCAGGTCTGCAAGAACGATGAAACTGAGTTTGTAGCTGCGACCCGGAGTGGCAACAATCCACGCAAAGAGAAAGAAACTCACGTAGTTCAGCAAGAAGACAACCGGAAGACCGTTCGTCACGACCTGCCGCAAGAACCTGCTGAGCGGCGGACCACCACCCAGCAGAAGAGTGCCTAAGCCGGGGGGCAGTATCACGTAAGCCAGAAGCACCGGGATCAGGCCGAGGAGGCTGAAAACGAGTGCATTTCGCGCGAAACGCAGGGCCGGCATGTTGATGGCGAAATGTTTCCGCATGAACCGCAATCTGACACGCTTGTTGAATGAAGGTCGATAGCACGATTGTGGTGTAGGAAATGGATGAGCAGCCAGCCTAATTAATGCTCGATGCTTTTTCGCCTTTGGGTCGAACAGGATAGATACCTGTGCGCATAGCGCGCCCCGGTAAAAAATTTCGTGAAAGTGTAGGAGCGTTAAGGGCTAGGGCCAAAGACAAAGAATGGTGCTTTGGGGGGAGTCACCGATGCCAGCCCATGCCGTCGGGTACGAACAACCATGCGTTCGGGTTCTACTTGGCCCAACGTCCAATTTTTTGGGCTACGAAACCCTGAACCAGATGGAATAACGATGACCGACGAGAGAATGGCGCTGTTCGTCTGACCAAAAAGCAGGCCGAAAGGGATCTGATGCGCGAGATGCTGGCCTATGCGGCCGCCCGGATCATGGAGGTGGAAGTGGAACTGCGCACCGGTGCCGCGAACGGCACGCGGTCACCGCTGCGCGAGGTTCAGCGTATTGGATACCGGGAATGGGACAGGGATGTGCTTGTCGGCACCGCGGCGTCAGGCAAATAGTTCAGGGCACTCACGGGCGCATTTATTAGTCAGGATAATGTAGACCAGATGCAGCGTTGCGAGACCCGCCAGCAGGCAGAAAAACGAAATATATGCGAATTGCAGGAAGGCGATATCGACCACGATCACCGCCCCCAGCGTCAGGGCGAAATGGCGCACATGCTTGTAATGCGACAGTGCCGGGGGCAAGGTGATAAGGGTAACGTAGATCGTGTTGGTCAACCAGCGCGGCATCATGAAATCAAGCCACATGGATTTTTCATAGGCCAGCGACTGATTGTTGATCTCGACCACGACCATGCTGCTGTCGAGCCCGTGCGGGATGTAAAGCAATAGACCGAAGGCCAGCCCGATCAGCGCCATGAGGCGGAACAACTGCTTGCGCGGACTGTCATCCGGTTCAAGCACGTAGACCGAGAACGGCACCCAGATCGGCCACATGAACCAGGTGAAAAAGATGAACCCCATAGCTCCCCATAAGACCGTCAGGGGATCGTTTCCGTTCATGCCGACCCAGACGAAGCCCTCGGTGAACTGCTGCAGTCCGGCAAAAAGCGGCATCAGGGCAAGCGGAAGATACCGTTTGTTTCGCCGCCACGCCACAATTGAAATGGCCGTGCCGCCGCCAACAAGAAAAACGCTGGCGGCAAAGCTGACTTGCGCGGACAAGCACATGGAATCTTCCCCCTTATCGGTTCGTTCTGAGACACGCTCCTTCACAAATCCTAAACCAAGCACCGGGAATATTGAAGTTGCGAATTGTCAATGGATGCCGACAGTGTGTCCGCAGTCCAGACCTCGGCGATCCCGCGCCACTCGGTTAAGTGATTCTCAGTGCGCAAAAGGCCCTAGACCTGCCAACATCCACGTAGTCCCCGGTGAAGATATTCGAATGCAGGACGGCGGCAATTTGATTAGCGCCATTGCCCGCGCCGCTCTGCATTCTTCTGTACCGGTCAGGTCAAAATACGAATTGCATTCGTGCCCTGATCTCTTTTCCGTTCTCGCCGCTGGCCTGCTTGCCATCCATGTAGCTCAGACCAAGGCGAACGGCGTTGTTCGGGTAATAGTTGATGCCGACGGTGGTTTGCTTACCCTCTGTCGTACCAAGACCGACATCGCTGAACTTGCCGTATCCGTCCTCGTAGCGAAGCACTGCTTCCCATGCACCTTTCGAACTGCTTGGCTTCACCCGCTTGAACACGCCGTTGCTGTAGGGACGGCTTTCACCGGTCAGAACCCATCCTGCCTGAATGTAGTATCCGTCCACATCAACCCCGCCCATGTCAGCGTTGAAGTATTCGGCCTGCGTGTGAAAGGGCCCCGATGCGGCCGCCAATTCGATGTTGTACGCATCGGTTTCGTTGGCAGGCAGAGCGGCATCACGGCTGGTAAAGCCGGCGCCAAGATGCAAGACCAGATCATCGGTCTGGATCGGGGCATAGGTAACGCGGCCGGTGATGGCCGTATTGCCGAAATCATCGCTGCCGTTGCCGGCCGCCTCGAAAACGCCCAGGCCGTAGGTCCAGTTGTCACCTGCACCGTGCAGTTGCACACCGGCGTTGCGGCCGGGCGCGTAGAATTCGGTCAGGGCCGAGCGTTCAAGCGATGAAATGTCCTTGGAACTGGTAAGTTGCTCAAGGCCAAACGGTTCTTTTTGCTTACCCACTGTGATCCGGGCCATCTTGCCAAAACCGGTGTAGCGCAGATAGAGGTCCTCGGCGCTGCCGCCGCCGGTACCGCTTTCGGCGAGATTGAACTGTGCCTTGAAGGCCCAGTCGAGATATTTACCCTCGAAAAAAATCCGTGCGCGACGCACATCGAAATCATCGCTCTTACCGCTGATGTCGGAATCGGTCGAATCGTAATCCCACTGCAGGCGCCCCCCCACCCGGAAAGACGCGGTACCATCAGCATTCTTGAAGGTTATCCCGCTCCCTGCCTTGAGGTTGAAACCAGAGGTTTCGTCGGCCTGCGCGACGCCCGCCGCAGCGGCGAGCAATGCCGCCGATATAAACTTCATTTTCATTTCGTGTTCTCCAATTCTGTCAGGAAAATGCCATCGAGGCATCCGCAAGAGTCTCTTTCAACCGGGTATCCGGCGGGGCTACAGGCTGGCGAATCCCGCCAAAGACCCTTGCCGCAGAATGGCAGGCGATTGTTACAGAATTATGACGGTTTCGGGCATCGCTTGGCTTCGCTTTTGGCCAGCGCGCAGACCGAAGCGGACGGCTTCTGAACGGGAATACACGCGCAGGGCCGACCCCAATTCGGCTCTTTTGTTTGCAGTGTCATGGTGGCTGGCCGGACTGAGTTGAGCAAAGTGTAACGATCCGGGTCTGGTCGCGTCCTCTTGTTTGCTGTCTGCTGACCACTCGCCCCTACGAATTGACCGCATTGCAGAATCTTCTAGTCTGAAATAGATTTGGGACTTCAAATGAGGTGCCACGGATGAGCGAACTTTCCCAATACGCGATCCTTTTCGGGCTGAGTGTCGGTGTATTCGGTTTCGTGCTCAGCCTCTATGGGTTCGTCCGGGCCATCGGGCGGGCGCGCGCGGAACCCGGCAAGGACGTGCCCGCCACCGCCGGCACCCTGTCGCGCGATCCGGTCTGGGTGCGGTATCATGCGCGTTATGCCGGTTATGCGCTGCTGTTTCTGGCCTTCGACATGGAGATGGCCTTTATGTACCCCTGGGCGGTCGTCTACCGCGAAGAAGGGCTGATCGCATTGCTCGACATGGGCGTTTTCCTGGCCATCCTGTTTTTGGGCCTGCTCTATGGCTGGAGCCAGGGCGCGTTGAGGCGGCAATGACCTTGGTCGGGGCGCGAGAGGGCGCGATGTCCGGGATCAGGCGGGCGGTCGCGGCGGCCATGGCGCGCGATCTGCCGGCCTTCGTGCTGCCCGGCCCGTCTGTCGCGCGGTCGATGGGGCTCGATCTGTCCGGGTCGCATCTGCGGGTCGTGGGCACTCCGCGTCATGCCAATGTGCTGATCCTCGTCGGCCCCCTGCCTGCCGGTCTGCGCGATGCCGCCGCCGTCACCTACGCGCAGATCCCGCGCCCCGTCGGCAAAGTATTCGAATTGCCGAGTTGAGGAATCGCCAGTGGCTTTCATGCAATTCAATGCCGGTTGAAGCAGGAGCCATCCACCCCATCAGCTGAAGGCAGGCTTCCTGAAGGAAGTCATGAAGGGCTGGTACATCCCATCACGCCCCGATGAAAACGCCGGTGAGAGCACAGCATGGTACACATCGTTTTGGGGATTCTGCGCACAATACCTGTCAGATCGGTTTGGCACTGACTGGTCTCTGTCTCCTGAACAGTCCCTCATCATACATGCTGGAAACACGACAGTTCCTGCTCAGCTCTTGGTAAGAGCGGTCAAGGGCGGAAACTCTAAGACCGATCTGCCCCACAACACGTCGCTTTTTGAGACGCGCGCAACGATCGCGTCAGATGAGGCGCTCAAAATCGTCGACAATTTACGCCTATTCTCCGTCGAGGATGCCCTAATCCTCGTTCCCGAGATCTTCTTCCAAAACCATCCGACAGAAGCGCGCACTGTGCTTGCTATGATGCCGGATGCCTCACGGCTGCTTGGCAAGCTGTTGGACGGGGGGCACACGCGAGCGGCCGGCAGGCTTGCTGGTGCTTTTAGAAGCATCGGGTCCGAAAAGGTCGCGGACGAAATTCTTGCGGCGATGAAAGCCGCTTCGCATGACGTCCGCGAGATCAACCCCTTTGAGCAGTCGATTCTTGTGCCAAACGCCGGGCGGATCACCTCACCCCATCTAATCAGCAAGATTGGACGGCTCGACAATTTCCAATTCCGGCAGATCCCGCAGGCTCTGCAGATCGAACGTCACCAGAAACGTCTCCGTCGTCACGAAGGTATGCGGCGCCCCGGGCCGCGGCGACCGGGGCCCGCTGGCGATCAAGTCCTTGTACCGCAGCCGGGCCAGAAGATCGCGACTGACCTCCTTGCCGAAGATGTCGGCCAGCCCGGCGCGGTCGATCGGCTGGTGATAGGCAATGGCGCAGAGCACCCCCATCTCCATCTCGGTAAAGGCGAGGGACTGGTCACCAAGGTCGGCGGTGGTCTTGATCGCATCGGCAAACTGCGGTCGCGTGCGGAACATCCAACCGCCAGCCACTTGGGCCAGTTCGTAAGGACGACCCGTCAGCTCGGCCTGGATGTCCTCGATCAGCATCTCCACGGAGGCCCCCTGCCCCACCACGCGGGCCAGATCTTCGCGACTTACCGGTGAGGCACTGGCGAAGAGCACCGCTTCGACCCGGCCCATCCATTCGCGCCAGCGCAACTCCTGCGGCAGGTCCTCGAGCTCGCGGTCAAAAACGGCGCCGCTTTCATCCGCCGGTTGCCGTTTCCTCGTTGCCGTCGTCATGGCGCGATCCCATAGAGCCGGAAAGTAGGCCGCCCGGTCAGTTCTCGCGCCACGCCCAGCTCGACCAGCCGGTCGCAGAACCGCCGCGCGGCACGATCTGTCATGGAGATCGACGTGCCGCGAACAAGTGGTGACAACTGTCACTGTACCCTAATTAATCAGAATCTGCGGATTCAGGGTCATTTTGGGCATTTTTGTACCCTTAATTGCAGTATATCCACAGGCCCGGTGCTTCAGGATTTGACCGCATCTGAGCACCTCCAAATTGCATCGGCCCGCGCCAGAAGCGCTTGACGATCTGCCCCAGATCCAAGCTCGGAGATGGCCTGCCGGGCTGCTCGTAGAGCGCTTTCTGACGCTCTCGACTTGCTCGTTCTATGTTCTTCCTGTTCCGGCAGATGTTCTGTTTCCCGCCGTCCCGGAAGCCGCTGGTCGAGGTCATTCGACAGAGCACGCATCCGTTCAATCACCCGACCATGCTGCGGAAAGGCGCGGCGTAACCCCCGAACCGCCCAATAGTTTCCTCTCAGAATGAGGGTAGCGCCCACAATGGGACGGGTCACGCCGACACCAACCGCGGCAAGTGCCATCAACCTTTCGCGCCCGTTCCCAGATGTGAGCGACCCCAGATTCCCGATCTCCAGCGCTGCCAAGAGATGCAAGGTCAAATCCACCCGGCGCAACCGCGCGGGATTGTTCGTGGTGACGGCGGACTTCAGAGCTTTGGCACCGCGATCAGCGCGCGCAAGAAGCCGACCTGATACGGCTACTTTTGGATACTGGCAAGTTCATCCAATCAGGAGCGTCTCTTTGCTTTTTTCACTAATTCTTGCAGTTATCGCCATCGTTTCGAGTAGTTGGATACATCTTGCGGTCATGCGGTGGGTATCGGTTGGCATGGCAAAGATACCTTTGGAGCCGTTCAATCGTGTCATGATGGCCGTACTGATCCTGTTTTTCGCGCATTTCGCCGGAATAGTTGTCTTTGCAGGCATGTTTGGCGTCGGTCACCAGCTTTTGAGCATCGGCGGGTTTTCCGGTGATGGCGTTGATACGGTGCTGGATTACTTCTATTTTTCAGTCGTCAGCTATACCTCCCTTGGCCTTGGCGATATTTTCCCCACAGATCATCTTCGCTTTCTCACAGGCGTCGAGGCGTTGACCGGGCTGCTGCTGATCGCGTGGTCAGGGGCATATCTTTTCGCGATGATGAACCGGCTTTGGGATTGGCCCCCCTGTGCCGAGCCTGATGACCCAGAAAAGTGAAAAAGGGCACACCCGGCACCTGCTCGCCGGACGCGCCTGTTGTTTGGGGAGTGCTAGTGTTCTTCGCTTGGTTGTGGCGCAGTCCAGCGCGACAGATATATCCGCTGGAACGCGAAGACTGCCGTGATCGCGACGGCTGCATACAGGACAATAAGAGGGTCGGACTGCAGCTTCATAGACGTGAAGGCAACAAGCACGATAGCGTCAAACACTAGCGCCAGGATGATGATCGAAGCATTTGCGTTCACCTCTTTGCGCATAAACCGCAGAACCCCCCAATGCACGATCATGTCCATCACCAGATAAAAGAAAGCGCCCAATGACGCGATCCTTGTCAGATCGAAAAAGACCGCGAGGATGGAGGCGATAACGACCGTGTAGACCAGCGTGTGACTGCGGATCGGCCCCGACATGCCAAAATGCCGATGCGGGATCATTTTCATATCTGTAAGCATGGCCAACATCCGCGAGACCGCGAAGACGCTGGCAAGAACCCCCGAGGCTGTCGCTACAGCTGCCAGCACGACAGTGAAGTAGAAGCCCGCGTTACCAAGTGCGGGTGCTGCGGCCTCAGCAAGAGAATAGTCCTTGGCGGCAACGATCTGGTCTATCGTCAGGCTAGATCCAACCGCAAAGGCCACAATCAAATAGACAACAACACAGATCGCGATGGAGATCATGATCGTGCGGCCAACATTGCGGTGCGGATCAGTGATCTCTCCGCCGCTGTTGGTGATCGTGGTGAAGCCCTTGAACGCCAGAATGGCAAGTGCCACGGACGCAATGAATCCGGTGATATCAAACCCGGGAGATGCCTCGCTTGCTGCTGCGAACTGAAACCCGCTGGCCCAAAGTGCTGCAATACCAAAAAGTGCGATGCCGCCAATCTTGACCACCGCCATGATAAGCGACAACAACCCAACCGAGCGACTGCCTGCGATATTGACGAGAAAGGCAAACAGGATAACCCCAACAGCGAGTATGGGCACCAGCGGGCCGCCGGTAATGTCGAACGGACGCAGCACATAGGTAGCGAAGGTCCGCGCAACGAGGCTTTCGGAAATCACCATCGACAGCGCCATTAGAAGCGCCGCAGCCGCGGCAATTGCGCCCGGTCCGTACGCTTTTTGCAGGATCATCGCGATGCCACCCGAAGATGGAAACGCGTTCGACATTTTGACATAACTATAGGCGCTGAAACTGGTGACAATTGCACCGGCAACAAACGATAACGGAAAGAGTGGCCCAGCCAGTTGCGCGATCTGACCCGTAAGTGCGAAGATTCCGGCGCCGATCATCACTCCGGTGCCCATCGCCACGCCGCCGCTCAGGCTGATAGAGCCTTTGTTCTCGGTGTCGTCACTGTGTTGGTGATCCATCTATAATGCTTTCATTTTCAATTCATTTCAGGTGTTTAACAGACCTTAATATCCATTGGTCTAGTCCCGCGTTTTCGACTTTCGGGGCCTTAAAGACAGGTGGTCCGCATCAAGCCTCTCACATAGCTATCATATAGATAAGTGAGTTTGGCCTGAAGGTTTGGCTCAAGATGTGGCACAGGAATATGGCGCAGATCCCTATCTGAATTACGCTCTCTGCCGCCGTAAACCCATATGGAAGCAAAGCCATTTGGTTGCCTCCCTATCGAAAAGTAACCCGCTAATCAGCCTCTATCGACGAGCAAGAGTGAGAAACTTCGACGCATCCGGCGGAGACATGAGCGGCAGATGCATCACGACACACTTCTGCCGCTCGCCTTCGGTTTTGGAAACGTAACTATCACCAATCGTTCTCAGTTCTACTTACTACAACAGCAGCCGCCTGATTTGGCGACAGGTGCTTTTTGGGCTGATGGCTGAGATATAGGCTGAACCTCAGAATCTGTGCGGGATTTATGTCCACCGCAGCATCCGCCGCCTTTGGCAGTTTCAACTTGGGCTTTATCGGTTTGGGTCGTTGTGTGGTCCATCTGGGCCTCCTGATACTAAGGGTACATACAATAGACGTACCGGTCCGTACTTTGTTACAGCGAAAGTAAAGCGCACCAAAAAATTGGGTATCAAGCCGGCAGGAAGCCTGCCAAGAACCCCATCCCGAGCGTTATAAGCGCAGTGATGCCGATGACTGCGACAACCGCGGGATGGGGTGATTTTTCGACACTCTCGTTAATATCCTGAGCAAGCTGATACATCGGCACGATGATCCGCAGGTAAACACCAAGCGCCAGAACGGAATTGAGGATGCCGATCACTGCCAGCCAAACAAAGCCTGCCTCAATTGCGGCTGTGAACAGGTAAACCTTGCCGACAAAGCCGAACAACGGCGGGATACCGGTCAGCGACAGTAGGAATATCACCATCACAATTCCCATGGCCGGTCGTTTGCGGCCAAAGCCGCGCATGTCATCAAGGCTGCGTCCGGAAATCATCACCACGGCAAAGGCACCGAGGTTCATTGCCACGTATGCAGCCCCCAGCACGATCAATCCGGGGACTGCAAGCGAGCTGGCACCCAGCGCCACAATGCCCAACATGAAGTAACCGGACTGCGCTATAGAAGAATAGGCAATCAGCCGTACCAGATTGGTCTGCACCAGCGCTGTCAGATACCCATATGTCATTGTAACCGCAGAGATCACTGCGATCACCAGTGGCCAACCGCTGCTTGAGGGAAGATCGCGAAGCACCTGCGCAAAGGCAAAGATCGCCGCGAGCTTGGTGATGACCGACAGATAGGCTGCGATGGACACCGGCGCGCCGTCATAGGCATCCGGTGCCCAGAAATGGAACGGCACCAGTGCTGCTTTATACCCTAACCCGATGATCACCGCCACCAGCCCCACCGTGGGTATCAATGGTTTGCCGTCAAGCGCGCCAAGCGCAGAAAATAGCGTTGATCCTACCCCGCCGAACCAGAAGGTCAGCCCGTAAATCATCACCGATCCGGTGACTGCCCCGAAAACGAGGTATTTCATCGCGGCCTCTGTCGCCGCATCATCGCGCGGGAATGCCACCAGCGCGAACGAACCGAGCCCCGTCAGCACAACCCCCAAGACCAGCACCATAATGTCGCCGCCACCCGCCAGCATCAACGCACCAAGTGTCACGAGACAGATCAGCGCATAGACGCTGCCCTCGCGGTCTTGACCCGCGATTTCGGCGCGCACCATTAACAATGCTAATGCCGTGCCCGGAAGCAGGATCAACTTGGCCCAGCCCGAAATCAGATCGATCCGGTAAGTGCCGCTGAACACAGTTGTGTCGGCGTGCAGCACCGGCAATGTCAGCAGCGTCGCTGCTGCCAGTCCCACCAGCCCAATCACCAGTGCCAGACGCGCGGCACGCATCATCTCGGCCACGATCATCAGCATCGCGGCGGATGACAGCAAAAGCTCCGGAATCAGAAAGGAAAGATCACGCTCCATCAGAAACTCAGGCTTTCCATTGTTGTGTGGATCATGTTGATCAGCCAACTCGGCGCGACACCAACCAAAACAGTCAGAATCAAAAGAGGCACAATCACCAGCTTCTCCCTGCGGTCTAGATCGCGCATTTCCAGCCATTTCTCGTTCTCGGAGCCAAGGAACACGGCGGCGATGGCGCGCAGATACAGGCCTGCGGTTACCACGATGGCAAGGATAGCTATGATCGCCCATGGAGCGGTATTCAGGGTCGCCAGAAACACCTGAAACTCTGCAGGGAAATGCGCCAACCCCGGCAAACCAAGTGAAGCGAACGCCATCAGGATGAACGACCAGCCCAACCACGGCACACGGCCCAGCAGACCACCAAATTCACTCATATCGCGGCTGTGGGCGCGGTCCTGCAACATGCCCAGCAAAAAGAACAACGCGCCTGTCACCAGACCGTGGCTGACCATCTGCAAAGTCGCACCGTCCAATGCAATTGTGCGGATACGCAAATCAACGGTAAGCGCGGCCACCGCCACACCCATCACGACATAGCCCATGTGGTTAATCGACGTGTAGGCAATCATTTTTTTCAGATCAGACTGTGCCAGTGCGGCGAAGGCCCCGTACAGCGCGCTGACCACCCCCACCGCTAGGATTACCTGACCGGCTTGCGCAAATGCCTCAGGCGTCATTTGCAAAGCAAAGCGTACCAGTCCGTAAGTGCCGAATTTCAGCATCACACCGGCCAGGATCACGCTGCCCGCCGTGGGTGCCTGAACATGTGCGGCAGGTAGCCAAGTGTGCACCGGAAAGGCCGGTATCTTGACTGCGAAGGTAAACAGCATCGCAATCAGCGCAAGCATCGCCGCAATGCCTGTCAGAGGTGGCATGTCGATCCAGACGCGCATGTCGAAGGTGCCACTGCTCAGATACAACCCGATAATCGCGAGCAACAGCGGCAACGACCCCAGCAACGTATAGATAAAGAACATCAGCGCGGCGCGCTGTCGGTCTTCATATCCCCATCCGGCGATCATGAAATACATGCCTACCAGCGAGACCTCGAAAAAAACATAAAACAGCAGTCCGTCAAGCGCCATAAACGTGCCAAGTGCGGCCGTTTCGAGCATAAGCATCAACACAACATAGCTTGGCGCACGATCGCTGATCCGCGCCGAGTAGATCGCTGACAAAAAGAACAGCAACGACGTGAGCAACACCAACGGCAGGCTCAACCCGTCCAGTCCCAACCGATAAGCGGCACCAATGGCCGGTATCCACGCGAGTTCCTCAATCTGGGCGAAACCGCCCGCAATAGTGCCGCGCGACCAGATCACAAGCGTGAGCATGAATACGACACCCGTCACCGCAATCGACATGCCGTGTGCCACGCGGGCCGACCTGTTTGGCAGCACAATCAGCGCCAGCCCGCCCAGAATCGGCAGGAAGGTGGCAAGGGTCAAGAGTGGCATGGTAATGTCTCCTCAGGAATAATACGGTGCGGCCAGCAGTCCGGCCACGATCAGCGCGATGCCGATTGCTGTCAGTGCAAGTTCGCGATGAATGAAGCCGCTTTGGAGGCGGCGTGCTTGGGCACCAGCGGCAATCATCCGCTGCACAAAGCCAAAGATTGCAGCGTCGATACCATTGGTATCTGTGAATTTACTCGCGAGACCCAGTCGCATCGACAACTGTCCGACCCAAAGTGAAAAAGCAAAAAGTGCGGCGTCTGCATGTTCTGCCAGTTGCGCGGTACCAAGCCCAATTCTACGCACCGTCCCGACCTGTGCTAGCAAAAGGCGCTGCTCCATGGCTTCGCAGTTGGCAGCGATGGCCAAGGCGGGACGTAGGATCAACCCGTCCATTCCGCCCGCAACAGCAAAGCCGTTTTGCGCAGGTGTCAGGAGTGGACCAAGCAGACGCGCAGGGGGCACAAACCAACCAAGTATTAAACCAGCAAGCCCTACGGCCAGTCCCATTGCGGGCACGATCCAGCCGGGTTTTTCAATCTCCGCCCCTAACATATGTTCAAGCGCACCAAAGCCGAGCCCTAGCCCGGTGGCCAGTGCTACCAGTATGCCCATGCCAATGGTCATGAGTGGGACCGGCACCTGTACAGGCCCCGCGTCGCCATCCCACAATACATTTAGCGCGCGACCCATATAGGCACCCGTCAACACCGATCCTGCCAGCGCCAGCGGCAAAAGCCACGGTGCCGCGGTGCTGTCCAGTGCGGCGGCGATGATCGCATCCTTGGAAAAGAACGCGGCCAGCGGCGGGATGCCCGCCAGTGCAAGCGCGGCGATCGCAAAACCTGCAAAAATGCCAGGCCGTGCGCGCCCTGCCCCCGCCAGCGTCTCTAGCCCCGTGCCGTCACGGTCATGCTGAAACACGCCTGCACCTAGAAAAAGGGAACTCTTGATTGCCGCATGGGCGATCAGGTGCAGCAAAGCCGCAATCGGCGCTCCAGCGCCAATGGCCACCAGCATCAGCCCATATTGGCTACCGGTAGAAGCTGCCAGCAGCCGTTTAAGATCACGCTCTGCCAGTGCAATCAGTCCGGTGATCACAGCGGTGATACCACCAACAATTCCGACGACCAAAAGCACGCCATCGGGCAACATGGGGGCCGTGCGGATCAGCAGAATCGCCCCTGCCGCCACCAGTGTGGCCGAGTGTAACAGCGCCGACACCGGCGTCGGCCCCGCCATGGCACGCATCAGCCAGTCCTGTAACGGCACCTGTGCCGATTTGCCCATCGCCGCCACCAACAGCAACACTCCAGCCACAAGCGTGGGTGTACCAGTTGAAATAAGTGTAACGGCAATTTCGGATGTGCCAGACATGCCAATCAGGATGAACACCCCGATATAGAGACCCGAATCTGCACTGCGCGTGTATAGAAACGCGCGCATTGCGGCACTGGCCACACCCGCGCGGCCATACCAAAAGCCGATCAACAGATAGCTGGCAAAGCCCATCATCTCCCAAGCGGCCAGCAGCGTGATCCAGTCACCCGACAGCACCAGTGCCTGCATAGCGGTGACAAACAGCAACATTGTCCCAAAAAACCGCACCCGCTCGGGGTCCTTGCGCATGTATCCCGCAGCATAGATCAACACCATAGCGGCAACTGTAGCCACAACCATCGAAAGCGTTGCAGTGAGGGGCGAAGCGACGAGGCGGATCGGAAAATCAGGCAAAAAGGGCAGTGAGATGCTCACGACCACACCGTCTGATACAGCAACAAAAAGCCCGAGTGCGCCAGCAAACCCAAACACGGCCCCAGTCAGCGCCAGGACCTCGGGCATGCGGCGCAGCGTGAACATCGCCAATGCTGCCAGCAGTGGGCCCAGCAGGGTCAGAACCAGCATCGTCATCCCTTCAACTCGCGAGCTTCTTCCATCTCGACCGACCCACGCGAACGGAACCGCGCGATGGCGATGCCAAAGCCAACAGCCATTTCAACCGCCATCACCGCCATGACAATCAGCACAAACATTTGCGCCGCGGGGACGTCCGGATACAGATAGCGCCAGAAGGCCACCAGATTGACCAGTGCCGCAGCAAGGATCAACTCTACCCCCATGATGATCATCACAAGATTAGTTTGGCTCAGCGCGCCATAAAGCCCGACCCCAAACAGGGCCGCACCGACACTGAGGGCGATTATCAGTTCGGGGATCATCGCTTGCGTCCTTCACTCGGGTGGATCGCAACCATAGTGGCGGCCACCATCGCCGTCAGGATCATGAGCGCGGCCGATTCAAAGATAAACATCGAGCGGCCCAAGAGTTCACGCCCTAGTTCTGCCGTTTGCTCGGTCGCGTCCGGGATCTGAAGGTTCGCCGGTCCCCAATCGGCCAGCCATATAACCGCCAGCGCGGCGACAAATCCGATGCCCCCCGCCCAAAGTGACAGACGTTTCTGGTGCGTCATGTCCATCGCGCCCATGCCGCCAGGGTCCATCATGAACATCACCATGAAGATCGCCATAACGCTCATCTCCGTGGCCATCATCATGATCTGCAAGACGCCCAGAAATTCCGCCTGCATCAGCAGGAACATCACACCCACGGCGGTTTGCGAAAACAGTAACGCTAGTGCGGAGCGCACCATTGAAAGAGTGCGAAATACGACGATGCCGAACCAAACGGCCGCACCGCCAAAAAACATGAGGAAGATCATCTGAGGGGTCATATCGGGACCACCAGAGTGATGACGCCAACAAGGAATATATTTGCGAGGGCCAGAGGGATGCCGAGTTTCCAACTGATCTCCAGATATTGCGCCTCGCGAACGCGCGGCACCAGTCGTCCAACACTAACCATCAGACCCGCTACAAAAAGGATCTTGATCGCGCTCCACGCCCAGGCTGGCAACCATGGACCAAGCCAACCACCGAGATAGAAGGTCACGGTTGCACCCGCCAGTGCCATGATCAGGACCATCCGTGCCAGCCGCAGCACGGCAAGGCGCGCACCAGTATATTCGGCCTCGATCCCACCTGCCAGATCACCGCGCGCTGTCGGCAAGTCCAAGGGAGGCAACCAGCACAACCCCATCGCAGCGGCAACGAACAGCACGAAGCCCAGCGGCTGATAAGCGATGTTCCACAAGGTTGATTGCGAGGTAACGATGTCCACGGTCGACAATGATTCTGCACGCATTGCCACGGCAGTAATCGGCATCACGATCAACATCGCATAGGCCACAAACTGTCCCAAAAACCGCCAGCCACCTATCATGGCATAGGCACCGTTCGGCCCCCATCCGGCCATGATCAGCGCGACCAAAACATAGGCCAGCGCCGCGTTCAGAAACAAAGCACCTGTCGCTAGATCAGTGACAATCAAGCCCGGTGCCAGTGGAATTACAGCAACCGCCAAAAGACCAGCTAAAAGCAAGACCACTGGTCCGGCTTCAAAAAACAACCTGTCTGGCGTGCGCGCCAGCAGGGATTCACGCCCTAAAAGTGCAAGCGCTGAAATTGCAGGACGCGCGGGTTCCAGCCGCCCGTGAACTGCCCAGCTTTCCAACACGGCAACCAGGTATGCACCCACCGCAAGTGCTACCAGCACAATCAATACGGTCACGATGTCACCTCCCACGGGCTGATGTCCAGCGATCCGATCCCGGTCAGCGCGTCGCCCAGCTCCTGTCCCTCCGCGACATCTCCAATCAAAGCTAAATGCGCTGTCGTTGGCGTTTTTATATCTGCTGCAATAACTTTACCTTTATGCAATGTTAGGCTCAGTCGGGCTGCGCCACGCGGTGTCTCGACCACGGCTTCGCCCGTGCCTGAAGCAGCGCCAATACTGTGCGGTTCCAGTCTTGCAACCGAACCCACAGCCGAGATCAAATCAAGGCTCTGGGTAATCTCGTTGCAGCGTTGCACCAACCGTGCCAACGCATCACCGTCAGTCATTGTGAGCACAGAAAATCCAATTTCGGCATAAACCGGATCGTCGCTGCGCGTATCACTGGCCATTCCAGAAGCGCGCGCCACGGGGCCGGACAGAGTGTCATTTGCTAGCAATTGACCGATCCCACTCAATCTAGCAGCCAGCAGCGGAGTCCGCTGAAGTTTCGCCAGAAATGTACTGATCTTTGGCTTGAGTGTCGTGACGTCAGTGGCTGCCGCCCCCTGTACTTTCAATTGAAATGCTGCTGCGCGTTTTTCAATCCAGCTGGACCCAGACTGCGCCCCGAAAACTGCCAACCAACCAAGGTGACTGGCCACCCGCTCGCGCTCGACTACCGCAAGACGCGCGCGCGCAATGTCGGGTGCCACGCTTTGGCCGGCCGCTTTCTCAAGCGCGAGACACGCCAGCAGGCGGTAGGCGACTGGACTGAGTGGGGACAATGCGGCGAGGTGATCTACAAATTCTATGGGGCTGGACGGATTTGCAGGCAGGGGATCACTAGAGCCAACCAGACTGTCGGCGCTGGTGGTCGCCACTGCATCGCCGTCTAATGTCAGCTTTAATTGCAACCCTCCAGGCAAACCGGGAAAAAAAGGCCCGAAGGGAACATCAATCCATTCCATCTTGAGACCGTCCGCACTTGCAGGCATGTCGCGGGTAAGGTCAACCATCGACATGAAATGAGCCTCGACGCCTTCGACCCTCTCACTACCACCATGACCGCCGTGGCCGCCTCGGTGGTTATCCGTGCTGTGTTCGTCATGTGCTTTGCCGTGGGCTTTGTGATCGTGCCCAGAATGTCCGCCAGCTTCTGCGACCGGCACAAGGTGCATCCCGCACTTCGGGCAGGACCCGGCTTCGTCGCTGACAACTTCGGGATGCATCGGGCAGGTGTATTGCAACGGAGCCTCGGTGCTGTCGGGCTTTGCGCGCATGTGATGTTGCTTATGGCCTGAGCCATGCGTCTTGTGCTGTTCGTGGTTGTCACCATCCGCAGAATGCCCGCCTTTGGAGCGATCATGACAGACAGCGACAGGTTTGGAATGTTTCTGGGCAGCGACCTCTCGCTTCTGTTCGGGCACAGCATGGCCTCTATGTGCTGATCCAGCGGTTTCGCGCTCAACCAAGGTCATGCCACATTTCGGGCAATTTCCCGGTGCCTCCTGCACAACTTCGGGGTGCATCGGGCAGGTATATTCCGTGCTGGTTTCCAGTGTGGGCGCTTCAAAATTCTCTACGTCTGGCTGAAAGGCTGCCATCGCAAAAATCCTGCGTATGTCTGCGATGGCCGCTTCAAGACCGGCTTGGGTCAACGGCCCCGTCGCATCGGGAACAGGCAAAGGGGAAATGTCATTGGTACCGAGGGTCAGAATGGCCCGTGGGCGCGGCATTTGCGCATAGACAACACTAGCGGCGTCAAGCAATCCAGCGGGCAGTCGTCCGATGACAACAAGGACATTGGCATGGCGCGGTGTCGTACTCAGGCGCAATCCCGCATCGCCAAGATCGATGCCGACGGCTCGTGCTATTTCCGCCCCAGGCACCACAAAGCCGCAAAGATCACGCGACATGGCTGCTGCTGCAATCCTTTGAAGCGCGTTCATCGTTCCGTGACGAGCGCCTCTCATTCCTGCCGCCTCAGCGCGCCTTGGCTCCAGCCATACAACAGGCCAAGGAACAAAATTGCAAGAAACACACCCATGTCAAGAAGCGCGACAAGCCCCTCCTCCCGATAGACAACCGCCCAAGGATACATGAACGCCATCTCCATATCGAATGCGAGAAAAAGCAGAGCATAACCATAATATTTGGCGTGATAGCGCACCCAGACTGGTTCGCGTGACATCGAACCGGCAGTTGCGGGCACATCTTTCCCCAGCTCACTACGGGTTCCACCAATTGCACAAGCGAGAAGATAAAAACAAAGGACGAATCCGATGGTGCCAAGCGTCAGACCAAACAAGACCCCATATTGGGTGAGTGCGTTCATTGCTTATGGTGTCCTCTCAATGTTTATGGTCATGTTGCATTACAATACACTTTTATTTGATCTTTTTCTGACTTTACGGAGTTATACCTAAAATTCACGTTGAGGCGTAAGGACAGCAGAATTCCCTTTCTTGTGGTCGACCCTTTCTCACCCGCTTGCCTTGGCGTCGTTGCATCTCGCCCGTTTCGCATCAACCTGTGATCAGTTCACTACCTCTGGACCGACTGAGACAAGATATGCCCAGACGTTTCTTGCATCCGTCTCCTTCTTCAGCTTGAAACCCATTTTGGATTTGGCACTGTTGTCGTCCAGAAAAGTCGCGAGAAATTTCTTTGGGTCTGCAACATAGTCAACGAAGTTGTTCTCGTTCCAGATCAGACCTTTTTCACCGGCCTCTTTTATAGAGCCTCCAAACTTTGCACCAAAGTCTGCGTTTTCCCCAGCCGTTCGGCCGTAAAGTCCATAGAGATTTGGCCCAACCTTGCCCCCTTTTTGAACGACCCCTCCTTCAGGATCGACAATTGAATGGCACGCTTTACACTTCTTAAAAATGGCTTCTCCAGCCATTGTATCGCCAGTCGCATGCCCATCAGAAAATGCAGGGGTGACTAGAAATGACAACGCTAAGATTGTTGCAACTGTGGTTTTCATTTGAAATTCTCCTTCTGTTTTTGTTTTCAAGGTGTTGTCTATTCGATCCCGTTTTTCCTTTGTAACGCGCGTACATATGTTACAACATTCAAGACCTCAGTTTGCGCAATGCCCTCAACAGCAGGCATATTGCCAAAGTTCCAATGATGAGCCCGAACACCATTTTTTGCGGCCAAAGCAAACGCCATATCCCCGTGGTGATTAGGTTCATAGATTTTGTGTACCAGAGGTGGTGCAATATCCTTTCTTCCCTGTCCATTCGCACCATGACATTCCGAGCAGAACTTTACATATGCAGCTTCGCCAAACTGTTCTTTTTCTCCGAGCGAATCCGGTAGGATTACGGCGACAATCGCGTCGTCGAAAATTTCCGAACCACTCTCTTCAGGTGACAAATTGACCTTAGATGTTTGCAAAAAATACCAACCGCCCGCAGCCAACGCGACCAAGGCAAAGAATACTGCGCCCCACTTCATGATCCTCTCTCCTTCATTCAATTCATCAATCTTCCGTTTTTCATTCTCAGACATATCTTTTTACCGGTAAATGCTCTGAAGGTCCTCAGATTTGGAGCGGCACAAGGGTGATGTCGCGGGTTTCCGATTGTTGCTCTGGCAGCGTGTCCGGCGAAAAAAAGCTGGTGATCTCATGATACCTGATCCGCGTGTCTTCCAAAGTTTGATAATAACGAAACAGCTCTTTCAAAGGCGCGGAAAAGTCTTTGTGAGCTGCCAGCACGGCGACAAGCGCACCAAGGCTGATACGGCCCTCGATAACGAAATAGCCTCCTAGTGAATAGAAAAGGAACGGTGTAAGCGCGGTCAGAAAATTGTTCAGCGCTTTGATAAAGAACTTGAGGATGTAGATCCGTCTTCTCACCTTCTCCAGCTCCCGAAAACTTGTACTTGCGCCTCCAAATGTGGAGCCAGTCGCCAACTCCAAGCCATGAAGCTGGTTGCTCAATTGTCTACCAAGGTGCCGTACTTCTTTGATTCTGATCCGCGACAGCCCATTTACGCGGCGCTGAAGCTTGGGGAGCAATATGAGCTGTATGGGCAATACTGCCAAAGCAGCAGCCCCAAGAACGGGGTCTTGAATGAACATGAACAACATGATTGTTAGGAGTGTTCCCCCCTGCATGACAGGCAAAGTCAGTACATCTGCAGCAAAACCGCCAACCGGCTCCACTTCTTGGGCAAGGATTGGAACGATCTCACTTTGTGATTGCGACTGCGGGTCGGTACGCCATGCCCGATAGACCAAGAGTCTGAAGCGGCGCAGAAATCGTTCTGCAACATAGCCCTTGAAGACGTTAAGTACGTATTTGCTCAACCCATTTACGCTGATCGCTAGCAGATAGAGACCAGACAATATCATCAGAAGCGTAACCTGATCAAAGTAATATCCAAGGAACTCAATCGGGAAGCGATCAGCATCCAGCGCATTGTTCACAATTTGCTTCGGAAGTTCCAGCGTAACATAGAGAACGGGCATCGAAATGAGGCTCATCCCGATCATTATTGCCTGCTGTTTTCTGGAATACCGCAGCACGGTTTTGAAGAGACTATGTTCCAGTCCACGGACCGCCTGTGACTGGGGTTGCCGATCAATAATCCTTTCACGCCGCAAAAACCTGAGAGCCGCGCGTATGAGGAGATAGACAATCACGCCGATAAGCATTGCCGGGGCAAAAACAAAAATGACATGGATAAACGGGTGAATCCAATCAGGCGCAGTATCATCATACTGATAGCCAAAAAACTCTGTCACGCTGTGAACAACATCATGATATTTGTCGAAACGCATCATGATATTCACTCAGTTTTTTGGTTTAGGCGCGAGATGGTCGTGAATCATAATAACGCCAAACATACCCGCTTCACGGTGGCCCGGGATGAGACAAACAAATTCCAGGTTGGTTTTGCTCGAAAATTTCCAATCAAGTGTTGCAGTACTTCCACTCGAGATCGCGATTGAATTGGCGTCTTCATGCTTCATATCAGGGTGGTTTCGCATCCATTGCTGATGCTTGGCGATTTCATCAAATGAACCCAGAAAAAACTCGTGATCCAGATCGCCGAAATTATTTACGACAAAACGCACGACCGCGCCTTCTTCGATGTGGATAGCATCAGGATCAAACAGCATATAGCCACTTTCAGTTTCCTTAATGTTGACTTCAATTGTTCGGGTAATCTCGGCATCCAACCCGGGTTTACCAATAGGAACGTGCCCCGGATGATCATATGCCTGTGCGTGTGGCTCTTCTCCCGCGCCTGTGCTCGCTTGAGCTCCCACCGTAGAGAGGCACAAGACAACAAGCAGCGTCAGAACTTTTGTCGGGGAATACATTTTCTGCTCCAATAATGAAGTTTCACAACACGTGGCGGCTTTGTTCGGGAATTTGGGAGAGAGGGGGTATAGTGACAGGAGGCGGTGAAGAACACCGCCTCCTGAACCGATTACTTCAACTTCACGACTGTGAGTTTTCCTTTGACGGGCTCCGCCACAAACTCGATGTTCTGACCTTCGGACATTTTCGCAATCATCTCTTCATCAGCGCGAAACACCATTTTCATGCCTGGCATATCAAGGTTCAACAATGGACCGTGGTCGATCGTGACCTTGCCACCTTTTGCATCAACTTTCGTGATCGTGCCTTTGGTATATACGACATCGGCCTGTGCCATTTTCATTTCGGCCATTTCCATACTTACGGAAACTTCACGGTGCATACCGGATTCGTAGTGACCCGGGATAAGGCATGCGGCTTCAAAAGTGCCATCATTGCTAAAGTTCCAGACCACTTCACCGGAGGCGCCTGAATCAAGAGTGAT